>Ga0187893_10005024_pt1 | contig 24298 bp, 17 predicted proteins | sample MA1701074metaG_FD_139574 | JGI IMG/M metagenome (GOLD analysis project Ga0187893, IMG submission 139574) | White microbial mat communities from a basaltic lava cave in the Kipuka Kanohina Cave System on the Island of Hawaii, USA - MA170107-4 metaG ...
GCCATTGCCGGGGCAGCGGCCGAGTATCGATTTAGGCTTCGCGGTTCAAAACACGCCACCGTCGGCCACAGTGCCAGTCGTGCCGGCCGCCATTCAAGCGTTCCGAACTACGGGCGGCGGCGTGCCTACGACGGCCTCGGTGGCCGGCAGAGTTGTTGTGGTTGTAAATCCTAGTCCGTTGCTCGAAATGACGACGGATGCAGCAGGAGCGCCCTTGTTGTTCTTGTACGGGAACCCTAGTACTCGATACGCTATCGAATCAAAAGGGACTTTGGGCATGGCTGCATGGACGATATGGTGGGAAGGCCGGTTGACTAACATCGTCCAGAACTACAGTGGAGCGGGAACGAATGGCCCAACACAATTCTTCCGAGCCAAGAGCGTCCCATCACAGCCGTGAGTCCAGCCGCAATCTCGCATCACCGACACCGGGCGGACCGGTCAGCCTAGCGGCACTGGGAGCGCCCTTGCGTGCTCTGGCTGGCGGGCCCAGCGGAATGCTCCAAAAAAGACACCTCGCGAGCGACGGAGTCACGCAGTCGTTTCGACCGGCGAAGGCACCGGCTGCAACACGCGATGGGCTACGGGGTAAAAACTATCTGATCCAACCATCCCCGATCCTGGCCAGCGGCGGCACTGCCGTCCTTGTAGTATCTCCATCGCAAGGTTTGTGCCCCGCTCGGAATGCTGAAGCTGCGTTGCTGCCAGCCAATTTCGCCGCTGATCGATGTTTGCTGGATTCCGTTGTGCAGAAAAGCCAGGAAATCGTACCCACTTTCCGAAGAAACCCTCCACCAGAACGTCAGCGTGCCCGGACCGGTAACGATCGTTTGAATCCAGGACTCTTGCGAATTGCCAATCGTGCTACTGCGCGCGGCGTCGATTCCATCGTGAGTAATGGCAGTCTGCGCTACCCAGCCGGCGGTGCCTCCGGTTGCCCAAGTAAGCCCCGGTGCATCGAGTGCATTGGCAAGAGTGAAAGGCACCGTCACGGTTAGAATGGCGATCTGGCTGGTTGCAGACCCGGCACTATTGTCGACAACAGCCCGATAGCTGCCCGCCTGCATGGATGTGACATTTGTTAGCAATAGATTGGACGAAGTGGCGTCAGGTAGGTTCACGTTGTTAAACTGCCATTGGTAGCTGATGGGTCCTAACCCGAAAGCGGCAACCCTGAACGCCACATTTGTTCCAGGTGCAACGGCCTGACTTGTCGGTTGGGACGTAATGATCGGAGCCGCAATCCTTAAGCTGAAGTCCCAATAGAAATCTCCTTCGTCTCCATCGATTGCAAACGCGTAGGTGCTACCGGCAGCTGCAACAAAGGCCAAGTCAACAAAGAACGGTTCGGACTGATCATAAACGGATTCCGCAACAAGGCTTAGCAAAGTGGTGCCCGTGTACACGGTCAACGCGTGCATTGCGTCAGAGTATCCGGAAACTCTGACCAGACCGGTGAAGGGGGCAGTCCAATGCCACCAAGCAGAGTGTGATGCCGGCATTCCGCCATGATCTGGCTCTCCGGGTTCGTTCGTAGTCCCTAGGGTGGTGCCATTCCACGCAAAGCTGGTTCCAGAGAGCATGCTTCGATCAGCGAAAAAATCATTTACTGGAGATATAATAAATTCAGCGAAATCGGATACCCCAGCCAAGCCTTGATCGTCCACTGCTTCAGCAGACACCCAATGATAACCAGCTGTGAGATTGCTCAACACTAGATAATATGGCTCCTGTCGAAGCGACGTTTGCCACTTGGAATCCAAATAGAAGTCGAGCCTGAGGGGGCTGCCGTCCGGATCAATTGCCGAAGCGACGATGGTGAACGGCTGCAGAACCCGCGCATCGTTCGCCGGGCTGACGATGCTAACGGTGGGAGGTCTGCTTCTGTTAATCTGGAGCAGCAAATCGCCTTGGTCATACTCGCCATCGACAGCAATTTGATAAGGCGTTCCTGCGCTGGCAAAGAAGCTCACTTGACTGCCAGCCGTGTTTCCAATAGCGCCGCCGAAGGCATTGCTGGCGACGATCGCGAGTTCAGACAGGGTGTCCCCGGTATAAACGCCAAGAAAAGCCGCGTTGTAGGAGGATCGCGAGATGCCTTGGGCCAGGATTGAGACAAAGCCACTGGTCGAAGGTGTCCATGTCCACCAGGCGGAACTCATGGCATCCATGCCGGCATGGGCAGGTTCGTCTGGTTCAGCAGTGGCTCTTTCGTTGGAACCGAACACCAAGACTTCGTCTCCTACGATTATTTCCCGATCGGTAAAGTTATCATTGCCTAGGAGGACGGTAATGCTGCGGACATCGTTCCCAATGTTGCCAGCGCTATCCTGGACCACGGCCTCAAGGAAATAGTCACCAGGTGGCACGTGTTCCCAGAGGTAGGTAAAAGGAGGGTCCGTCAAGGTTCGGAGGAATCGACCGTTTTGGTAGAAAGTCACACTCTGAATGGTCGCAGCAGTGGCAATGGCGTTGGCACTCAACTCTACGAGGGCTGGCGAGCTGAATACCACCCCTTCGGTCGGTAGGAAAAACGTCACGATAGGTGGGCCATGAATGTTCAACCTGAAAGCAGATTCAGAGCCGGGAAAACTGCTCACCTGCACGGAATAGGTAGTTCCGGCGATAGCTTGGAAGCAAACGCCGCCATAGTCGCTAGTCACAAGGGAGAGGTTGCCAAGGGCGGTTCCGGTGTAAATGCTGACCAAAGGAAATTGGTCCGCTCCGACGCAGACTTGGGCGGTTACCGGCGAGATCCACGACCACCACACGGAAGGGTCAGGATCGGCGGCCTCACTGATCGCGCCGCAGGTGCTGCCTGACGTGGATGCGGGCAGACCAGTCATCATGATCCGGTCGTCGAACTGGTCATTGGGCGGCGCAACCACTGCTGCTGGCACCAAGTAAAAATCCGTTCTGACCAGTGGATCGGCAAAGACGAAAGACGACTCGGGGCTGTACCCTGATGCACTCGCCTCCAAGAAAAGTTCGTTGAACCTATCAACGGGTATGTGGGTTTGAAGAACAAAGCGTCCGGTTCCATCGGCGGTGGTGGCGCGCCCATCGATATCTTCGCGTACTACTGCGCCAGAGACTGGCAGCCCGGAACAGAGGTCGATCACCTTACCTTCCACGGAAACGAAGTACGAGGAGAGATCACTGAGGCGATAGTAACGCCCCGCCGTTGTGGGATTCAGCGGTTCGGCGTACTGATAGAGGCGATTGGTTGCGCGGAGTTCCAGTAGCGTGATCCAGTCCTGCAAATTCGTCGAGCACTCGACCGCATAAACCCTGCCCGTTACCATGCCAAAGTCGAATGAAAAGATACCTGGCGCCTGATTTCCACTCAACTCGGACACCATGCCCAGACGGCGGGAGAGCAGGTATTCGAAGGAATTTGCCGACAACCCACGAATCACGCCACCGAGGCTGGGATCGGGCAATGAGCCAGCGATAATGCTGTTGCTCGAAAAACGGGGAAGCAGCAAGCGCAAGGAGTTCGCCCCGCTGAAATGGTTCGACAGGTAAACGGTGTAATTCGTTTCGACCGTGAGCATGACCGGCCCGTTCAGCGATGCTCTGAGGTCTGCGACCGTCCGTCGGAATCGTTCCTCAGACAGGGCCTCCTCCGGATCGAGATTGAACAGGCGCACCAAGTTGGCTGACCGACTGCGAAGGGACATCGAGGCGTCCAGATAGCGGTCCGCCGCGTTCTGAAAGGCTGATTGTGCGGCCAGCAATTCGCCCGTGTTCGCGAATGTGAACAGTTGCGGAAAGTTCGCGCAAAGACGTTCCGCCGTGAGCATGTGATTCGTGGCCAAGTCACGCACCGCGGTGAGCGGCAGATCAAGATTCCAAGAGGACGCGGTATAGCCCACATATTCCAACCCGTGCAGCATCGACCGCAGCATGAGAATATCACCATAATCGAGAGTGACCGTTGCCAGTGAGGTTTCACGCCTGGTCAACGTCAATAAAAAGCCTGAATTCGTCACCTTCGCCAAGCGCGCCGCCGCGGATGTCATGGCCGGCAGCAGCTTCATGCGATAAAACCCCGCAATCTCGTTGACGTTGAAACCACCAGGTACGATCAGGACGCCGTTAGTGTCATTGGGCGGCTTTGCCACCCAATGATAAATGTTGCGTCCCTCACTCGTGACTCCTAGTCGGTCGAGAAAGCTCTGGCTTTGGGGATCGCTGGCTATCCGCGCCAGGTCCGTTAGAGCGAGCAGGACGTTGGCTGCCTCGTGGTTCGGATTGATAGACACCGCTCCAATGAACTTCGTCCGCGCGGCATCCAAGTCTTGGGCAGCGAGGAACACGCGACCAGCACGCACAAGGGTTTCCGGATCTTGTGCCTTTGCGCCTCCTGTGACAACCAGCGAGAGAATAGCCAAAATAACGATCTGGTTCATCTGGATTCCTTGAGTTTATGTAACATCGGCCTCGTGTCATGCTTCTCCGAGTTGCCAGGGTCGAAGAGAATGATTTCCACGTCACTGCTGGCAGTCTTCCCAATAACTGCCACACGCCCGCCGTCGCATACATGCAGCACAGCACGATTCAGTTTCACAATATTCGTGCCGACATGCGCCCTGACATCACCCTGCAACTCCCAGTTGTTCATAGACGTCATGCAGACGCGCGTTGCCCGGAGGCGTGGCGTCACTTCATTACTGCAAGCAAGCGAGAAAGCACGCCACTCGATCAGTGTATGATTTGGCCCTGGGTTAAGCTCACGGGCAGCCTGTTTTAATGCAATACCTGCAAGTTTTGGTTGCCGCAGGTCGAGACGGACGTGATCACACACCAGCTTCGGCAGGGCGCCGATGCGGAAGAACCCTTTTCGTTCGTACTCAGTGAAGACGTTGCCGATTTGCAATGCCAGAACGGGTTGCGTCTCGTGCGGAACGTAGATCGGAATCGTGACGTCTTTCGCCCTGGCTTGCAACGCGAGGATGCTAGACTGCCCGAAGGCGGACTGGGCTGCGATCAATCCTACCCCAAGCACGGTGAAAATAAGCCGGTTCATACCGCAATCCCTGGATGGCACAAGCCACACAACTGCGCTTCCCAATCTAGTGGCTGCCCACCTGGCCTCAAGCTCGAAGCAATTCAGACGACTTGGACTGGTGGGCTGCATGAGTCTTTAGGGATCGTGCCGTCAGAGTGCAAGCGAATAACGGGAGTTGGCGGTGATGTTGTCACGGAGATGACAGGGAATGACGGACCATGATGCATCCGGGCGCAAGGCTACTCGTTTCGACAGGGGACAGTGCGTTGGGTCGGGAACTCAGGGAAATCCGGGCGGATAAGTCCCCTAACAACTGATAACGGTCACTTATCGCAGGAGATTCGAAGGCCGATGTTGTGCGAATTCCGGCTGCCAAACCAAATGGAAATAACGCGACCCGCCGTCAGCTCGACGCTTCCCCAACCAGGCGCGTGTATAGCTCGACCATAGCAGGGAGATTTGATCTCAGCTCGGTGATTATTCGCTCCACCTCAATCGATGTCGCTGCGACCCCGTTTTCGCCGCCAACTTGAGCTTCCCACCCGTGCGGCATTCCCATGTGATTGGCCTCTTGGCCGAACACCAACCGATCAAAGGAATACCCGATACGGATATCCACTTGAGAATCCTTAAACAAATGGCACTGGAATCCCACACCCATCCGCCACTGGATTCGGTCACCGCCTGCCTCCATAGCGAGACCCAGAGCATCGGTCCACAGAACCTGATGTTGCTGGCTCGGGCTCGGAGCCCAATATCGCGGGAAATCATGGAACTCCTGAAGTTCTTCGTTTGTGCCGGTTGCCAGAACGTCGGCCACCTCCCGAACGGCAGTTCGCAGCTTTTCAGCCAAGGCCGCCGCAACACTCCGTTGCCTTTCCTCCTCCGCTTTCAGATTGCGGTGGGGCACCAGTGTAGAGCGAAGGAGCGAAAGCGCTGTCACGGGGTCTGGAATGGATGGTTCGACATCCTCCTTACTCAAGAGTCTCAGTTCGCTTGCCGCCGCCTCAACGGGCGGCCGAAGTTTTGGATCGAGCTCGCTCATGCGAATCAGCAGTTCGTCTAGGGGACCTGAACGCCAATCATTCCAAGCAGATTTGACTGATACGGCTGCGAATGATGGATCGTGGACGCCCGGCATTGGATAATTTTGGCCGGTTGCAAGAACCCATATACATTTACCAAAGGAATAAACGTCTGCCGCGAATCCATCGGCCGTTTGTGGATCGTTTAGCATTTCCGGCGCGATGAAATATGCTGGACCAAGCTTACGTCCAGACTGCGTTATCGACTCAGCACCCTCGAAATCAGCGAGGCCAAAGTCGCCTAAACACCAAGTTCCGTCATAGAGGTATAAATTGTCTGGTTTGATGTCCCGGTGGCAAATTCCAGCCCGATGAACTCTTCCCAAAGCCGAAGCAATTTCAGCCATAGCGGCACAGACTCCACGCAGATCTGTTTGGCTCAATGCGTCGCTCAAGGTAACGGCGAGGGGCATGGTGAACCAACGTTGGCCATTTGGATGCGGCTCTTTGCCGTGATCGAGCAGCGGCAGCACTCCGCGCATTCCGCGAAGCTTTTCAAGGGCGGCGATTTCACGGACGAATCGCGGTTCCGCGTCTTTGCGAACCTGGCGCTTTAGCAACTTTATCGCAACGTGCTCGCCATTTCGCTGGGCACGGAACACCTCGCCGTTTCCACCAGCTCCAAGCCGTTCCAACAATGTGTAACCACCAACCGACCTGGCTTCAGGTCTCATACTTGGGACAGGGTAGACCACGCGACCAGGTTGAGACTCTCTTTAAGCATCATCACTTTTGCCGGCATTGAGTCCAGCAACCTCTCCAGCGGCGCCTTGAAGGTTAACCAATTGGGAAGCCGGGAATGCGGTTGGGGAAAATCTCGATTCCAAAGCAAATCTGAACCTGCTCAAAACCGGGCTCGTTCTTTTTCTTAACCCAAAAAGATCGGCAGTTATACAGCCGGATGGTGAAGAATTCGAAGTCGGGCCCCGGTCTTCTTGGGGCTGGCTTGAGAATGAATTTTACATCAAGCCCCTTTGGAATCTTCACTCCCCTCGTTTGTAAGAAGCTCTGAGGGTCTGATCGAGCTTTTTCGTTGAGCTTAGTATCGAGCGACGCAGCCTTGAATGCGGTTAGCAGTTTGGGATCGCTCGCGAACTTCTCTGCACGCACGTATGCAGCTTGCAACTCCTTGTTGATCAGTTTCATGATATTTGTCCTCAGCGGCGGTTTAATACGGCCTTTTTTTCCGTGCGAATGGTGGCATGGTTTAGATTCAGCACAAGCCCCAAGATTCTCGAAGGTTATCTCGGAAGACTACAGTCCGATTTTCGACGCTGCATTAGACCTGAAAATGCAAGCATCCCGAATATAACGCCGCAGAGTGACGATGCTTCGGTGGCCGCTCTGATCCTGAATCTATTTCTCCGAAACTCCAGCAAGCGCGGCTGATGTGACAAGTCCCGCACGAAGCGAGTGAGCGCCAAATCGTCCGGCGTATTTGCCAATGGCCGCTACGTATCGTTTGACGATTTGGTCTGTAAGGCGTCGTTGCGCGAATAGAGCCGTGCTTGGTGACGCCACGGAAGAGGGGACCATCAGTGATCTTTGATAGTTCGAGCCATTTCAAAACTGCCTTAACTGGACAGATAGCCTCAAACGCGCCGTAGGGAATTCCGACCTTTCTGCCTTTGGTGGACTGGTCAGTTTTGCTTCGATTGATGGATATAACCAAGGACGATTCCCACCGGCGTGTGATCAGGAAAGGCTTTGTCCCATCGACTTACTACTGAGTGGAATTTGTTTTTAGACCAGGGACAATGAAGGCGGAAGGAGTGACGAAATCATCGCGCAGTTTGTATGCGACCGACGAACCAGCAACAACAAGAGCGTCGAGGAGTTGAAGGGTGTGCAGCCGAAGTTCAACCTCGCCTCTCAAGTGACGACTCCCTCCGTAGATGAGGCGGGTAAGGATGACTTCGAGATTCCAAATAGCTCCAACGGAGAAAAACTTCTGAGGTGTCGATTGAGCCAGCTTTTTGGATATACTCACTAAGGCATGGGGCAGCGTAGGGGCGCCAACAGACGTAAGGAAGCGAGCGTAGTAATGGGTCGCTGCGCGGTTCGGCGGAAGTTGGTCGAACAAAGCACGGATCCGATACGCCTCCCCTTGCAACGGCGGCCAGTCACGAGTTTCCTTACCCCAAGAAAGGTTCAGGAATAGATTCCTCAAAAGAGCTTTCGAATCGTAACCGAGCGAGTCATCGTCGTCATCAGATGAGTCATCTTGGTTTCGAGTCGAAAAACTTGTGGAAAAGCCGTTCGCGATTTTGTCCCACAATGGCCAAAAGGCCATTGTGGGGGGCTGTTGATCCTGATGGAGCGTCAGCCCGTTCAGAAAATCCGCGACTTTACTGGGGCACTTAGCCGCCAACGCAACAATTGGGCTGCAAAGCTTTAACGCGGCGTCAGGTGCTAAGGATAACGCGAACTGACTCAGGTGTTCGATGAAAAGATGCTCCACCTGGATGTCGACACCTTCGTCTTCGTCATCGTATGTGCGTCGATGAGCACGACTCCGTCGACCTCCTTTCCAAGCCTCAGCCAGGGTGTTCGCGACGGTTGCCATAATTTGAATGGCGAGCGGATCGCCGGATTGTTTGCCGATAACATTCAAAATGTCCTTAGCGACAGCCCGGCCTGGCCAATGAGCCAAATCTAGATCAATGAGCTGGGCTTCATCGCAAGGCGTCCGCTGTAGAACCAACTGTCGGACATGTTGTTGAAGTTCGGCGTCGAACGCTTCCTGTTGACGACGTAACTCAAATGGGACGTTTCGTTGGTCCGCGATGAATTTGTCCTTTTCCTTCGCTTGGTGCACCAATGCTTGGAGACATGTAAGCGCCAGATTGCGATCACTACTCCATAGGTAAGCGCCAATTCCCTCGACAGCAAATCGCACGAGTTCTTCAACTGAATGACCAACAGCCTTAGCCAGCGTCGGAAGCAGCCTTTCTCGAACATCCACTGGCAACTTCTTGGCGAATAACGCAGAGAGCATAAATGCGGCGGGCCGAGAGCCGCCCATCGGATTCAAGGCCACAACGGTCAGGTAATCGTCCGCGTCGGCATCATTCACCACCTCGTTGCAAATAACATTGGCGCACCATGCCTGTTCGCTCTCAGAAAGATCATCCCAGTGGTCTCGGACGCAAACTGCAGCAATATAGGCGGGACCCGCTTGACCGCTCACCAGATGCATCTCGTCCTCATTGAAATTCGGCTGAGCCAGTTGTGCTTGCGCGAGCGCAAGCTTCTCCCGCCAGTCTCCAGGTTCCACGTTGTCCTTTTGTTCCCGCCTGAAGACAGTTACCCCCCACATCCATAGTCCCATGACCGCTTCACGCGACTCGTGAAGAGGTTTCGCGTCGTCCCGCAATCGTTGCAATTCAGCAGGCGGGGTAGCCGCCTGATAGAGCGAGCCGCCATCATCAGTCGTTCCGACGGCAACGAAATTGCGAACATCCAGATCATGAAGTTTGAGACGCCACAGACGCATGTTGTCATCTTGCTCAGACTCGGGCGGCAATTCGGCTTGGTATCGTTCAATCAATTTCCAAATTTTGTCTCTCAGCGGCGTCGATTGGAGCAAAACGGCGAGTTGTTCTAGGCGTCGTTTGCGATGGGGAAGACGATGTGATTCCCAGCGTTCTTTTGAATAGAATGCTTTGTCAGGGCCCAAGCCATCCATTCCTCCATAAAATCCTCCGGACGAATCGTGAATCATGCGCTGAATGTCGGCATGGAAAAACTGCGGACACGTCAACAAGCTGTAACCGACATCGCCGACCTTGTAGGGATACGCCAATGCAACGCTGGCAATGACGGCGGTGACTGCCACATTATTGCTCTTGGCTAGAAGGTTGAGCAGCACTTCGGGCAAATCGGCATCGTTGCGTTCGGCTTTGTCGAGTAACCAACGCTCAAGCGCCATCAGTGCGCTCTGGAGCGCATAGGGGCCAACGGTTGCGCCACGATACAACCCCCAAAGTCTCCAATTGCCCCACTGCTTGTGACGATGGCCATCGGGGAGCTCGATAACAATGCTATCTGGCGGTTCGATGTGTTCGATTAAATTCTCCGGATCGCCGTAAGCTTCACAGGAACGATTGAGAAGACGAACAATGAGATCCAACCCCTTTTCAGGGTGATGCCAAAGCAGACGAAGATATGGACCATGATAGGCACTAGCTGGGAAATCATCTGTGAGTAGCCGCTTGTCAAAACCAAAAGCGTGTTCGAGTTCGTGCCGGTGAAAAACATCGTGCCTGACTCTATCTGAGAGCGGGCGATGCATGTCTAGCATTTGCTCCACTACCCGAAGGGCGAGTTCCGGCATATCGCGAACTACCGCATCTCCATGAAAGTGGCTGAATATGAGATCAAGCCACGAATCTTCCCGTTGATTCCGGTGTTGGCCGGTCAACTCTTCACCGACCATCTGGGTCAACTCTGCTTCTGCTGCCAGGGGAATGTTCACCAAGACTTTTCGCAAACGTTCGCGCGCCTTACGGTCGTGGTCGCGCCACGAATTGAACTTTAGAAGCCAATGCAACGCCACTTTGGCAACTGAGCGGGAACCCCTAGGGTAGCGAACGCCCCAGCGTGTGAGCACCACCCAGTCTTCCAGGAATCCCACGCACAGTTGAGCGTCCCCATCGGTGAACACAGATAAGCCTTGCTCCATAATTTCCGCCGCTGCCTGCCAGGCCCGTCCGCTAGGCAAGAAGACATCGCCTTCTCCCGAAATTCCAATTGCCGAACGTGGAACGCCAATCTTACACGCGACCCGCAACAAGTGGATCACTTGCCGCAAGAGCGTTGCGCCATCGGCTAGTAACGATGAGGTGTTCCGTTGAAGAAAGGCGTCGGCCTCCTTGGACAAAAGGACACCGACAAGCGTGTCTTCGCGCCAGTAGGCCGGCACCGTAACGTCCCGAACAACATCGAGAACCAACCCGTCGGCGTTTTGCGGGGCCACATCCAGGGACTCCCGCAGCCATTTGCGATAGGCACGTCGCAGCGCCGGGAACGTGCCGATACGCTCAAAAAACTGGCGCAGATTCTGCCCGGTTTCTTGGAACACAGAATCAAGCCAACTCAGGAGCGCCCAATCCTCCAACACATCATGTGCAGGAGCCAGGCGCGCTTCGTCGCCATTCGGTGACAGAATGAGACTGTCGCGCCGAAGCCGATACAACGCGTCGGGATTCAGGTCGCCACCAGCCACAAAGGGGTCTAAGGCGCGAGCACGGCGCAATGCGACCTCGACAAAAACGGAGTGGCGAAGCTGCGGCATTCCTCCCACAGGCTCGTCCTCGCGGCGGATTACTTCATGCCACACCTTCGCGCGAAACTCACGCTCGTCTTGCGGGAGTGGTGCGCTTGATGACCACTGCATCCGTGCTGCCTTATCGAGGATGAATGGTTTCTTGAGCAATTTCCGCAGAGCCTGATTCGACAGCGGCCGGGCGAGCGAAGGTAAGGCAGCGGCAACTTCGTCCAGTTCAGCATCTTTAAGTTCAGGAACCGACATCTCAATGGACGCAATTCCCAAGTCCTCAAAAAACGCCCCTCGCACGGTTTGAGCAGAGTATTCACGACAGGTTACAAGCAACCTCCACGACGGATCGGCTTTGATGGCATTGAGCAGGTCGCGGAACGCGGCGCGATCATCGCGCTCCAGCAGGCGTTCGACGCTTTCGACCCAAAGGATTTTGCGTTGATGGAGAGCAAAGTGGGCATTGAGTCGGGAAAGAGTCAGGCCATGCGGAAAAAGACCCTGATTGATGTGCGGTCCGGCAAGACTTTCGGAACGGAAGGCGACGCCCAAGCCGCCGCTTTGAATCAAATTGAACGCCGTCTTCGCAAGCGCCGATTTTCCCGACCCGGCCGCCCCAGTCACCAGCACGACCTGGTGTTCTTCCAACAGCCGACACAACTTATTCAACAACTCGCGGCGAGGCAATTCGACCTGACCCGCGATTGAAGTCTTCACATCTCTCGAAACGATAGCCGTGTCTTCGACCAAGCGCGAAAGTCCCGTCGCGCAATCGATAGACACGAGACGATGTCGCTCTCGCAAGTGTGCCGGCAGGGCTTCCCGGTCAAAACTGCCGGCAACCCCGCTGCTCTTGGAAGCGATTGCGAATAGTTCGTTCCAAGTGTCAGCCGCATCGACGGCATCCGGTGCCTGTGCCGTGGCCGCTAGCAAGGATTTCAAGAGCGCCTCAACAACACTCCCCGGTGTGCTCAAGTCGAGGCTTCCAACATCGAAAACGCGGAGGAAACGCCAAGCCTCCTCATCCGTGGGGGCTGAACCTTCCACCCCATCAAGGATTCCTCTGATGATCTCGTAGTATTTGAGCGACGTCTTACCGACATAACCCGGCAGTTGGAGTCGTCGCTTGAAGTCGGCGGCGGAAATAGCCGCACGGGAGCAATCGAGCATCGAACGCAATCCTCGAATCGTATTCTCCGAAAGAACGCTGACCACTAAACCGAGCCGGTCACAGTTGCCGTCGAAGAGACTTGTGTTGCGAAAATCGAGAAAAGCTCGTTGAAACGTTGAAACACAATCATCGTCTTCAAGACTTATGGAGAAAGCCCGCTTTACTTGAAGGGCAACCTTTCCTGAGCGACCGCTACTGTTCATGGACTCCAGAAGCAAGTCGTCCGTTTTCCAGCCGAGATGTCCTGACTGAAGGTGAACCCTAGACACCGCTTGCGAGTTAGCAAAAAGTGGGGCGCCACCCGTCAAGAGCAATGTGAGACATGCCGTATCAACATGCAGTTCGAACACGGTTCCGGCACCGCCGGTTGCCGCCGGACTGCTAACAGAGGCCACTGGTTTCTTCATTGTCGATGCACGCCAATGTAACTTGCCCTACGCCAAAGCAGCAACCCTGAGGCTCGGATTGCCGAAGCCTGAAGGTTCCGTTTCGAGAGCGTCTCCTCTCAGCCTGTTGTTGACAAAAATCAGCTTCTTTCGCTTTTCGCTTCGCTCACAGAGACGACGGTCGTGACCACCGGGTCCGACGCGGTGGCGGTGGCTCAGTCGAGATAATCGACGGTTAAGCGGGCGACTGTGAGAAGGTTGTAAATTGTTGGTTTGCACTGAGCGTGAGGAACGGCTGACTCACCGTCAAATACGCACTGAGACAATCTGCTTTGAAGAAACTGTGCGTGCCAGTCAGCGGCCCAGTCCCTCCAAGTCTCTGCTATTAGCAACACGCTGCTGCCACTCGTCCATTTCGCCCCTTTTGATGGCTGCGCCGAAGCACCAGTCAAGAGCCGGTTTCACGTTCTCATTTTGACCCAGTCTTGCACAGGCGGATGCCAAGTAGAACCAGGCGTCTGGCGATTCCGGAAAGTCATCAGTTAATCTCAAAGCAATCGTGTGGGTGTAGTCTGGCCTGTGCGTTTCCAAATACACACGACAACGGATAAGGAGCACAGAAAAATGTCCCCGGATCGTCTCGCTGAGATTTTCCAACTCCTTCGCGGCTTCGACCGGTTCGTCCAGGTCAAGCCAACCCTCGGCCGCGCGCAAGTGACGTTCGTCGGTGTCAGAGAATTTCACTTACACAAGCGTAGCAGGAAGCTGCCGCAGAAAACAATGACTGAGCGAGCCGATCAATTGATGCTCAACGTTGTCTCCTCCCTCGCCGAAGCTTGCCTCGTCGTTGATTTCCCGCATTGAGATTCGCTCCGCGCTTCGGCTCCTTGAGGGATTCACGCCTTTTCGTGGAGCACTGCCTTCCTCAACTGCCCGCCAACCGTGCCTTCGATTCAATTAGCCTCACGGCTGCCGTGTAGTCGTTAAACGAGGACCTATCCTGATTCTCCAGTTCGCCAAAGTAATGCATGACCACGGGGCCGTCCTTCAGGCCTCTCATGAGTTCCCCCAGCCGGTCGTAAGAGGGTCTTTGCAGTCGGCCCATAAGTGCGCGTCTGAACACGTTCGTAACGACATCGGCCAGTTGAAGGCCTTCTGACGCTGTCGAGTCCGCAAAGGTCATCGATTCATACAAAATCCTTTTTAGATTTAGCATCATTATTTGTCCTCCTGGTCGGACCGAAGGTCTTGGCAGATGGTCGGGCCATTGCGTCAGGATGAATTTTTGAAACGACGAATAATCTCCTTCCTCATACGCTATGCCTGGCGACTCAAGACATCGACTTTGCACTAAGCCTCCAGCCATCAGCTCCCACGCGGTCTCGAATTCGGTTTTCCGTTTATCTTTTGCGTCAATCACCCAACCAAACTTGCCAGCCTCTGCAGCGTCTTTCATCACAAAGTGGAGCGCAGCCTGATCAATCACCTTCTTTATTAGATCGGTCAGCAAGACGGTTTGAATGAAAAGGGGGCTCGGCATGCGTTCAAAAATCCCTCGGAGACGAAACGCTTCCTTCCGAACTGCTTCTGAGTGGGAATCGGAAAGCTCTATTGTCAAATACTCGCCCTGAGTCTTCTGATACGAATCCATCACTTTTTGCGAATTAAGAGACATCTCTGTAGCGCAAACAAAGAAAAGGCAGCCATGGTCGAGAAGGCAATCGATGGCGGCGCTAACTTGATTTTCGATCAAGGTGCTACCCTTGATTTCGCTGCTGCTTCCAGTCCATTTGATCTTCAAATTGATATAGGCTGCTGCTAACGCCCGGTATCGGTGTTCAGGAACAATAAGCGCACCCACCGAGCAAAGGCTTCTGCTGCCACTAGCCGGCACGATAAACGGGCCTGTTTCGTCAATGAAGATCAACATAGAGTCGAGGAATTACCATAGACCGCGAACTGACATCGGACTTTCTTTAACGTGGCGTCACCTGCCCTGAAAACAACCGGTTTATCAGCTCAGCGATAGTGTGAAGCATATCGATCGCTTGACCCGGATCGAACAAAGTCCGGCCGGCGAGAAAAGTCCGATCACTGCTTAGACTATCCAAGGCAGCCCATCGCGATTCGTCTGCTTGCGACATTGCGGTGGCGGCAACAAGAGACTTCAGTTCCAAGGCGAAATCGGCTGGATCTGGCTGAAGCTGGCGGCAGCGCTCTCTCACGGCAAACTTGCCAACCCGCAGAAGTTGCTCAAGACCTACAGTAGCCAATGGATAAAAGAACCAGCTGTAAATCATGCAAGCACGCGCGACTTCGAATGTCCGAATTACGTTCCTTGGCACGCTAGTTCCCAAGCGCGGCCCCAAGAATGGCCCTATCCACTGTTCCTGGGTTACGCCTAGCGGCATGTAGCTTTTGCGATCTGGCGACAGCCAGTTCTCCTCAGTAACGCTGCTGAATTCTAGAAATTGGTCGTAACTATCCTTATCTCGTGGGTATAAGCGGGCCATTTCTGCTTCATGATCACTTTTGATCTGTCGCAGACGCTCAGGTGGAAAGTCCTCTGGAGCCTTGTCTATCTTGGTGTGGCAATTAGGGCAGAGGAGAATGAGATTGAAGTAACTATTTCGCAAACCGTCTGGAAGTCCCTCACCGCCGCGCGGTCCACCCGGCCTTTCAGCGATAATATGTGCATTCTCTCCGAACGGAAAGGCATCTGTAACACTGTGCTTATTTTCGGTGACGGGAACTTTGCAATGGGAACAACGACCGGCTGCGCGCCCCCAAAGAAGCTTGATGTCACGATCAAGAATGGCCATGAGATTGTGCTAATTGGAACTGGCACCCTGGATGATCAGAGCGGTCGCAACAGAGGTGCGGTTCTTTGCCGGGAGTATTGCTGCGACGCCTGACATTAAGCACCTTTGAGTTCTCTCCTATCGCGAAGAACCAAATTGTAAACGCGATCCACGTCCCGTTTCGTAAGGTCTTTAAGGGATGAAAAAGGCTTCTTCATCCGAAGTCGTCGCGCCAATTCAGGATAATAAGTTTCGTTGGTCAATTGCATTTCGTTCATTGCTGCTTTAATTGCACTGAAACGCTGGCGTAGCCAGTTTTCCGGGGCTTTGCTCTTTTGCTCTCGCGTCTGGATTGCGCGCTGTTGAATGAACCAACGCTGTGCCTCCGGCATTTGTGCCGACGAGAATTCTTCCCTCTTCACGAGACCAAATGTGTTTAGAAAAATTGCTCCCCATTTCCCGAAGGCAGATTTTCGCGTCATTCCAACTTCGCCGTCGGCCAGATCTTCAATCCACGACTTGATTTGACGGAGTTCTTGGGAGGAAACGCTCCCCGGTCGCCTCTCGATGACATGTTTGATCACGGGAGGACGGCTGAACATATTCAGGTCTCGGCCAGCCTGAACGTTGTTGTCTCCAACGATTGATTGGCTCGGTGCACTTTCGCGAATCTGAGATTCGGGCTCATTAAACTCGTTTAGCTTGAGCGCGAGATGTCTGGTGAATTCCTTCCGAAATTGATCACGAGATCCAAAACGCCAGCAAAGTCCCGCTGGCAATAGTTCCTGTCTAAAAACCCACAATCGCTCCAGTTGGGATTGATCTGCGTCTGCTGGGATCGGTTCTAGATCGGAAAAGTAAACCATGACCTTCCTGCCCAGTCTCGCGCCGCGACGAATCTCTTCTTCGGTGCCGGAACCAGCGACGCCAGTAGGCGTGCCAAATCGCGACCAAAAAACGGCAACGAGAATGTCGGCCTCGTCTATTAGCTGTCGATTGATCACTTCCTGCGGGCGGTCTCCTAATTCTGGGTGGCTGTCCGTTGACCAATGCTGATACTTCACCCAAAACCCTTTTGCCTCTCCATGCGCTAGGTTCCATTCGTCGATCACCTCCTGCGCTATGGCGATTTCTTTGCTTACATCTTTGGGACCACACAGCGTGAGTTTAACAAGTGAGAAGTTCGTCTTCATGGTGGGAAAAGATCTGTAGTCGGTTTGGTCTCCCTCGCGTGTGATCGTCAGCGTCGGTTGTGGGGGATTGATTCCTGGGACGAAGGGACACTCCTAGGTCGGAGGCTTTTTGTCCGAACCGCATTTTCTGTGGGACCGAGTTTGAGCCCCATTACGTGAGTCGGAGTGTTCTCGTAGGCCATCTTCCGGCGCGACGAGCCTCCTGCACGCGAGCAGCCTTTCCCAAAATTTCTGTTGTATTTAGCCATAGTTGGCTCTCTTCCGTGCCTTTTGGCTGAAAAGTTGTTGCCAAGTCAGTTGACGAATGGTATATTTTGAATAGTAAATGTCAACTGGTGCTTCAATGAATCGAATCAAGCAACTTCGCCTGTCTCGGGGGCTGTCATTAGACGAGCTCGCTGATGCCATGGGGGGTATTGTTACGAAGCAGGCTCTTTCCAAATATGAACTCGGGGCCTCCGTTCCCAGCGCTCCGGTCCTAAATCAATTGGCCCATGCGTTGGGCGTTAAAGCCGTCGACCTTTGGAAGTCCCCGAATTTCGAAATCAAATTCCTTGGTTACAGGAAACGCGTAACCCTAGCCCAGCGTTGGCAAGAGTCCTTCGAGGCGACCCTGTCTCGAAAGCTGGAAGAGCGCTTGGTTCTGCAAGATTATTGCTACCGGGACATTCAGTTTGATCTTCCGATACTCGCGTTTGAAGTCCGAGCTGAGTCTGAGGCGGAGGCTGCGGCGGAATCTCTTAGAACCAAATGGAAACTCGGCGTAGATCCTGTCGCCGACCTGACAGCGGTTCTTGAAGACCACCTCGTGCATGTCCTCGAAATGGACGGCCCGGATAATTTCGACGGCATTTCCGCAGTTGTCGAGGATACAAACGGGAAAATTCGCGCTGCGGCTGTTGTGAGCCGAATCGGCTGCCCTGGCGAACGGCAGCGACTAAACCTCGCGCACGAGCTTGGTCACGTAGTCCTCAAACCCGCAAAGGGAGCGGATGAAGAAAAACTAGCCTTTCGATTTGCAGGCGCTTTTCTTGCGCCTCGTCTTTCGATTCAGCGAGAGATCGGAACTCATCGAACGAGGATACGTCTTGAGGAACTCTTAATCCTTAAGCGGCGTTTCGGAATTAGTGTCCAAGCAATCTTACGAAGGCTTCTCGATTTAGGCACCATCGGCGAAAGCCAATACAAGTGGTGGTTTATGTTTCTTGGCAAAATGAAATGGCGGCGGGAAGAGCCTGAACCTCTACCCCCAGAACAGGCGACGTGGTTAAAACAGGCTGTGCATCGCTGCGTTGCCGAAGGATTTCTCAGTGCGGACAAAGGTGGCGCCCTTTTGGGGCAAAAACTTGAAGGTGACGTGGGACCCGGAATGTTGCGTCGCAAGGCCTTTTTGAAGCTTCCACTTGAGGAGCGACGGCGAATTCTTGAAGCGCAAGCTGAAAAGCTACAGAAGCACTACGAGGAAGAAAAGGACTGGGAACCGACGGAAAGCGACGAGATTCATGAACACGAGTAGCAACATGCCAGCACGGGGTGATGTATGGGATATCGACCTCGATCCAACACGCGGCCAGGAGATTCAAAAGACCCGTCCCGCAGTAGTCATAAGTTCGGACGCAGTTGGGCGGTTGCGCCTGAAACTCATCGTTCCCATCACTGACTGGAAGCCGGCATTTGCCGACAACATCTGGCATGTCCTTTTGCGACCTTCGCCTAGCAACGGGCTCACCAAGGATTCCGCCGCCGATGCGTTGCAAACCCGCAGCGTTTCATTTGAGCGTTTTACGAGGAAACGCGGACGTGTGACCCAAGCGGAGATTGAAGAGATCGTTCAGTCGCTTGCGGCAATCATTGAATTGTCCTGACCTCGTGTTGAGAAAGAACGCCTTTGAAACGATTAGACGACCTTCAGCACAGCACTGTTCCGGGGAACGGCCACACTGAGCCGACTCAGAAGGGAATACTGGATTCACGACGCTTGCCCGACGCATCGTTTGATGGGCTTTGGGATTCAATAATAATTGAAACCGAGATCAAGGATCGCCTTCTTGCCCAGGCGATATTGAACTTTACCCTGCGGCCAAAATTCGATCGGGCCTCAATTCCACTTCACGGCATAATCCTCCTCGTTGGTCCACCTGGCACCGGGAAGACTTCGCTTGCGCGTGGACTTGCTTCCAAAACAGCCCGCACGCTGTCAGGAAAACCGTTTCACTTTTTGGAAGTCGAGCCGCACGCTTTAGCAAGCGCGGCTTTAGGGCGGAGCCAACAGGCGGTCAAACAGCTTCTAGGCACCACGATAGCAGAGCAGGCTGCATATGGGCCAGTAATTGTCCTTCTCGATGAAGTTGAAACCCTGGCCGCCGACCGCGCGAAGATGAGCATGGAGGCAAACCCTGTGGATGTTCATCGGGCAACCGATGCGGTCCTCGCTCAACTCGATCATCTCGCATCCTCCTTTCCCGAACTTCTGTTTGTGGCAACAAGTAATTTCCCGAAAGCTATCGACGGGGCGTTTCTCTCGCGAGTCGATCAAATAGTCACGATCGATCTCCCTACTGTGGAGGCGTGCCATGAGATTGCGACAAGCACACTTTCTGCGCTGGCAAGCCAGTTTCCGAAGATTGATGCGCTGCTTCGCCACCGCGATCTATCAGGCTTGGGGAAACGCTGTCATGGCTTGGACGGCCGGCAGATTCGAAAAGCAGTCCTCACTGCTCTTACGCTCGATAGGGCCACGGCAATCGACCCAAATAGACTAACCGCCCTCGACCTTCTGACCGCTTTAGACAACGCGAAAAAGCATTCAACAAGAGCGCCATAAATGGCAACTGTTATCACAAGGCACGTCGCATCAACCCCGCATCGAACTCCAGGCGAAACATGGGAAGTGATCGCGTCTCTTCTCGCGCCTGACAGCTCAAGCGCAGCGCGCGCGGAACTCAAAAAAGTTGCCGGTGTGGCGGCAAGCAGCATTGCTTCGGAGGCACCGGCCGATGGTGCCTTTGTAGTCTACGGAAACGGCCCACAGGTTCGCGTGTATTGCATTTTCGGGGAAGATGCCGTTTCGGGAGACGGCGTAAACGAAGATGCGCTCCGCGACGATCCTGCTGATGGTGACTGGCGCATGTCGATGCCGTGCTTGCCGGAAGATCTCGATTGGACTCAGAAGAAGCTAAAAGAGTTGTCGAAGCGGGTGACCGCACGCGCCACGGGAGAGGCCGTTGACTACGAAAAAACTAAAGCCGCAAAAGCCTCAGACGGACTCGTAATTAACATTAAAGAGTTTTTGAAACGATGAGCTCGGTAGCAGTCTCCACATACGCCCTTACCTATAACACGACGCACACTGTCACCTACGTGACAGGAAAGATGCTCCTTCTCCTAAAGGAGATCATTCGCGGTGTTGGACTCAGTCCGGGAAAACTTACTGAAGAATGGGAGAGCCTGGAGCTTGCCATTTCAACCTGGATTCGCTCACAGCATCTTCAAAAGCTGACTTTGGAGATTTATGACTCCAAAACGAATGCCCTCGTTTCGCGTTGGGACCTAGATGTTGCATACGGGTATGGATCGGAAGATGGTTTTTGGGTGGACACGGACAGCATTCGCTACAGCATCAAGAAGTCTGGCCTTGTGCCTTCACAGTGCAGCTACTGCTTTCTAATCTATAACGCTCCCGGTCGCGCTGATGTGCCAGGGTGGGGGCCGACAAAGGCCCGCTTAACCGATGGATTTCGCCGCTATAGCATCGGCGCCACTATTGGGGGAAACGGAATCGGCACCGAAGTCGCCTACTGGAAAAAGACATGATTAGCACTACCGAAGCCTTTCAGAAATTTCGCAAGAATCTCGAACTGACCGACGGGGAGCAGAAAGACGCTTCCCTTCGCCAGAAGGAGATTCGTGGTGTCATGGATCGAGAGTTTGTCCTGGCAGACGATTTTTTGTCTGGATCATACCGCCGTTTCACAAAAACAAAGCCGCTAAAGGACGTAGATATCTTCTGCGTCTTAAGCGAAGACGAGCGGGCCAAATACCGGAAAGACAAGGGTCCTGACCTCATATTGTCGGACACGGAAAAGGTGCTCAAGAAGGAATACGGCAATGCAAGAAAGCAGAGGCGTTCTGTCAGCATTGAATTTCCAGTCAAGGGAGATGAGGACAGAGTGATGAGCTTCGACGTTGTTCCCGCTTTTGTAAAAGGAGACCATTACGAGATTCCCGACACCGGGACTGTAAAAGGCTGGACCGAAACCAACCCCAAGGTTCACGCAGAAAAAGCTACAGAAGCAAACGAAGCCTTTTCTAAGGAATGGAAAGGTATGGTGCGGATGGTCAAGACTTGGAACAACGAGAAGGGAAAGCCGGTCAAACCTTCCTTTCTTTTGGAGGTTATGTGCCTTGATTTGTTGCGTCCCCCTTTCGATGGAAACTATCCTTACGAGTTCATGCATCTTTTTGCCTCAGCCGCGGATCGGCTGCTCGATGAATGGCCTGACCCCGCAGGGCTTGGCCCTCCCGTCAGTGACTCGATGACCAGCGCGGAGAAGACTGCTGCCCAAAAAGCACTCCGCGACGCTGAGCACACGATTCGCCATGCGATCAATACTGATAAGGGAGGAAACCAAGGTGAAGCGTTTCGAATCTACAGAGGACTTTTTGGGCAGCGGTTTCCGCTTTCATGACACAGACGATCGGTAAAGTGTTTTGTAGCTATGCGTCTGCGAATCTAGACGAAGTGACGCACTTCGACCTCGCCCTAAGGAGGCAAGGTGTTCCGCTCTGGCGCGATAGGACAAGCTTGGGAAAGGGTGCGCTCACCGTGGAGGAGATTGCTCAGGCAGCAAAGGAGGCGGCGGGATTCACTTTTTACCTTACGCTTGAGGCTGCCCAGAGCGAATGGGTAAGGGAGCGGGAGAGGGCAGTTGCACTAGAGAATTCGCGACTCGATTCAAGCTTCGGTATCGTTCCTATCTTTCGGCACGACCGAAAAGAAGTGACCAAGCACATGGTTTCCCTTGGTGCCATTCAGACCGCCCCGAACGGAGTTTCTCCATACGACCTTAGCCCGTTTAATGGCTATTTGATGAATGATCGCGCGTTTGTCGAAAAAACAGAACACGCTGAATTTAGTGCCGCAGCCAACACCGTTCTTCGGTCACTCATTCGCTCCAAAGCCAAGCAGACGGGGGCGGGATCTGCGTTGAAGATAGGCGCTATTACCCGGAGCGGGCAACTTGTTCTGAATTCGCCAGTCGACCTTTTGATCGACTGGACTCATGATTTTCCACCAGCCGCGCCGCACTTTCCCAACTGCAACGTCTCGTCGAACGTGCTCCTCAATTCACTCACGGCTTTTAGCAAGGCAGTGTCTGAGGAATGGGTAGCGCATCGAGGCGCGCGGTTTCAGATCGTGCCCCAGTGCCATCTTTCGTTGGCACTTGGCTTGGGCTTCACCTTTAGGCGAAACACGGGCGCGGAATTGACGGTGGTGGAACCGCAAAGTGGGGAGCGCTGGATAGGTCCTCGCGTTCCAATGCAGTTCACGTCGGACCTTTGGCGCGTTTCCCATCGGTCTCAAAACGGCAATGGTGTGGCATTAAACGTAGGAATTTCTCGGTCCGTCTCAATGGATGTCGATGCAAGCGTGGAAGCTAACGCACTCGACATAGGGCATTTTCTCAATTTCGAACCTTCGACTGGCTGCTCTCTCAATGCAATCCCATCGGGACGCGTTGAGCTTGCTCATCAAATGGCAGTCGGATTGGTGCATGCAATCGGTGACTTCCAGGCCAGCATCGGGTGCCGCCCACTCCATCTATTTTTCGCTGGCCCTGCCGCATTTGCCGTTCTGTTGGGACAGCAGCTGTCGAACGTTGGCCCTGTTCAATGCTACGAGTGGAATGTTGCCGATCGGCGCTACGTTCCCACGCTGCTTTTGCAATAATGGTGGAGCGGAGCGCCCCAATTCTCAGAGAAACCCTCGGAAGGCAGCGAGTATTGGTTAAGGCTGTCCGGATAATATAGAATGCCGAGATACCCAGAAACGCAGGCATTGCTAGAGCAGGCGGTCCGGCACGTCTTGTCTGAACAAGACAAACTCCTGAAACGCTTGGACGTTGCCGAGTTGAACGACATCCTTCTTTCGCTCAATCAACTGGCAATCGATACGACCAATGCGCTTGCTGAGGGGTTCAATCCCGGTTTCTCGACATGCCGCCTCACGAAAGAAGCGTTGAGGATTGAAAACAGAATCGATGACATATCCGAGTCTCTTTGGACTCCAATCGTTGTATCGGTCTCAGCAATCTATGAGCGAATCGAGGAATCTCTCAAACGGCATCCTGGGAAGCGAGGGCTTGTCGCCGACGTCCGAGCGCTCTACCACAATCTCCGAATTGGTCTGCTCGAACAGATGATCGGTGCCCGGATGCTGATGTTGAATAGTGATCTAGGCGATGAAAACGAACGCATCTGGCAGCAGTTCCTAGAACGCCAACTCGGGGCGAACTTCCGAGTGTTGCGAGGAGGGCAGATCCGCGACCATGAAGGTAAGGCGCAAAGTCAGCAGATTGATTTGATCGTGGTGCCATCCGACGCCCTTGTCTTCGCTCCTGGAGACTCAGAAGGCGGGAAGGTTCATGTCCTCATCGATCAGGTCATCGCCGCGATTGAAATTACGTCGAATCTCACTGTCGAAAAATTGAAACAGGACTGGCGAAAATTGCAGTCGCTTCCGCGGTTTGACGACTTGGAAAATGATATTGCACACTTGAAAGGACACCCGTGGCCTTTGTGCTTCATTCTTGCTGCTCATTCGGATTCGGATGAAGACCTAAAGAAAGGATGGCGCGAACTCTGTGAGGAAGGATTGACGCAGGTGGTCCCGCAAATCGTTCTCTCCTTGGATACGGGTTATCTGTATTCTGGTGCGAGAAGGTGGCCTTCACCTCGATTTCCGAGTAACTATGTCGAAGCCGATCAGGTGCACGTGGAGACAGACATTTACGCCGGGCTTGGGCTGGGTTGGCTAATCGCACAACTTCAGGGCCGGTTGGTGGCGATTAAGCGCCTCGCTCTCGGGTCGATCACGCGCTTTTCGAATCTTCTGAACGAGGCCATGCTACGGGAAGGAGTGCCACCGACATATTCACGCCGTTTCAATGAGACAACACTTCAGCCATCGGATATCGCCGGAGTCCTTTCATGGGGCGGCACGACTTATTATGCGCATAATAGACTCCTAGCGGTGGACCCCATTGTTTAGACCACTCGACGCAGAATTTAAGCTTCTGTTTTTCGAGGCTGCTCGGGTTTGTTGTTGCGTGTTCGTTGCTCTGCGTCTGAATCCATTTTGGAAAGAGAGA
>Ga0187893_10005025_pt1 | contig 24295 bp, 20 predicted proteins | sample MA1701074metaG_FD_139574 | JGI IMG/M metagenome (GOLD analysis project Ga0187893, IMG submission 139574) | White microbial mat communities from a basaltic lava cave in the Kipuka Kanohina Cave System on the Island of Hawaii, USA - MA170107-4 metaG ...
CGCCGGCGCCGAGCAGACCCAGCCCGAGTGGGTCGACCACTTGGTCGTCGCGCACCATGGCGTAGCGGGTGGCGGGATGGTGGGCGGGCGGCGGCGGCGCGCCAAGGCCCGGTGACGGGTTGGACGAGGCGCCCTGGCCCGGCGGCGGAGAGCCGGCGCCCGAGGCCTCAAGCGCGGCCGAAGGGCTCGTTCCGGGCGCAGGCGGCCCGGCCAGCGGGGTCGAAGGGACCCCTCCGGGCTGTGTCGCGCCTGGAATCGGGTCGACCCCGGCGACCGGGCTCGGGCCCGGCGCGGGCGTAGGCGCGGGCGTAGGCGTAGGCGCGGGCGCTGGCGCGGGGTTCAAGGCAGGCGGTGGACCGGGCGGCGCGGGCGCGCCGTTCGCGGCCGGACCCGCGACGTTCGACTCGGCGCCCGTCGGCGCAGACGGAACTTGCGGGGCCGTGCCGGCGTCCAGCGGCACGGCCGGCGCCGTTTCAGTTCCAGGCGAAACCGCAACCGTCGGCGCATCGAGACGCGGCGGGTTCGGGTTGACGACCTGGTTCGTTTCCGGACCGGGACTGGCGGTGCTCCCGAGGTTGCCGGTGGTCGCGCCGGCGCCGCCGCTGCCCGTGCCGCCCGATTTCTCGACGGGCAGGGTCGTGGTCGTGGTGGTCGGCTCGGTGGTGGTGGTGACACCGGCCCACGGCTCGATCCGCTTGATCGCACACGAGGCGATGTCGCCGGCGTAGACGATGGACGGGTTGCCGGTCTGCATGCTCAGCGAGTTGGTAGGAAAGGGATCCTGCATGGTGAAGGGCCGGAAGGACGCCGGGTGGGCCAGGTCGACCTCGAAAAGCTTGCCCCCACCCGCGAACGACGCCGCCACCAGCTTGGCGCCGAAGAGGTCGACGGCGATGCGCCCGCTTCCGTCCGCCGGCAGTTCCAGCCCCAGGGTCGTTTCGAGCGTACCGTCGCGGTTGTACCGGTTCAGCCGCCCGTTCGCCTCGGCGACATAGACGTTGCCCGATGCGTCGACCGCGACGTCGGACGGACCGTCAGGGTCGACACTCCTCGCACGCATCAGCGGGATGAAGGTCTCGATCCGGCCGTCCCGCGCCACGCCGATCCGGGCCGGGCGCCGGGGGGCGTCACCTATGCGCAGGCCCGGCAGCTCGGACTGCGCCACGAAGACTGCGCCGGACGGGCCGACCGCCAGCTTGACGCGCCCCTCGTAGCCCGGCTCGGTGGCGACAACCTGCAGGTCCCCGCCCAGCGGCCCGAGGGGCAACTTGAGGATCTGGATACCTGGCTCTCCACCACTCGGTCCGGTTTCGCGGTACGAGTGGGCGATGAACGCGTTCTGCCCGGCGGGGTCGATCGCCAGGCCAATGACGCTCAGGGGGGCGAGGAGCGGCGCCGATGGACCGGCAAGCGGCGGTCCCACGCGGTACGGATCATCCCCGGGCACGCCGGCGATCGTCGTGACCTTCAGAGGGTCGGTGGTGAGCTTGCGGACCCAGTTGTCGTCACCGATCAGCACTGTCCCGTCTGCGCCGGCGGCGACGAGGAGAGGAAAACCCCTGAACTTCACCCGGCCCTGCTCGGTTTCCACGCCCCCGTCGCTGAACGTGTTCCCGCAAGACGGACCTGAGAGGCCGTAGTCGTCGGCGATGACGCCCTGGAAGAGGACGCTCGGCTCGTCGCTCGGCTCGGCGAGAACGACCGACGCGGCCATGGAGAGGACGATCGCCCCGGCGACGACTGCCGCGGGGACGAACCGCCGACAGCCCGCTCTCGGCGCCAACATCAGCCTCACCGCCCTTGCCCGCTCGCCATTAGGTGCACAGGCCATCAGCCTACAGCGGTTGTGGATGAAATGCCACGGCGGCGCAGAAAGAAGACACCGAGGCCCGCGGCGCCGCCGACGCCGGCCAGCGTCAGCGGGACCACCGGGAGCCCGCCCCCGCCGCGCCCGTCCGCGTCAGCCGCGCCTAAGAAGCGCACCGTCGTGGTGAAGACGTCTTGCTGGGCGGTGCCTGTGGGGGAGTTGCGGGTGTCGGGCCAGGCGACGATGGCGGAGGTGGACCGCGAGAGGACGCCGATGCGCCCGCCCATCTCGTACAGCCCCTCGGCCGACGGCACGAGGTAGCGTTGGCCAATCCGCGAGTCCGAACTCTGGCTCGTCAGCTTGGTATTGGGCGACAACGAGCGGCCGCCGTCCTCGGTCCAGGCCAAGTAGGTGTCGTTGAGCACGTTGGCCGGGTCGTCCCGGCGGTCGAGGAACGCCAAGTCGACGCGCCCGCTGGGCGCCGCGCCCAGGCGGGGCAGGTACTGGTCCTTGCCGTTGCCGACCGGGTCGTCGTTGACCCGCTGGGCGGGCGCGAACGAGCGGCCGCCGTCGGCCGACCACGACAGGTAGACGTCGGGGTCGCCCGTACGGCCGTCGGTCCAGGCGACGAGAACACGGTTGCTGCTGTCCGCCGCCAGCGCGGGCGGGGGCATGGTGTAGATGAGCATCACCCGTCCCGGCGGGCTGATCTCGCCGTCCACCACCACGCCCCGTCCGAACCCCCGGCCCCGATCGGTCGACGAGGTCACGACCACGGACCAGTCGCCGTCCCATGGCGGGCCCTCCAGCCCCTGGTAGTCGCGCACATCGTCCCGCAGGTCGTAGTAGGCGATGTGGACGGTGTGGTCGGGCGCCACGACGATGGCCGGCGCCACCGCCCGGGGCCGGTCGGTGTCGCTGACCTGCACCGGCGCCGACCACCTCTGGCCGCCGTCGTCCGAGTAGGACGCGAACAGCGGGTTGGGGTCGGGCGTCAGCCCGCCGAGCGCGCTGTCCGACGCCGCCTTCAGCCACACGATGTGGATGCGGCCCCTGGCGCCCATGCCCGGATCGATGGCCATCCGCACCTGGTAGTGGCTCGGGCCGAGCACCTGGCGGGGCGGGGTGAACGTCCGCCCGTGGTCGTCGGAGGTGACCAGGTAGACACCGGTGGGGTTGTTGCCCAGTCCGGCCAGGGCGATGAAGAGGTAGTAAAGCCGACTATCGTCGTCGAAGACGACCTCCGGCGCGTAGCAGACGTCGGCGCCCTCGGGTAGCGCGGGCACGGGGTTGACGCCGATCCAGCTCCGCCCGCCGTCGCCGGAAACCTGGAGGCCGCAGCCGAACGACGGTGCGTCCTGGCGGTGGGCGAGCACGACGAACCGGGCATCCGTGGGATCGGCGAGGACCATGGGTGAGTTCTGGGACGAGGGTTGGCTGAGCATGGTGGCGGTGGCGGGCGTCTCGACGCCGACCTCGGCCCGGAGCAGGGCCGTGGTCCTCGCCGCCGAGCCGGCGGCGAGGAGGCCCGACACCACCAGCATCCCCGCCATCATGGTGCGGAGGGACCCGCCCACGCCCCGCGGCAGGACGGCCCGCTCAGATGACCGTGAAGAAGATCGGCTGCGTGCCGGGCCGGTTCTCGTTCAAGGGGCTCTGGGCGAAGCAGATTTGCCAGTTGCCCGGGGCCCGGTTGATCACGCCGCTGGTGTAGGGGATGAAGCCGCGGAAGTTCGCCACACGCATGTTGGGGTTGAGCGGCTGCGAATTGAACATGCACGCGTGGTCATCGTGGCCCGGCCCGCCGGCGCCGGCGACCAGTAGGTGCTGCTTGCCCGCCTGGGCGCCCGCGGCGTAGGCGGTCAGCGCCGACCCCGAACTTCCCGACTTGACGGTATTGCCGTCGCTGAAGTAGGTGTTGCCGATCACCGGCGTGCAGGCCAAGGCCACCGAGCCGACGGCCAGCGCGACGCTGACCCCGGCGATGCCGGCCAGGGCGAGCCGCCGCCGTGACCACCTGCGACCCCTCGTTCGAATGCTCACCTTTTGCTCCTCTCACGGAGATGCTCTCCGGCCGCTGCCGTAGACCTTTGGGTCGCCGCCATGTTGTAGCTGGCCCCTGCGACACGGACAGTCTGCATCTCCACGCGGCGCCTGTCAATACAAAGAGACGCCAGCGGGGAGCGAAATTTGCCCAAGCCGCGGCGAACGTGCGGTCACACCACCAGATCACATCACCCGCATCACACCACCCGGATCACACCACCCGGAACTCGGCGCTCATCCCCTTGAGGGCGTGGATGACGCCGTCGGCGTCGGCCACGAAGCACACGAAACCGTAACGGCCCGGCCCGAGGTCGGCGGCGAAGCGGCTCCCCTTGCCCGGCGGGCGGGCCGGGACCCGGGCGACGGTGGCCGCCCCGCGCCGCTCCTCGCCGCGCAGCTGCTCGTCGAGGGGCGGGTAGTCCTCGGGTATCTGGATGAGCGTGAGGGCGTGGTCGACCGTGCCCACGTTGTCGACCTGGAACACCACCCGGCCGCGCCGCGCCGGCGCGTCGACGTCGAAGCGGTACTCCGCCATCGCGACCTTGACCAGGCCGGCCGCCGGCGGCAACGGCGTCGGATCCGGCCGGCCGGCGATCACGCAGGACGGGAACAGCAACGCCAGCGAGGCCGCCCACGCGGCGGCCACGAAGCGCCGCGTGCGAGGCGCGGGCCTGGACACCCGTCGCTGCCCAGGCACACGCCTCCGCTGACTCATCACGCGCGCCGGAGCGCTCCGAGGTCGTAGCATCTACCTACGACACGCCAGCGTACCCCACCGCCCCCGCCGGAGCGCAAGTGGGCTACGGCTGGAGGCCCTCGTCGCCGGCCCGCGGGAACGCGGTGGGGTCGGCCCGGTGCCGGTCCTCCAGCGGCTTGGCCGTCTCCCACAGCCGCTCGAACGCCTCGGCCTGGAGCGACGCGAACCCCGGGTGCTCGACCAGCAGCGTGGTGGGGAACCCGATGTCGGGCAGGACAGGGTCGGTCATAGCCAGCAGCGCCAGCTTGCGGTCGGCCAGCGCCAGCTTGATGGGCAGCGCCTCCACCAGCCGGCCCTGCACGCCGGCGTCGTGGTACACGGCCATGGCGTCGCGGAAGCCCTCGAACTCCTGAGCCTCCCAGGCCGGGCCCTCGTAGAGCACCCGGCACGCCACGCCGCGGCCCATGGCCTCGAGCACGGCGTTGTTCACCCGGTCGGGCGGGAAGGAGTACGGGGCCCGGTTGAACACCAGCAGCTCGTCCTGCACCTCGGCCAGCAGGCGGTCGTAGATGGAGCTGACCTGCGACGCGCCCTGGATGACGTGGACGTAGGGCCCGGCCGCGTCGGGCGCCTCGGGGTACTCCCGCGCCAGCAGCTCGCGCAGGTTGGCGGTGCGGGCCCGGTGCTGGCGGAGCCGTTCCTCCTGGGCCGCGTCGAGCCGGTCGAACACGTCGTCCCGGCCCGGCGACGCCCACACGGCCGGGCCCTCCACCGACAGCCGCTGCGCCAACCCCTTGCGGTTCAGCTCCTCCAGGACCTGGTACGTGCTCGTCCGGGGCACCCCCGAATGGCGGGCCAGGTGGGCGGTGTTGGCCGAACCGAGGCGCAGCAACGCGAGCAGGACGCGGGCCTCATAGGGGCTCAGGTCGAGCTGCTCGAACTCGTGCAGCAGGCTCTCGGGGATCGGGCCTGAAGAGATCAAGGCGTCTGGCCCCGCCATCCTGGCCCTCCCGAAGCGATGAACATAGGTAGATGTACGGTACACCTACCGCGCCCCTGCAAGCCTAGTGCCCCGGTCACGACTTGAACAGGAACTCCGCTTCCTCGTCGTCGATCAGCAGCCCCAACTCCTCCCGCAACAGCTCGTGGTGAGCCAGCGCCGGGTCGCCGTCGACGATGGCGAACGCCACCTCCCGGGCCCTCGTCACCCACTCCTTGTCGCGCCGCAACGACGCCAGCTTCAGGTCGGAGTGGCCCTTCTGGCGGGTCCCCAGCACCGTCCCCTCCCCCCGGATCCCGAGGTCGACCTCGGCCAGCTCGAACCCGTCGGTCGAACGCTCCAGCGCCGCCAGCCGCTCCTCCGACTCGGCGGTGGCGGCCTCCCCCAACAGGTAGCAGTACGACTCGGCCGCCCCCCGCCCTACCCGGCCCCGCAGCTGGTGCAGCTGGGCGATGCCGAACCGGTCGGCGTCCTGGACGACCATCACCGTGGCGTTGGGGACGTCCACCCCAACTTCGACCACGGTGGTCGACACCAGCACGTCCAGCTCTCCGGCCCGGAAGGCCGCCATCACCGCCTCCTTGTCCCTCGACGGCATCTGGCCGTGCAGCAGGCCCAGCCGCAGCGCCGGCCACACCTCGGCCGACAGGCGCTCGTGCTCGGCCTTGGCCGAGCGGGCCTGGACCTTCTCCGACTCCTCCACCAGGGGGCAGACGACGTAGGCCTGCCGCCCGGCCGCCACCTCGCCGGCGACCTTGGAATACGCCTCGGCCTGCTCCAGCTCGCCGCCCCGCAGCCAGCGGGTCACGATCGGCGTGCGGCCGGGCGGCAGCTCGTCGAGGACGGTGACGTCCAGGTCGCCGTACACGGTCATGGCCGCGGTGCGGGGGATGGGGGTGGCGGTCATCACCAGCACGTCGGCGTCCTCCCCCTTGCCCCGCAGCGCCGCCCGCTGCTCGACCCCGAAGCGGTGCTGCTCGTCGATCACCACCACGCCCAGGGCCCGGAACGCCACCTTCTCCTCCAGCAGGGCGTGGGTCCCGATGAGCAGGTCGACTGTCCCGTCGGCCAGCCCGCCCAGGATGCGGGCCCGCTCCGCGGCGGTCGTGCGGTTGGTCAGCAGCGCCGTGCGCAGCGGGCGGTCCCCCGTCAACGTGGCCGGGTCGGGGACGGAGAGGTCGCCCAGCATGGCCGCCACCGCCAGCCCGTGCTGCTCGGCCAGCACCTCGGTGGGGGCCATGAACGCCCCCTGGTACCCGCCCTGCACGGCCGCCAGCAGCGCCGACACCGCCACCAGCGTCTTGCCCGACCCCACGTCGCCTTGCAGCAGCCGGTGCATGGGGTGCGGGCCCTCCAGGTCTCTCCCGATCTCGGCGATGGCCCGCCGCTGCGCCGCCGTCAGCGGGAACGGCAACGACGCGTGGAACCGCCGCACCAGCTCGCCGTCGGCCCGGTGCCGGATCCCCTTGGACTCCCGCTCGATGGCGCGCTTGCGCATCACCAGGGCCAGCTGCATGCGGAGCAGCTCGTCCAGGACGAGCCGGCGGCGGGCGGCGTAGGCCGCTTCCATCGACTCGGGGTTGTGGATGTGGTTGAACGCCCAGGTGCGGTCCACCATGTCCAGCCGGTCCCGCCACGCCTCCGGCAGCGGGTCGGCGAACTCGCCCGCCCGGCCCAGCGCCTCCTCCACCCACCGGCCCACGTCCCACGTGGTCAGCCCCGCCTTCTCGGACTGCGGGTAGATGGGCACGATCCTCCCGGTGCGGTCCCCCACCAGGTCGACCACCGGGTTGGTCATCTGCCGCCGCCCCCGGAACGCCTCGACCTTGCCGAAGAACACCGCCTCCGTCCCGTCGGCCAGCTGCTTGGCCCGCCACGGCTGGTTGAAGAAGACGCAGTGCAGGTACGACGAGCCGTCGAACACGTCCACCTCCACCAGCGCCCGGCGCTGGCGCGTGCGCTTGGTCACGACCCGTTTCACCCGGGCCAGCACCATCCCCTCGGCGCCCACCTTGAGGTCCTGGATCGAGACCTGGTTGGTGCGGTCGACGTAGCGGCGCGGGTAGTGGGTCAGCAGGTCGAGGACCGTCGCGATCCCGACCGAGTCCAGCGCCTCCACCCGCTTGGGGCCGACCCCTTTCAGCTCGGAGACCGGGATACGGGCCAGCTGGGACAGGCGCCTCGGGGCCGTCTACCTACTCCGCGCTGAACAGGTAGGCGGACAAGGGCTGGTCGCCCCGGAGGACCTCCATCGCCACGCCCGGGCGGCGCTCCGCCATCCACGCCTGGATGCGCCCGGTGTCCTCCGGGGTCGCCGCCTCGCCCTCGACGATGGTGAGCAGCTCGTGGTCGTCGGTCACCAGGCAGTCGAGCAGCTTGGCCGCCGCCGCCGCCAGCGAGGGGTCGCTGGCGACGATGTCGTGGCCGCACAGGGCGAGGTAGTCGCCCTCCTTGACCGGGCCGGCGGCGGTGACGGCGTCCCGCACCGCCCACGTCACCTCGCCCCACGACACGTCGTCGGCCGCCGCCGCCATGGTGCGGGCGTTGTCGGCGGCGGCGGCGCCCCTGTCGAAGCCCATGAGGGCGGCGAACCCCTCGGCCAGGCTCTGGGTGGGGACCACGAGCGCCGGCTTCGACGCCGCCGCCGCCGCCCGCTCCGCCACCGCCACCACGTTCTTGTTGTTGGGCAGGACGACCGCCTCCGCCGAGGACGTCGACTCGATGGCCTTGAGCAGCTCGGCGGTGGAGGGGTTCATCGACTGCCCGCCGGCCACGACGGCCGCCACCCCGAGCGAGCGCAGGATCTCGGCCGCCCCCGCACCCGCGCCCACGGCCACCACCGCCGTCCCGGGCGCGGTCTCCCGCAAACACTTCTCGTCCTCCACCTGTTCGAGCAGGTCGGTGACCCGGACGTTGCGGGGACGGCCCGCCGCGATCCCCGCCTCGACCGCGGCGCCGATGTCGTTGGTGTGGACGTGGCAGTTCCAGATCCCGTCGCCCCCCACCACCACGATCGAGTCGCCGATCTCGGCCCAGGCGCGCTTGAACCCGTCGATCCCCTCGTCGGCCGCCTCCAGCAGGTACATCACCTCGTAGCGGAGGTCGCCGATCTCCTCGCCGTGCGCCGACGCCGCCGGGGCCGGGGCCCGGGCGCTCGCCGGCGCCCCCACGTCCTCCACCTCGGGCATGGGGCGGCCGTCGACGATGTGCAGCAGCACGTCGAGCAGCAGCAGGAAGCCGGCGGCGCCGGCGTCGACCACCCCCGCCTCGGCCAGCACCGCCAAGAGGTCGGGCGTACGGGCCAGCGCCTCGGCGCCGGCGGCGGCCGCCGCGTCCAGCACCGCCACCAGGGCCGCCTCCGGCTCGGCCGCCGCCTTCTCGGCCGCCTCGGCCGCCTCCCGCACCACCGTGAGGATCGTGCCCTCCACCGGCCGCATCACCGCCTGGTACGCCGCCGCCGACGCCGCCGCCAGCGCCTGGGCGGCGACGGGCCCGTCGATCGACGGCGCCTCCTTGAACCGGTCCGTGAGGCCGCGCATGACCTGGGACAGGATCACGCCCGAGTTGCCCCGCGCCCCCATCAGCGACCCGTGGCTGATGGCCTTGCACACCGCCGCCATGTCCTCGGCCCCCGCCATGTTCTCGGCCCCCGCCCCGGCCGCCTGGGCGACCTCGGCCACCACCGACTCCAGGGTCAGGGCCATGTTGGCGCCGGTGTCGCCGTCGGGCACCGGGTAGACGTTCAGCCGGTTGAGCCGCTCCTGGTGGGCGCGGAGGGCGTCGCGGTAGCCGGCCATGGCGGCGCGCAAGTCCCCGGCGTCCAGGCGCTCCCTCACATCGGTGAGACTAGTGAAGCGTCCCCACTGGTAACGTGGACGGCCCTATGGCATCCGTGTGCGAAGTCTGTGGCAAGCGGCCGTCCTTCGGGATGTCGATCAGCCACTCCCACCGGCGCACCCGCCGGCGCTGGAACCCCAACATCCAGCGGGTGCGGGCGCGGGTCAACGGCGCCGCCAAGCGGGTGAGCGTGTGCACCGGCTGCCTCAAGGCGGGGAAGATCACCAAGGCCGTTGGCTAAGGACCTCGACGAGGCCCGCAAGCGGCTCGACGACGAGTACGGCCAGGTCCGCCGCCGCCTCGACAAGATCCGCAACGCTCTCGACGACGTCGAGGCCGCCGGCCCCGAGGACGACCTGTTCGGGCTGCCGGAGAACCTGGAGAAGCAGGTCCACGAGGTCCTTACGGGCGGCGTGATCGGCTCCGGCGCCCACGGCCACCGCCGGGCGCGCGACGAGTACCGGGACCTCAAGGGCCAGCGCTAGGCGCCGGGCGCGTCTAGCCCCGGAGCGCTCAGGGCTCGCGCTTGGAGGGCGGCTCCCGGTCGGCGGCCTTGTCGCCGTCAGCGTCGTCGGCGCCGAGGAAGCCCATCAGCTTGTCCGTCGCCGACTCGATCTTGTCGGTGTGCTTGCCCCCGGTCTTCTCGTCGACGACGCCGGCGATCTTGTCGACGACGCCTTCGAGCTTGTCGCCGTGCTCCTCGGCCAGGTCCTTGATCTTGTCGAACGGGCTGTCTCCCATGCCGCCAGTCTTACCCCTGCCGGCGGGCACGCACGGCAGCGGCGGCCGGGGTTCATCGGGATCGGCCGCTCGGGCCGTTCCGACACCGACACCTCGCGAGCGCTACGAGGAGATCCGCCGGGCGGCGTTCGCCGACAAGACCGCCGAGGACGTGTGAGCCCGACCCGGTGATCGTCGTCGACACCGGCGTCCTCTCCGCCGCCGGCCCGCCGACGAGGCCACGATGTCGAGAACCGCGTTGCCGGCGCGGGAGCAGCCGCGCCCGTAGCGGAAGTCCGTGCAGGAGGCAGGACGAGGATCTGGCTACGTCGGCGCCGTCGCCTGGGCGAGGCTGATGAGGTAGGTCGCGCCGGGGGTCTGGTTCCCGATGCTGCTCCCGGTGGCGACGAGCACCCCGTCACGGTTCTCCACGCCGGTGAGCGTCTGCTGGGCGTCACCCCAGTCGTGGGCGGTCAGGGTGACCGACACGCCGTCGCCGTCGAGGGCGATATCGACGCCGACGTCGTCCGTCCGATTCTCGTCGAACGGAGCGACCACGGGCCCGGGTGTTCGCCGGTCGCTGAAGTACATCCTCGCCCGGCCCGACAGCCGGCCCCTCACGGCGGTGAGGTCACCGAACGCGTAGCTCGCGATCGACGGCTGCTGGTTGGGCTCGCTGCCAGAGCCGCCCTGATTCGTCACCATCGTGAACCACACGTGGTTGAGCGAGTTGCGGCTGGCGAAGTTGAGAAAGTGGCGTACGTAGTTCTGGGGATGCAATTGGGATCTCCTTTCGGGATTTCGGGACTGAGCGTTACAAGCACGGGCAGACGAGAAGGCCCTCCACGGAGCCCGCGAGCGGGCCCGTCCCGCCGGCCTCCGACGGCTGGAAGGTGATGCGGTAGGACGCCATCACGCCGCAGCCGGTGAGCGACGAGCCTTTCGTCTCGACGACGCCCCACAGGCGGCCCTCGAGCACGCCGGGTTCGTGACACCGCTGGCAGCCCCGAAAAGCCGGCTTGCGGTGGGTGCCCGCGTTGACGACTCCCGACCAGCGACCGCTCGCCACCACCGACGTCCCGCTCCAGACGAAGCGCCCGGTGTGGAGGCCGCGGCCCGAGGCGTCGGCGCCGGCGAAGGCGGCCACGAGGTCGAGGACCTCCAGTTCGCCCGACAGCGCCAACGCCTCGGTCGAGTCACACGGCGCGCGTGTGCCCACCTTCAGCAACAGGCGCTGGACGACCTTGACCGTGAAACACCCCGAAGCCGGGCATTCCTCCTGCCGAGCGTCCAACGTCTCGAGGTCGCCCTCGACGTCCTTCGACACGGTGTAGAGGCAGACGTTGGTGGCCCTCAGACGGGCGGGATCGTCGAAGATCTCGATCATGACCGGACGACCGTGACGAACCGCGACACCGTCCTGCCGCGGATCGACGGGGCGTAGCCGTCGGTGATCCGCGAGCTTGCGGAGACCTCGAAGGCATAAGCGCAGGTGACCGGAGGCAGCCAGTCGGTCGGCGCGTGAATCACGTGGGCCTCGTCCCACGGCGGCGGCGGGGTGTAGGACCGGCGCACGAGCTCGTGGGACTCGTTCTCGCCCCACCGGGCTCGCAGGCCGCACTCGGCCAGGCCGGCCTCCGCGTCGGCAGCCAGGAACTCGAACTCGAGGCTGGGATCGGCGGTGTTGATCTCCACGAACTGGCATGCCCGGACCGGGTTGCCGTTCCGGCTGATCCGGCGCAGCTCGACGACGGGGCCGGCGTTGGCGAGCCGGAGCGTCAACGTCTGGGCCGGGGCGGCCACGACGCTTCCGTCCGGGCGGAGGAACTCGACCTCGAGCTGGTGGACCCCGGCGCGGTAGCCCTGGTTGGTGTTCCACCGGATGAGCAAATCGTCGATGGAGTAGTCCAGAGAGGGGTCGGTCATCGGGTAGGTGTCGTCGGACGCGGGCCCGAACGACTCGGGCTGGTAGGTGGCGCCGTCCCAGCGGTAGTTCACCCACGCCTGGCGCAGCGGGCCGCGCGTGTTCGCGGCCCTGTCGTGGTGGATCATCCGGTAGCGGCGGGCGTTCTGAGCCCAGAGGTATTGCAGCGTCGCCCGGTTGCCGATGATGTTGAGCGCGCCGCCGAAGGCGGAGTCGGAGACGGCGAGGGCATAGCGCGAGTCGGTCGTCGCTCGGCCGCCGCCGTCGATCGCAGTGGCAGGGATGAGCCCGACGCCGGCCAGAACCGCGCCCTCCGTACCCGGCGGGTAGGTCGTCGTCGGTCGGGTGCGCAGCACGATCTGGTGCAGGTCGCTGAAGTCGGTCTGCACATTCTGCGGGAACCATTCCTCAATCGCCGGCGCGCCCGAGCCGACGCCGAAGCCCACGTTGAGCACCGGCGGCACGCTCCGCGACGACAGGTCGATCCCCAGCTCCGAGAGAGTCAGTCGCATCGTCCAGATGCGGTGGGGGTACGGGAACGCGGGCGACTCCTCGAAGCGCCTCGCCAGCTCACACTCCGGGGAAACCTCGCGAAGGGTCGTCCACTGGTGCGGGCGGAGGTAGTACGACTTGACCAGCAGGTCGCCCGCGTCCCAGTACAGCCGGTCCCGGTTGGGGGTGATGGCCCGGTCGCCCCCGTCGTCGACGACGAACCAGAACCAGTCGAGGTGGGCGGGATCGTCGCTCCAGTCGGCGCCGATGTCGATGGCCAGGTACAGGAACCGCGCGTCGTTCTTCACGAGGACCCGGCCGGCCGGGTCGACCGGCAGCTCCGCCGCCCCCTCCCAGTAGAGCTCGAGTGACTTGCCGACGACCACGGGCTCATCCGCCCAACTGCTTCGCACCAGCGTCATGTCCGCTCCTTTGCTCTCCGCGTCGCTTGGTGCCGCGACCGTACGGAGTGGCTGTAAACGCGCTGTAGACAGCCAGTGGAACCACGGCGGCCGCGTCGATCACGTCGGCGACCCCTTGACGTCCCGAGCCGCACCAGACCTGGCCCAGGACCCCCCCGATGAGTGACGGGCAGCCCGGCCCGCGTCTGCGCCGCCTTGGGTGTCGCCGCCAGCGGGAGCCTGGTCGACCAACTCCTCGCCGATCCCGAGAACCTCTACGCCAACGTCCACAACAGCACCCCGAGGGGGCGGTGTGGGGCCAGCTCGGCGCCCTCGCCTGACCGCCTACCCCCTCCGGCGGGCCTTCGGGTCGACGGCGTCACGCAGCCCGTCGCCGATGAAGTTGACGCAGAGGACGATGACGAGGATCACCAGGCCCGGGAAGTAGAAGAGCCACGGCCGGGTCGACGCGGCGTGCTGTCCGCTCTCCACCAGCCGGCCCAGTGACGTGTCCGGTGGGCTGATGCCCAGCCCCAGGTACGACAGGGCGGTCTCGGCCAGCACCGCGGCGCCCACGGTGAGGCTCGCTTTGACGATGATCGCGCCCGACGCGTGGGGCAGCAGGTGGCGGAACACGATGCGGCGGCCAGTGGCCCCCGCGGCCCGCGCCGCGTCCACGAAGGGCTGCTCGCGCAGCGACAGCATGAGGCTGCGCACCACCCGGGCGATGCCCATCCACGACAGCGAAGAGAGGATCAGGGCGACCGCCAGCCAGTTCCCGGTGGTGTCCTGCGTCGAAGTCGCCAGCACCGCGAGCACGGCGATCCCGGGGACGCTCAAGGTGACGTCGGTGAGGCGCATGACCGTGGCGTCGAGCCAACCGCGGTGGTACCCCGCGAACGCGCCCGCGATTGCTCCGACGGCAGTCGAGACGGCGGCGACAACCAGGCCGACCTGGAGCGACTTCTGCGTTCCCCGGAGGACCTGGGCGAACAAGTCGTGACCGATGCCGTCGGTGCCCATGGGGTGCTTCAGCGACGGCGGCTGGGACAGGTCGTCGGTGAGGTCGGTGTAGCCGTAGCGCCAGAGTCGGGCGCCGACGAACGCGAGCAGGAACACCGCCGCCAAGACCACGAGGCTGAACAGAGCCAGGCGGTGGGCGGCGAAGCGCCGCACGAGGAGCCGCCCGGAGTCGAGCCGCCCGGCCACCGTGGACTCGGATTCGAGGGCCAGCCCGCTCGCGGCGGCGCGCGCCAGGACCGCGGGCTCAGCCAACGCGCACCCGGGGATCGAGCCAGCCGTAGGCGACGTCGGCCAGGAGGTTGACCAGGTGGACGGTGGTCGCGGTGACGAGGAGCCAGGCCGACACGACGTTCGGGTCGGCGGCCCGTACCCCGTCCAGCAACATCTGGCCCATCCCCTGCCATCCGAAGACCCGCTCGACGATCACCGCGCCGGCGAAGAGGTGGGCGAAGTTGAGGGCGACCAGGGTGGCGAAGGGCGCGAGCGCGTTGCGGAGGGCGTGGTGCACGACGACGCGAGGGCGCGAGGCGCCTTTGGCTTCGGCGGTGCGGACGTAGTCGGCGGAGAGGGCGTCGAGCATCGAGGCCCGCACGTAGCGCCCGAAGACGGCGATCGGCGCGGCCATGAGCGCGAGGGTGGGCAGGGCCAGGTGGCCCAGATAGTTGCCGAGCCGCTCGAGGAGGGGACCGGTGAGGTTGGGGTCGGCGTCGCCGACAGTGAACAACACCTGGCGCCCCACGAGCCGGTTGAGGCGCACGGCGAGGAACTCCTTGAGCAGCCCGGCCAGCCAGAACACCGGCAGTGAAAGGGCGACATAGCTCAGGAAGGTCAGCGAGTGGTCAAGGCGCGAGTAGTGGCGCACCGCGCCGACCACTCCGAACGCCAACCCGAGACCGATGGCGAGGGCAACGGCCAGAACGATCATGCGCAGCGTCACCTGCATGCGTTGCCACAGCAGGCCGGCCACGTCCCGACCGGCGATCGAAGTCCCCAAGTCGCCCTGGACAGCTGAGGCCAACCACCGGCCATAGCGCGCCAGCACCGGCTCGTCGAGGTGGAGGGCGCGGCGTTGGGCGTCGATCACCTCGGGCGCGACGTCGGGCTGGGCCCGGAGGTCGGCCAGGGGATCGCCAGCGTTGGCGACGAGCACGAACACCAGCAGCGAGGTGAGGAGGAGGAGTGGAACCGAGACGGCGACCCGCCGCAGGATGAGCGCGCCTACCGCAGTCCCCAATGATTGGCGCTGACGAAGAGCCCTCCGGCGATCTCGGGGACGATGTTGCTGAACGTGTCGCGGTGGATCACGACACCGATGGCCTGCTGGAGCGGAAGGGTGGGCATGTCGTCCCACATGACCTGGTCGGCACGGAGGTAGAGGGACTGCCGGCGCGCCTCGTCGAGCTCGGAGTTGGCCAGGCTGATCAGGTCGTCCACGGCGGGGTTCGAGTACCGGCCGAGGTTGAACGCGCCTCCCGTCAGGAACTGGCTGGTCTCGCCCGCCTTGCCGCCCGCGCCGGTGGGCCTCGACGCAACGGTCAGATCGAAGTCCCCCCGGCGCTGTGCGTCCACCACGTTCGGGGAGGATTGGATACGGACTTCGATCCCCACCTCCCGCAGCTGAGCCTGGATGAGCTCGTCGACCCGCGCTTGCTGGAGTATCCGGAACGACATGCGCGCAGAGTCGCGGGCGTAGATCCCGTCGGCGCTGCGGACGAATCCCGCGGTTTCCAGCAGCCGGCGTGCGCCGGCCGGATCGGCGCGGTCGTAGCGCCCGCCGCTCGTGTCCTCGTAGCCCCGCTCACCGGGCGAGTAGAGCCGGCTGTTGCTGATCTTGGCCTTGGCCGGGTCGAGCTGGCCGTTGAGGCGCGCGAGGATCGCCGGGCGGTCGAGAGCCAGAGCGATGGCGCGGCGCACCTCGGGCATGGCGAGGAGGTCGTTGCGGAAGTTGAAGTGCAGCCGGTCGTAGCGAGCCAGCTCGTAGAAGGCGACGGTGAGTCCCGGCACCGTCCGGGCCTGGGTGACCAGGTCGGTGGACGGGTTCGTCAGGTTGGCAAGGTCGATCTCCCGGTTGCTCATCGCCGGCAGCAGCTGGCCGACGTCGGGGAGGATTCGGATCACGATCGCGTCGAGGTTCGCAGGCCGTTCCCAGTAGCGCTCGTTCCGCACGAGGGTGACGTCTTGGTCGGGCCGGTAGCCGGCGATGCGGAACGGTCCTCCCGAGACGACGACGGCGGGGTCGAATTCGTTGAAGCCGCGGTTCCAGCCCACTCGCTCGGCGATGTGCGAGGGCACCAGCAGGGCAAAGAGCGACTGCCAGTCAGGGTAGGGGCGGGCGAAGACGACGGTGACGGTCCGGTCGTCGTCGGAGAGGGAGACGCTCTCGATCACTCCCTGGGCGCTGACCGCGGTCGCGGCGATCTCCGAGCCGTCGATGTCCTTGGCGCCCTTGGTGTAGGCAGTGCGCCAGAGGTAGACGAAATCACGGCCGTCGAGCGGGTCGCCGTCGGACCACGCGGCGCGCCGGTCGATCCGGTACACCACGGTCTGGGGCGAGCTCGAAGTCTGCTCCGCACTGAGCAGCAGCTCGCGGTTGAGCACGCGCTGGCCGTCCGGCGCGCTGTTGAACGTCGACGGCCACACCTGCGTCATGAGGTTGTAGAGGAACGCGGAGGCGGACGCAGGCGAGTGCTGGTTGAACCCGGTGAGCTTCTGCCCCGAGGCGTACGTCAGCGTGCCGCCGGCGCGGACACTCGGCGCCGGCGCCGGGGACCGGCCGGTGGGCGCAGTTGTGTCGCCCGCCCGGCACCCGCCGACGACGAGGGCGACGCCGACCAGGACCGCGGCGGCTCTGGCCCGGCGGCGGTCAGGCGAGCGGATCCCGCTCACGCTTCGTGTCCGGCTCGTTCTGAGGGCAGGAGAGCGCTCGGGCCAGCTTTGGTGACAGCTCCATGCCGTGCACGTCCCAGGCATGGGCCTGGGCGGCCCTCACGACGTCGTCCTCGCATCCGCTGACTTCGTAGCCACACTCGCATCTCAGGATCCGATCCACCCCAGCGCCCCCTTGCCGCGAACGGTACGGGGAGCCTGTAAACGCCCGGTAGACGTGAGCGCTCCGACCTGACGGCCCAAGCCGGTCATCCCGAGGGCGGCGGCATCGCTACCGACCTCGTCGAGGACCGTGCCAGCTCGCCGCTCGTCGCCTTGCCGCACCGCCATCCGGGCCTGCCAGAACTGGGTGCGGGCGACGAGCGCCCGGGCGCCCATCGCCTCTTGGAGCCGGAGGGCGGTCTGAAAGTGGGCCTCGGCCTCGTCCCAGCGACCGAGGACGGTCGCCAGCATCCCCAGGTAGTGGTCGGTGGCGCCGAGGTGGCTGATCGACCAGGCCGGAAACGTGAACACGTCGGCATGGGGAAGCAGGTGTTCGTAGGCGCCGGCGGCAACGCCGGCGTCGTCGAGTTCGGCGGCCAGCTCCGATACGAAGAGGAGCCACACCGGCGGCCACACCGGAGCCACCGCGTCGGTGGGGCGGCGGGCGTCCGGGGCCAGCCGGGCGAGCGCCTCCTGGGCGCCGGCGAGGTCGCCCAGCTCGGCCCGGGCCAGTGCAAGCATGGGGCGCAGCGACCGGCAGTGCGGGTAGCGGTCGACCGCGCTCGCCATCTCCGGCTCGAACTCGGCCAGCCGGCCCTGCTCACGCCGCAGGCGGAAGAGGTGGTGCAGGCGCGTCAGATCGGCGCTTTCCTGCCCCATGGCCCGGAGCATGGCTGCCTGGGCCCGCCGGCACAGGTCCTCGGCTTCCTCGAAACGACCGTCGGAGAGAGCCAGGAGGCTCCGGTAACTCGCCGCTTCCGCGGCCATGATCGAGTCCGACCGCAGGACTGCTCGCTCGAGCTTGTCCAGGTCGGCGTCGAGGCCGGCGCGGTCGCCGAGGCCGAGGCGGGCATCGGCGCGGAACCCACGCACCCGCTCCGGCCCGAAGGCCGGGACGAGCCCCCACGAGAGGGGGTCGTCGCTGACCGGCGCCGGGAGGGACAGGAGCTCGTCGACGGCCTCCGCCATCAGGAGGTAGCCGTTCCGCCGGGCCGACACCTTCAGGTGGATGCACCAGTACCCAAGGGCGCGCCGCAGCGCGTTGGCATCGCCGCTCTGACGGGCCAGGTCGAGCGCCGTCGTGATCGCCTCGTGGCGGTGGGCGCGCGGCCGGTCTCGAGTCACGTAGAGCCGCGAGCACAACAGCCGGGCCCGCAACGACGCCGAGCTGTCTCCGATCGCCGCCAGCGCCTCGTCGCATAGCTCCACCGCGCCCGGGTCCCGCCAGGTGAAGGGATTGCAGTCGGCCCGGACCATGGCGACCACGGCCAGGCGCTCGGGCGAACCGTGGCGGCGGGCCAGGTCGGCCGCCGACTCGCATGTTCGGCGCCGGTCTTCGACGTCGAGCACTCGCCCCTGGATCATGGCGAGCCCGATCAAGAGCTTCCACCGGCGTTCCTGGTCGGGTTTCCCGGAGTCGAGCGCCGCCAAGCCGGCCCGGAGGTGGGCGATCGCCTCCTCGAACGCCAGCTGCTCGACGGCGGCCCGGGCGGCGGCGAGGGCGTAGTCGGCGGCTGCGACGGCGTCGCCCGCGGGTGCGCCCTTGCAGAAGTGCTGGGCCAACTGGGCGACGTGGCGGCCGTGGCGGCCGTGGAGGTGCTCGAGGGCATGGCCCACGCGCCGGTGGAGCCGTGTGCGCCGCACCGACCCGAGCTGGTCGTAGATCGTGTTGCGCACGAGGGCGTGGGCGAACCCGTAGCGCCCCGCGAACCCGGTTTCCTCCAAGAGCCCGGCAGCGAGCCCTTCCTCCACCGCGTCCAGCACGTCGTCGCGGCTCGTCCCCATCGCCTCCAGGAGCGCAACATCGAACTCCGCTCCCACCACGGCCGCCCCGGCGAGCAGCTGGTTCGTCTCGGGAGAGAGGCGCAGCAGACGGCGGGTGATGGTCTCGCGTACGCCCTCGGGCACGGCCGAGACCAGCTCCTCGGCCTCGGGCACATGACCGTTGCGCACCAGATGGCGAAGCACCTCACCGACGAAGAACGGGTTGCCTCGGGTGTGGGCGTGCAGCGCGCCAGCGAGCCGGGAGCCGGGCTCGCCCAGCGCCGAGCCCACGCTCGCCTCCACCAGCGTGAGGACGTCGTCGGGCCCGATGCCGTCGAGAAGCAGCCGGCCAACGCCTGGGTCGCGGCGGGTGTCGGCCAGCAGGGTCGAAAGCGGGTCAGGGGGCTGGAGCTCCGTGTGCCGGTAGGTACCGACGACGAGGACCGAGGCGCCGGTGGGCGAACGGACGAGGCGGCGAAGGACGCCGAGGGCGGGCTCGCGGGCCCAATGCAGGTCGTCCAGCACGACCGTGACAGGCCCCGCGGCGGCCACCGTCACCAGCAGGGCATCCACCGCCTCCGCCAGGCGGACGCGGGCCACGGCCGCGTCAGGCGACGCGGGCGGCGGCGTGCGGGCCAGCTGCAGCGCCAGCTCCGGCGCCAGCCGCGCCAGCTCGCCGGCCTCGTCCCGTAGGCTCGCGGCCAAGTCCTCGCCTGACACCAGCGTGACGGCTTGGCGCACCACGTCGGCCAGCGGCTCGTAGGGGGCGGCGAGATCCTCGTGGCAGCGGCCGTAGAGCACCTGGCCGCCGTCGGTATGGGCCAGATGCGACAGCTCGGCGACCAGCCGGGTCTTTCCTATGCCGGGCTCCCCGCCGACGAACACCACCTGGCGCACGCCAGTGACGGCTCGCTTCCACGCGCCGGCCAGTTGCTCGAGCGCGTCCCGGCGCCCGACCAGCGCCGGCCCCTGCCGCGTGAGGGCGGCCGGGAGAGGTCGGGGAGCCTTCCGGCGGGCGACGGGCCGGTCGTCCTCGAGCAGTTCGATGTAGGCGGCCTCGACCGCCGGCGACGGCGACACGCCCAGCTCTTCCACGACGATCCGCCGGCAGCGCTCGTAGGCCCGCAACGCCTCGGCCCGGTTGCCGGCGGCGGCGTGGGCGGCGAGAAGCCGGAGGTGACCGGACTCCCGCAGCGGGGCCAGAGCGACGACCTCGTCGGCGGCGCGCACCGCCGTGACGTGGTCGTCACAGGCCGAGCAAGCCTGGGCCAGGGCCTCGAGGGCGCGCAGGCGCAGGTCGGCCAACTCCGCCTGGCGGCGCTCGACCCAGGCGCCCTCCGCTCCGGGCAGGAACCGCCGCGACGCGACCTCGGCGGCCCGGGACGCGGTCGCCCGGGCGCGTACGGGGTCCCCGGCGGCCAGCGCCGCCTCGGCGGCGGCGACGTCGCCCGCCGCCTCGTCTACGTCGATCACCGCCTCGGCCGGAAGGCGCAGCTGGTAGCAGCCAAAGGCCGTCGTCAGCGCGTCTCGACCGGCGCCTGCCTCGTCGAGCACGCCGCGGAGCTTCGACACGAGCCCCCGCACGATCGTGTCCCAGGAGCTGGGTGCGGCGTCGCCCCAGAGCACCTCAGCCAACTCGTCACGGCAAATGGGGCGGTGGCGCTCGGCGGCGAGATAGGCGAGTGCGACCCACGCCGGGCGTCGAAGTCTCTCGGCCGGCACGACCCCGGCGTCGGACTGCAGCGCCACTTGGCCCGCGAACTCAATCCGCAAAGGCACTCAGGGCAAGACTAACCCCGGCCATCCGGAAGCGCTTGCCAAATTGCGGGACGCGACGGGCCGGGGGAGATGCAACGTGAGGCGGCGCGTCGGCTTGCGGGCGAGGCAACGGCCACGGCCGAGATGGCGCATCGTGTCATCGTTGCCTACCGGGACCGAGATCGGTCATGGGATCGGATTCGGGCGTCGCCGTGGACGAACTCGACGTCGCCGTCGCCGGCGGGCCGCTGCGGTAATCGGCCGGGTCGGCGACGAGGCAGGCGGTGCAGGTGAGCGCCAACGCGAGGAGCGACGCGCGACCTCGGCGGCGGGGGTCGTTGTTCAATGGCACGAGGGCTCCTCGGGCGTCGCGCCGAGCGGCCGGCGGCGCGACTCGATCAGCTTGAACTTGGCGCCGTGGCCTTGCTCACGCTCCAGCCGGTCGACGACTTCGACGAGAATCCCCGGCGGGGCCGCCCCGACGTCGGCCAACGCGGCGACAAGGCCGGATCGAACCTCTCGCTTCGTTTCCTCGACGGGCGCCTCGTGCGCCAGGACGAGAAGCACGCGAAGGCCCTCCTCCTCGAAGACGATCTTGTACTGACGGACCATGGGCAAGGTGGGGAACGGACGGCGCAGGACCATGGGATGGATCGGGATCTGGGCGCCGGTCGGTCTGGAGAGCAGCAGGACGTCGTCGCTCCGTCCTTCGATGGCTGTGACAGCCGAGTCGTGCGCCCACAGGCGCACGGCCGGGAGTCGAGAGCGACCATGTCGGACAGCTCGTAACGGATCAGCGGTTGGGTCCAGTTGAAGAGGTTGGTGAGCAGCAGCTTGTGGCCCACCTCGCCGTCCGGAACGGGGCGACCATCCCCATCGACGTACTCGACGATGAAGAGGTCTTCGAACAGGTGCAGGCCCTGATGGTGCTGGCAGTCGCCGGCGAGGACACCACCCTCGGTGATGCCGTACCACTCGAACGGCTCGACCCGCCAGGCACTGCGGATGGCATCGGTCATCTCCGGCGTGCGCCCTTCGGCGACGGTTGCGATCTGCGAAGGGCACAGACGCAACGTCCCCGCCTGCTGCTCGTGCGCCAGCAGGGCGACAACCGAGGGATAGCCCACGAGGAAGTCGGGTTGGAACGCCTGCAGGGCGGCGGCGAGCTCGCCCACGGGGCGCCGAGCGTCGAGGCGCAGCACGCGATTGATGCCCACCGCGGCCGAGAGACCGGTGCGGACGGAGATGTGGACGGGGCTCGTGGCCCCGACGGCCGCCACCCGGAGGCGGGGGCGCAGGCGAGGATGGACGCCGACGTAGCGCTCGTTGAGCCGAGCGAAGTTGGCGAGGTTGCGCCGCCAATCGGCTCGGTCGTACACGAAGACGCCCCTACGCCCGGTGCTGCCCGAAGTGGCCATGACGCGGTAGCGGCCGAGGTAGAGCTCGTCCTGGGACAGGCTCTCCAGGTGACGTTCCAGGTCGGTGGCCTTGAGGCGGCGATCCGTCACCCAGTCGTCGAAGCGGGCCATGAGCTGAGGTTTCGTCACCGGCGGCAACGCGCCCAAACTGAGCCTGTCGAGGTCGACTCCTCGGTAGAGGTCCCGGTAGGCCGGGGAGTGGCGCAGCGCGTGATGCACCAGCTTCTCCAGCCTCTGCTCCTGCAGGTGCCAGAGCGCGGCTGCGCCCAGCCGGTCCGCCTGGGCCAGTCCGGTTCGGCTGGCCGCGAGCGCCCGACCGAAGTCCGACAGACGCCTGAGCGGCCCGACCCGGCTCATCGTCCCCGCTCCGCGCGGCACGAGAAGAAGATCGAGGCGCCCCGTGTGTCACTGTCCTGCACCGCCGTGACGAGCCCCGGCCCGGTGAGGCGAGCAGCGCCCGGGGCGCCCGCACGGTCCGGTGCGCCAACGGCCCTGCGGCGACGCGCCCGGCGCGCCCTCCTCGTCCGCGCCACCAGTGGCTCAGCGGGACGCCCGAACCAGCACAGCGGGCGGGCGACGTCGTCGTGCACGGCGATCAGTTGCGCCCACCCTGAACCGGATCCGACCTGAAGCCGGAGGCGCTCGAATGCCTTCCTGCCGCCCGCTTCGGAGGTGAAGACCTCCACCGGGGCGCGGCGAGGACGGTCCTGGGCGAGCTCCGCAGAGGCGATGAGGAGGAACAGGTTGCACGTGGCCTCCCCGGCGCCCGCCCGTCCGGTGAGCGGCCCGCTCATCGCTTGTCGCAGCCGGCGGGCGCGGGCACGCTCGTCCCGTGACCGTCGGCTGCCGGGCGATAGACGAACGTGATCGCCACGTCGAGGGCGTCGGGCGACTCGTTGTGGGCCGCATGGGCCTCCGAGCCGCCCAGGTACGTCTGGCCGGGCCCGTACTCGGTGCGGGCGCAGCGCTCGTCGTAGACGGTCAACGTCCCGCTCAGCACGACCACCGAGTGAACCCCGGGATGCACGTGCCAGCCGCTCGTATGGCCGGGCGGGTAGCTCGTCGTCGACGTGCCGATCGTCTGGAACGTCTCGGCAGCGGCCTCTGGCGCCTTCACCGTGCGATGGGCGCGGCTGACCAGGCTCGCTCCTGCCGCGGCCATAAACAGGAGGCCGAAGGCGACCGCCAGCGCAGGCCACTTGGGCCGTGCCCGAGACCGCGGGTCGCGGTCGAGCGACGGGGCCTGGGTCGGACCTGCCGGTGGACGTTCGACGAGCCGCTGGCGCTCGTGGTCGGCAGACCACGTGACATTGATCGGGGTGTCGGCGACCTGGTTCATCCTGCCCCCTCATTCCTGTTTGGTCGGTGTCGCCGGCACGCTACGGATCGACCGTTTTTCCACCGTTTGTGCGCCGTTTGGGGGCGAGGTTTTCTCTTCCGCCGGAGGCCAGCGGCCTTGGGAGGCTGGTGACCAAGTCCTCGCTTGGGCGGTCGACCGCCCAGTTGGCGACTCGCTGGAATCGCAAAGGCGCTGGTCAGGGGCAGGTGGACCGCCTCGGCGCGCCGCGCCGAACGCGAAAGAAGTGCGGTGGGGACCGCCCTTGCGGTCGGCCCGCCGCACAGATCCCGGCGTGCGGGACCACCGCACTGGGTTCCTGCCTCAGGTACGAGCGTCAAGGCGCACCTCCGGGTAGGGGTGCACGATGCGGGCGGGCGGCAGCCATCGGGTCGCGATGCGGGTCATCCGCCCCCAGTCGAGGCGGTGGCGCGGGCTGCGACGCCGGGCAGTGGTTGGCGGCTTCGGACGCGACGGCGCGCCCAGGCGCGTCCACGATCTGGATCTCGACCCGATGGCAGCTGTTGCTCTGGCTAAGCGCCGTGACCATGACCCGCTGCTCCTCGGTCACGGTGACGAGTGCCGTCCCGGACCGATGAGGGGCGCCGGCGGCGACCGCCCGGTCCGGGTCGGCGACAAGCGCCCGAAGCGCCACGCTCATGGCGAGCACCAGAAGACCGATGACCCACCGGAGGGCGGGGCGCCCCTTTGTCCGCAGGCGGTGCTCAGTCGGACTGGCCTCAGGGCCGAACCAGCAGAGGGGGCGGACGACCCCTCGATCGAACGAGATAAGGGTCGCCCCACGCGACGCCGGTCCTGGCTGCAGCCGGCGTCGCCGGAACGCTTCTCGTGCGTCTGCCTCGGTCGTGAACACATCGATCAGCTCGTCGGCTCGGCGCCGGCCCCCGACGTCGGGCGAACCGACGATGACGTAGGTGGCGGTGACCGTCGCCCCGGGCGAGGCGCTCATCGGAGAGCACACCCC
>Ga0187893_10005026_pt1 | contig 24289 bp, 15 predicted proteins | sample MA1701074metaG_FD_139574 | JGI IMG/M metagenome (GOLD analysis project Ga0187893, IMG submission 139574) | White microbial mat communities from a basaltic lava cave in the Kipuka Kanohina Cave System on the Island of Hawaii, USA - MA170107-4 metaG ...
GGGTCCTTGAGCGCCGCCACCAGGAACGTCGGGCGCCGGCCGGCCGGCGCGCCGCGCAGGTCGCCGCCCATCGGGACGCCCTTGGAGTAGCCGGCGAAGGCCGGGTTGCGCGTGCGCGCGTCGGCCGGCTCGAAATCGAACCCGCCGAAGAAGCGCACGATCATGCGCGGACCGGTGGTCGCGTAGGTCTCGCGGCGCTCCATGGCGTCGAAGAGCGCCTCGCGCGTGTTCTCGGCGGCCCACACGGCGGCGTAGCCGGCCGCGGAGATCTGCCAGTCCATGACGACGCGGCCGTCGCGCTTCATGAACGCGCTGGTGACGCGATGCGGATTGGGCTCGGCGCCCGAGATCTTCCCGAAGAAGTTCTCCTCCTCCACCGCGGCGAGGGCGGTGTGTGCGTCGGTCGAGCCGACGAGTCCGAACTTGAAGGGGTTGGTGCCGAGCTGCGCCTCGAGCTTGAGGCCGTTCTTGAGCGCGGCGCGCGCGTACTCGAACTCGAGCATCTCCGGCTTCTTCGCCTCGCTCAGGTCGAGGTTGCCGAAGTCCCAGGTCTCGAAGTCGGCGAACTCGTCGTTGGGGGAGAGCAGCGGGTGCGCCTCGCCGTCGCCCTTGGTCTGCACCGTCTCGTAGAGGCGCTCCCACTTCTCGCGCGCGACGGCGTACTCGCGGTCGACCGGCTTGCCGGTGAACGACTCGATCAGCGGGAACATCCGCCCGTTGCTCAGATTCCCGTTGTGGGGGATGGCGAGGACGTCGCCGCCCGTCTTCGCCTCGTAGGCCTCCATCCATTTCCAGAGGTCGCGCGGGTTGTCGCTCCCGAGCGGCTTGAGGGTCGTGTAGGGCTCGACCAGGGAGGCGCGGGCGGCGCCGTCGCGGAAGATCACGTTGCGGTGCAGGTTGTTGCCGCTGGTGTTCGAGGTCCACTCGAAGCCGATGAAGGCGGTGAAGCGGCCCGGCTCGTTGGCCCCCTCCGCCGCCGCGATGGTCTCGCGCCACGCCGAGCGAAAGGGCGCCGTGCCGGGAAGGCTGGCCAGCGTCGCGGGGAAGGTGCCGTTGGAGAAGGTGACGATGATCTCCATCGCCGCCTCGACGCCCTTGCCCGACTGGATCAGGTCGTACCACTTGCGCCCGGTGGGATCGGCCAGCACCGACGGGTCGCCGGCGAAGAGCATGGGGAAGAAACCCATGTTGTCGGAGTGGTCGGCCACCACGAGGAAGTCGAGCGGCCGCGCCAGCCGGACCGGCTGCCCGCTCGACGAGGTGAGCTCCTCGCCGCGCGCGAAGCGGTAGGCGTCCTTGGGGGAGAGCCGGCAGCCGAAGGCTCCCGCGTCCATCGACGCCGCCGTGTGGAGGTGGGTGTCGCCGAAGAAGGGGCGCGCGGGGAAGCCGCGCCGGGCGTAGGGCGAGTAGGGCCGCTTGCCGAACAGCTCGCCGGCGCGCGCCGGATCGTGCGAGCCGGCGTCGCCCGCCTGCGCCGAGGCGGGCGGGGGGAGGGAGAGCGCGAGGAGGGCGGCCGTGAGGGCTGGTGCGATGCGGGCGCGGAGCATGAATTGGTTTCCTCGAGTGCCATGCGAGGCCGCGGAAACTGGGCGCGGCCGGGCGACGGAAGCCGGGAGTATGCACGCGCGGCCTGAACGTTCCAATGCGGCCGCGCGCTCCCGCGGCGCCGCCTTCCCAGGTTTGACTGCCCCGCCGCCCGGGCTACAGTGCCGCGCCGTTTTCCCGGCCGGCACGTGGCGCGCAACGTCCCACCTTCCTGGGGGGTCGCGCCTGCCTGCGGCTGCGATCGACCCTGTCCCGGCGCGCCATCCGGCCGCCTGGCCGAGACCCGTCCCCGCTCCCGAGGACCCATGGACATCAACTTCCTGATCGTCGCGGCCGGCTGCGCCGTGCTGGCCCTCGTCTTCGCGGTCCTGACCTTCCTCAGGATCATGAAGCTCAGTCCGGGCGACGCGCGGATGGTCGAGATCTCGAAGCTCGTGCAGGAGGGCGCGGCGGCGTTCCTCCGCGCCGAGTACAAGTGGCTCGCGATCTTCGTCGTGGTCGTCGCCGGCGTGATCGCGTTGTCGGGCGCGGAGCACGGGCTCGGGCCCAGGACGGCGATCGCCTTCGTCTGCGGCGCCGGCTTCTCCGCGCTGGCCGGCTACTTCGGGATGCACACCGCGACCCGCGCCGCGGTCCGCACGACGCAGGCGGCGCGCACCGGGCTCAACGAGGCGCTCCGAGTCGCCTTCAGCTCCGGCTCGGTGATGGGGCTGACCGTCGTCGGCCTCGCCCTCCTGGGCATCGTCGGCTTCACGCACTTCTATGGCGGCGGGTCGGGCTACACGTCCAAGGTGCTCGAGCATGTGCTCGGCTTCTCCTTCGGAGCGAGCTCGATCGCGCTGTTCGCGCGCGTCGGCGGCGGCATCTTCACCAAGGCCGCCGACGTCGGCGGCGATCTGGTCGGGAAGATCGAGGCGGGCATCCCCGAGGACGATCCGCGCAACCCCGCGACGATCGCCGACAACGTCGGCGACAACGTCGGCGACGTCGCCGGCATGGGCGCCGATCTCTTCGAGTCGTACGCCGGATCGATCGTCGCGGCGATGACGATCGGCGCCTTCACGTGGGTGGGCCGGGAGAACGCCGATTCGATGGTGATCCTGCCGCTCGCGGTCTCGGCGCTGGGCATCGTCGGATCGATCCTCGGCGGCTTCTTCGTGAAGGCGAAGGACGAGCACCAGCTGCACGGCGCGCTCTTCCGAGGGCTCATCGTGGCGTCGATCGTCGTCGCCGGCGCCACCTGGTGGTTGTGCGGCTCGGCGCTCGACTTCCCGGCCGGCGTCGACGGCATGAGGTTGTTCGGCGCGATCGTCGCCGGCCTCGCGGTGGGCGTCATCATCGGGAAGATCACCGACTACTACACGGCGACCGCCTACAAGCCGGTGCGGAACATCGCCCGGCAGTCGCAGACCGGCGCGGCCACGAACATCATCCACGGGCTGGCGACGGGCATGGAGTCGGTGCTCCTGCCGGTGCTCTTCATCGGCATCGGCATCTACGTCTCCTACTGGCTCGGCGGCGTCTACGGCGTCTCGATGGCGGCGGTCGGCATGCTGTCGACCCTCGGCATCTCGCTGGCGGTCGACGCCTACGGCCCGGTCGCCGACAACGCCGGCGGGCTCGCGGAGATGGCCGAGCTCCCCAAGGAGGTGCGCGTCCGCACCGACTCGCTCGACGCCTGCGGCAACACCACCGCGGCCATCGGCAAGGGCTTCGCCATCGGTTCGGCGGCGCTCACGGCGCTCGCCCTCTTCAACGCCTTCTGCACCCGCTCGGGCGAGCTGCTCCGCACGAAGCACGCCGACACCGACCTGCTCCGGCAGCTGCTCGCGCCCGACGGGACGGTGCTTCTCGACGTCAACTCGACCAACGTCGTGATCGGCCTCCTGATGGGCGGCGCGCTGCCGTTCCTGTTCAGCGCGATGACCATGCGCGCGGTGGGGAACGCGGCCAACAAGATGGTCGACGAGGTGCGGCGCCAGTTCCGCGAGATCGCGGGCCTGATGGAGGGCAAGGCGAAGCCCGACACTGCGCGCTGCGTCGCGATCGCCACCGACGGCGCCATCCGGCAGATGGTCGTGCCGGGCCTGCTCGCCGTCGCCGCGCCGGTCGCCGTCGGGCTCTGGAGCGTGCAGGCGCTCGGGGGCCTGCTCGCGGGCGGGCTCGTGACCGGCGTGATGCTCGCGATCTTCATGTCGAACGCGGGCGGCGCCTGGGACAACGCCAAGAAGTTCATCGAGAGCGGCCAGTACGGCGGCAAGGGGGGTCCGGTCCACAAGGCGGCCGTCGTCGGCGACACGGTGGGCGACCCGTTCAAGGACACCTCGGGCCCGAGCCTCAACATCCTGATCAAGCTGATGACCGTGGTCGGCGTGATCTTCCTGCCGTGGTTCATCTGACGGGACGGCGCGCATCGGGCCGGGACCGGCGCGCCCACCCCGCGCATCCGCGCGCGACGACGCGAAGACCGCGACGACTACCGCGGCGCTTCGGGCCCCCGTCCGAGCAGGATCGAGACGGTCGCGAGGTCCCAGCCGGCGGTGACGACGTCCAGGATGCCGTCCCCGTCGAGGTCGGCGACGGCCATGACCTGGGAATCGGTTCCGGGCGTGGCGAAGGATCGGGGCGAGGATCCGATCGGCCCCTCGCGACGGCCCGGCCACATCGCCACCGCCCTGGCATCGATGCAGGGCGCGATCACGTCCGCGATCCCGTCGCGGTCGAGGTCGGCGATCCTCTGCCCGTAGATGCGGCCGCTCGCGGCCAGGGCACCCGCCGCCCGTCGGAACGAGCCCGTTCCGTCGCCGACCAGCACGTCGATCTCGTCGCGATCGTCGCAGTTGACGACCAGGTCGGTGTGACCGTCGGCGTTCACGTCTCCCGCTGCAAGTCCCAGCCCGCGACCCGGAAGGCGCACCAGCGGCCCCGGCGCGGGAGAGAACCCGCCGATCCCGTCGCCCAGCCAGGCGGTCAGATCCTGGCCGTCGGCGTTGGGGGAGGCGAAGTCGGCGGCGCCGTCGCTGTCGAAGTCCGCAACCACGACGGTGTAGGGGTGCCTGCCCGCGGCGAAGGGCGATCCCGGAGCGGCGTCGAAGCCGCCCGCGCCATCGCCGAGCAGCACGACGACGACGTTCATGTCCGACTGCGCCTGAACGACGTCGAGCCGGCCGTCCCGGTTCATGTCCGCCAGGACGATGTTGTGGGAGTGCGGCGTGCCCTCACGGAGGGAGACCCGGGGAGATCCGGGAGCTGGAGCGAGGGAGCCGTCGCTCCCGGCTCGCAGCACGACGATCTCGAAGTCGTCGTGACGGCACACGACGATCTCCGGCACGCCGTCGCCATCCAGGTCGCCCACGGCCAGTCCGCTCGCGTCGCGGCCGACCGCGATGACGCCCTGCGCGGACGGCTCGAACCTCCCGAGGCCCCGGTTGAGCAGCACGAGCAGCTCGCCCGGATCCCCGCCCAGGACGGCGACGTCGAGCCGGCCGTCGCGATCGAAATCGCCGGTTCCGATGGCGTTCGCGCGTCGAACGCCCGGGAGCGGCGAGGCGTCCGTCGGGACCAGTCGCCACCCCTCCGGGCTCCCGTCGGAGCGGCATGCGATCGCCATGGTCGCGAGCCACGCGAGCGCCCACGCCCGGACCCGTGGTTTCGTCCCATCCATCCGACGCGACCGGCCTCCGCTTCCGCGGAAAGAATAGACCAGGAGTGCCTGACAGAATGTGCGCTACGCCCGAGGGGCGTGGCGCCTTTCGTGGAAGCGGACCTGGATCACCCGCTCCTCTGCCGCTACGGGTTCGCGCGACCGGGTCGACCGGGTTCGTGAGGTATCCGTCGTACTCCCAGTTCGCGGCCTGCGTTTCGCGGTAGCTCCCGCCCGAGAGCGCCGGCGTGACGATGCACGCCGCGGCGGCGCACCCGAGCAGGCGCCGGGGTGCGATGCCCTCGTAAAGCGGGAGGAGGAGCGCCCGGGTCGCATCGAAGCGCAGGACGTCGAAGCACCAGAGCAGCCATGCGCGGGCCAGCCCGATCACGAAGAGCCGGCAGATCCGCCGGTAGCACAGGCCGGTCGCCGAGCGGCCGCGCGAACGGGCCCGGTCGAGGAACGACCGGAAGCGGATCCCGAAGTGGAACGAGAACAGTCCCATGAACTGGTTTTCGACGAGGGGCCGCTCGATGGCATGCGCGATCGAATCGAGGCGTGACCCAGGGAGGGCCGCTCGATCCTCGTCGGCCATGAATCCCCGGCCCGAAGGAAACCGCGGATCGGCCCAGCAGCCGTCGAAACGCGCGATGCCGCGCGGCGCCGTCATGCACGGCGCTCAGCCGAGTCCGAGCGGCGAGAAGGTGACGAAGATCGCCACGATCACCAGGACGACGACGATCGAGTGCACGACGTCCGCGGTGGTCCAGCTCGCGCGCGAGCGAACGCGATCGGCGGCCGCGGTCGTGGCGTAGGTCAGGCCGTCGATGCGTTCGGGCGCCGGCGGGGCGGCGAGCAGGCTCCCGCCGGCGAGGAGCGCGATCGAGACGACGAACAGCAGGATCGCGAAGTGCAGGAAGTTGATGCGCACGAAGGCCAGCAGCGGGCCGTCGAGCGCGTCGGCGTTCAGCTCGAGGACGAGCCGCGTCATCCCGAGCACGAATCCGCCCACGAGCGACGTGAGCGCGCCGACCGCGTTGATCCTGCGCCAGAAGAGGCCGAGCAGGAAGACGGCCGCGATCGGCGGCGCGAGGTAGGCCTGCACGCTCTGCAGATAGTGGTAGAGCTCGCCCGAGAGCGAGCGCAGGAAGGGGATCCACGCGACGCCGGAGACGACCAGGACCGCGGTCGCGACGCGGCCCACGCGCACGAGCGTGCGCGGCGACGCCGTCGGATGGAGCTTCTGGTAGACGTCCATCGTGAAGAGGGTCGAGGCGGAGTTGAACACGGCGGCGAGCGAGCTCATGAGCGCCGCGAGCAGCCCGCCCGCCACGAGCCCACGCAGCCCCGACGGCAGCAGCGCCGACACGAGCGCCGGGAACGCCTGGTCCGCCTCGGCGAGCGCGAGCCTGCCGCTGCGCGCCAGCGCGGCGGCGATGACGCCCGGCAGCAGGAAGAGGAAGAACGGCAGGAGCTTGAGCCATGCCGCGAAGATCGTCCCGCGTCGCGCGGCCGTCTCGTCGCGGCCCGCGAGCGCGCGCTGCACGATGTACTGGTCGGTGCACCAGTACCACAACCCGACGATCGGCGGCGCGAACACCATCCCCGTCCACGGGAACTCCGGGTGATCGGCGGGCAGGAACAGGTTGAGCTCGCCCGGGGCGACGGCCGCGCGCAGGCCCGCGAGTCCGCCCACCGCCGAGAGCCCGGCCGCCGTGACCGCGACGGCGCCCGCGAGCAGCACGATCGTCTGCAGCGCCTCGGTGTAGACCACGGCGCGCAGCCCGCCGATCAGGGTGTAGAGCCCCGTGAGCACGACGACGGCGAGCGCACCCGTCCAGAACTCGATCCCCATCAGCGCCTGGAAGACGACCGCGCCCGCGTAGATCGTGACCGAGATCTTGGTGAGCACGTAGCCGACCAGCGCGGTGAGCGAGAGCAGCCAGCGCGCCGAGGGTCCATAGCGGCGCTCGAGGAACTCCGGCATCGTGAAGACGCCGCTGCGCAGGTAGAAGGGCAGGAAGACCCACCCGAGCAGCAGCACGAGCCACGAGTGCAGCTCGTAGTGGCCCATGACGACGCCGCTCTTCGCGCCCGTCCCGGCCAGCCCGACGATGTGCTCGGAGCCGATGTTCGAGGCGAAGATCGAAGCTCCGACCACGAACCAGCCGACGTGCCGCCCGGCGAGGAAGTAGTCGGTCGGTGAACGGGTCCCGCGACGCACGCTCCACACGACGATCGCGAGCAGCGCCAGCGTGTAGGCCGAGACGACGCCCCAGTCGAGCGCACCGAAGCCGGCCATGACGGGCAACCCCTCCTGCGCGGTCCGCGGTCGGCGGTCAGCCTAACGGCCGCGGAGGGACCCGCCCTGGTCCCGGCGCTTCGACTTCCGGGCGCCCGCCCGCGCCCCCTCCCCCGGGGGGGATCCGTCCGATCCGGTCGGACCGGCCATTCGCGATCCTCCCGCGGCCGCGGGGGTGTCGAGGGGCGGTTCGCCGCGCTATTGCGACGGTGGCCGTGGCACGCCGGTATTCGACGCGGCGTCACGGCGGCCGTCGCGACGAGCGACGGCTTGGAGAGCTCCCCGTGGCAGCGAAGCCCTGGGGAGGAGGAGTACCGAGAAGCAACTGGATCGCCCTCTTCGCGGCCGCCTCCACCGGAAGCGCGTCCGCGCGGACCTCGGATCCGGCCGGCCACGACGTTCCCGTCGGGATCGCCCCCGATACGCCCATCGTCGCCGAGACGGCGGCCGACGGAGTCGATGAGCGAGGGGAGGCGACCGGGACGTCGGGCGCGGCGGCTCATCCGACGCGACCCGAGCTCGACGACGGGCTGCGCGCCGAGCCGCCGCCCGTGAGCGCGCACGGATTCCCCGAGCCCCGGCCTCCGCACGAGCACGGGGCGATCCCGTGGCTCGACCGGCGGCTGCACGACCTCGGTCTCCGGCTCGAGCAGCGCCTCTTCACGAACCCCGAGCTCCGTCGCCACCGCGACGAATGGTCCCGCGGTCCCGGCAGCCTGCAGGAGCTGCAGCGGCAGGAGCTCGATCAGCGGCTCTTCGACGCGGTCCGATCGGAGTTCACGGACATGGCCCGCGCCGGGATGGATCCGCTGCGCAGCGACGTGCGCGAGGCGTTGCTCGAGGGGCCGTTCATCCGGATGTTCACCCTCGACTCGTCGTACCGCCACCCGACGGAAGGAAACGCCGCTTCGGAGAGCCTGCCCGTCGGCGACGGCGCCGCGTCGGTGACCGTGGTGCGGTCGAGCCGCTCCTCCGCGCAGCATTGGGTGCAGTCGCTGGCCGATCGGACCAGCCAACTCGTCCCCGGCGACGTCGATTTCAAGGCCAGCGTCTCCCTGCGCCGCCTCAGGCTCGGCGCGTCGCTGCAGCCGTGGGCCGAAGCGGACGCCCCGGGGCTCCTGCGCGGCTTCACGATCAAGGCGTCACGCGAGTACCAGGACTACTTCGGCGCCCCCGACGTGGTCGACCGGGTGGGTTGCTGGATGGACTGCTTCGCCACCCGGCAGATCCACGGACGGCTCTTCGTCGAACGCCAGCGGGGCGACGTGGAGCGCGCCACGCTGGTCGGCTTCAACCTGGTCTGCAGGTTCTAGCCCGGCTCCGTCCGACCCGGCGCCGCCGCCGGAGGCTCCGCACGAAATGCAAACGTCCCGCGGCGGACCTCGCGGACGGCCGCTCCGTGCACGCCGGGACCGGGCATGGCACCCTACGGCGCGCGCCGCGCACTGCGGGCGCCCTTCGTCATCGTGCCGCGCGCCGGAGTCCACCCATGTCCTGCCTCGCCTGGTTCCCGCTGGTCTTCCAGCTTGCGTTCGCGGCGGTGCCCGCGGTTCCGCCTGCCCAACGCGAGGCGGCGAAGAGCGACGCTCCGCAGGCCGCGATGGTCCGGGTCTGGAACCGCGACATCGTCGAGTTCCGCGCCTCGATCGGAACGCTGACGCCGCAGGACCGCGTGCAGATGGCGGTGCAGCACATCCAGGAGCTGCCCGACACCGCGCTGCAGGACGCGATCCACTACGAGCCGGCCACGCTCGGCGATCTCGAGGGGCTGGTCTTCCGCAGCGGGACGAAGGTCCTCTTCGCGCTGCTCCGCACCGACCTCAATCCGCTGACCGACGAGAGCCTCGAGAAGGCGGGCGAACAGGTCGTGGTGCGCCTGGGGGAGGTCCTGCGCGCGCGCGCCGAGCAGCGCAGCCTTCCGATCCTGGTGAAGGGCGTTTCCGTGACCCTCGGCGGCCTGGTGGCGCTCACGCTGCTGATCCTCGCCGTCGTGTGGGCGCGACGGCGGCTGCTGGCGGCGCTGCCGTCGGGAGAGGGGCGGACCAGCCGGTTCAGGATCGGCGGCCTCGACCTCCAGACGCAGGTGAGGGGCGTGCTCGGCCGGCTGATCAAGGGCTCCTCGTGGCTGATCTGCCTGATCGCGGCCTACTCGTGGGTGACCACCTCGCTCTCGCTCTTCCCCTACACCGCGCCGTGGGGTCAGGCGCTCGGCGACTGGGTCTTCGACACCTTCTGGACCTTCCTGCACGCGATCGTGAACGCCCTCCCGGGTCTCGCCACGGTGGTCGTGATCTTCATCATCACGCGGTGGATCGTGAAGCTCGTCGGCGGGATCTTCCTCAACATCGAGCGCCGCCGCGTGCGCTCGACGACCCTGTCGCCTGAGATCGCGCGGGCGACGCGGCGGCTCCTGAACCTCGTGATCTGGATCTTCGCGCTGGTCTTCGCCTACCCCTATCTGCCGGGGTCGGACAGCGACGCGTTCAAGGGCATGAGCGTCCTGCTCGGCCTCATGGTCTCGCTCGGCTCGGCCGGATTCGTGAACCAGATCATGAGCGGCTTCGTCGTGCTCTACTCGCGTTCGGTGGAGCTGGGCGATCAGGTCCGGATCGGCACGACCGAGGGGATCGTCCGGGAGATCGGGTTCCTCTCCACGAAGGTCATCACGGCGAGCCAGGAGGAGATCACGATCCCCAACGCGGTGGTGGTCACCGGCTCGACCGTGAACTTCTCGCGGCGGGCGCGCGGCAACGGCGCCGTCGCCGCGGCGACGATCACGATCGGATACGACGCGCCGTGGCGCCAGGTGCACGCGCTGCTCCTGCTCGCCGCCAGCCGCACCGAGGGGGTGCAGCCCGAGCCCGCGCCGTACGTGCTGCAGCGCGCGCTCGGCGACTTCTACGTCGAGTACCAGCTCGTGGTCGAGATCGCCTCCGGACTGCGCCGCATGGTGGTGCTCTCGAACCTGCACGCGCAGATCCAGGACGCGTTCAACGAGCACGGCGTTCAGATCCTCTCGCCGCACTTCGAGAAGCAGCCCGAGCATCCGGTCGTCGTGCCGCGCGAGCGCTGGGCACCGCCCCCCGCGGCCGAGGAGGTCGCGGCCGCGCGGTCCGGCGAGTCGACGCTCGACTCCGCGGGTAGAACGGCGCCGCGATGACGGCGCCGACACGCTCCACCGGCGCCGACCGCTCCACGGGAGGTCCGACGTGAACCGCATGCTCCTGCTCTCCCTCGCCGTCCTGCTTGCCGCCCCCGAGCTCACCGCCCAGGAGGGCGGGCGGCGGCGCGGCGGCGGGCGACGCCGCGAGCGCGACGTCGGCAGCGTCACGCTCGACCACGTCCGCTATCAGCGCGTCGAATTCGAGGCCGCCAGCCTGCGGTCGGGGACGTCCCACTGCGGCGTCTACCTGCCGCCCGGATACGACGATCCAGGCAACGCCGAGCGCTCGTACCCGTGGATCGTCTGGCTGCACGGGATGAGCGAGGACGACCGCGACTTCCACTTCGGCGGCGCGAAGGTGCTCGACGAGATGCTCGGCTCCGGGGCGCTGCCTCCCCTCGTCTTCGTGGCGGCGGCGGCACCGTCGCGCACGCTCTACGCCAACGGCGAGGCGGAGGGGAACGTCGCCGACCTGATCGTGAAGGACCTGCTCGCCCACGTCGAGACCGCCTTCCGCGTCTTGAAGGAGCGCGAGGGGCGGGCGGTCATGGGCATCAGCCTCGGCGGCATGGCGGCGCTGCGCTTCGCGTTCACCGATCCGGCGCGCTTCGGCACGGTCGCGACCCATTCGGCGGCCGTCTTCCCCGAGGATCCGGCCGAGCTCCCCGCGCAGCACGCGGCCACCGTGGAGCGCTTCGGCGACCGCCTGGGCTGGAACTCCATCCTCGGCGATCCCATCGACGAGGAACGCTACCGGGCGATCAACCCCACCTGTCTCGCGCACGAACTGAAGAAGGCGGGCGCCCCGCGCATCTACTTCGACGCCGGCACGTCCGATCGCTACGGATTCGGACCGGCCAACCAGCATCTCTCGGAAGTGCTGACGGAGTCGGGGGTGCCGCACACGTTCCGGCTGATCGAGGGCGGCGAGCACTCCTGGAGCGGCGGCACCGTGCAGCTCGCGCTGAAGGAGTCGCTGAAGTTCGTGGGAGAAGGGTTCGCGGACGACGACCGCTGACGCGGCGGATTCCCGGCCGAACCGCCGCGATAAGCTGCGTCCATGCCGGCCGGGACGCTGACGCACCGGAGATCCCGTCTCCTCGCGATCCTCCTCGGCGCCTGCGCCTCAGGGTGCGCCCCGAGCCTCGGCGCGTACCTCCGCGATCTCGACGTCGACGATCCCGTCCGCGCCGCGGCCATGGCGAAGCCCGCGCGCTCGCCGGAGGCCGCAGTGCCGCGGTCCGCGGTGGTCTGCCGGTTCGAGGACGCGCGCGGCCCCGACGAGCGACGCGACACCGGCGGAACCGTGCGCAGCTGCCTCGCCGGGGTGTTCTCGCTCGGGATCTCCTTCCTCCTCGAGGGCATCGACGTCGGCAGCCGCGAGCAGCCGATCTCCCGGCTCGAGAGCGACCTCGCGCGCATGGCGAGCGACTGGCTCATCGCCGCGAACACGTTCTCGTCCTGCGCCTTCGACAACCGCTCGAAGGAATCGGTGCTGCGCGCGCTCGCGGCGCGCGCTCCGGCGGGACGCCCCGACCTGCTGATCCACGGAGAGGTGCGCGCCTTCACGGGGGAGTGGAAGCTCGCGTCGGCGGAAGCCGAGGAAGCGCGCAGGCGCGGGCGCTCCGGGTACGGCCCGCAGCGGATGGAGTACTGCCGCGGACGCATCGAGGCGCTCGTCCACGTGATCGACGTGGCCTCGGGCGCGACGGTGTGGAGCGGCCCGATCGCCGCCGGCGAGTCGTACGGGAACGAAGTCGACTTCGCGAGGAACCGGACCGAGCCGGAGCTGCGCAACAAGCTGGCCGTCCTCTCGCTCGGCGCGTTCCTCGCCGCGACCGACGCGGCGCTGCGCGAGCACCTCGGCCGTTCCCCCCCCGCCGCCGCAGCGGTCCCCCCCGCCGCGCGCGCGCGCGCGGCCGCCTACCACGACGCGGCGGTCGCGATCGGCCGCTGGCTCGAGTCGGTCGCGGTGACGACCGTTCACGGCGCGAGGTGGCCGCGCGCTCCGGAGTCCGGGCAGGCCGAGGCGGACGCGTCCCACCCGTCGGCGGCTTCGCTCTACTCGGGCTCGGCGGGCGTGGTGCTCTTCCTCCTCGAGCTCGCGGCTCGCACCCCCGAGACCGCGAAGCGCGCACGCGTCCTGGCGCTCGCGCGCGCCGGCGCCGACGAGCTGCTGGCGACGCTGCCGGAGGAGTGCGAGGGCGAAGGGTGCGGGCTCTACACGGGAATCGCCGGCATCGGCTTCACGCTCGAGGCGGCGTTCCGGGCCACCGGGGATCCGCGCTACCGCGACGGCGCGCGCCGCTGCGTCGACGCCCTGCACGGGAGCGCGCGGCTCGCCGGAGCGGGGATCGAGTGGAGCGCCACGACCGACATCATCTCCGGGAGCGCCGGCATCGGCTGCTTCCTGCTCGCGATGCACGAGCAGGAAGGAGACGGGCTCGCGCTCGAGCTCGCCACGCGCGCGGGCCGCCGCCTTCTCGAGCTCTCGCGGCGCGAGGCGGTCGGCAGGTCGTGGCGGATGGACCCGGGCTTCCCCCGCGTGATGCCCAACTTCTCGCACGGCACGGCGGGCGTCGCCTGGTTCCTGGCCCGCCTGCACGAGGCGACCGGGGAGGCGGCGTTCCTCGACGCGGCGCGCGACGGCGCCGACCACCTGCTCTCGATCGCCGATCGGAGCGACGACGGCTTGCGCATCCACCACCACACCCCCGGCGGCGCCGACCTCTACTACCTCGGCTGGTGCCACGGCCCGTGCGGCACGGCGCGGCTCTTCACGCGCCTCGAGCGGCTCACGGCCGAGGCGAGTTACGGGGACGCCGCGCGCGGCGGAGCGCGCTCGGTCATGACGAGCGGCCTGCCGCAGCGCCGCCTGCCCGGTTTCTGGAACAACGTCGGCCTCTGCTGCGGCTCCGCCGGCGTGATCGAGTTCATGCTCGAGCGGGCGCGGGCCACGGGCGACGCGAGCCACGTCCGCTTCGCCGAGATCGTGGCCGACGACCTGCTCGCGCGCGGCACCCGCGACGAACGCGGCCTGCGCTTCGAGCAGGCGGAGCACCGCACGCGGCCGGAGCGGCTGGAGGCGCAGACCGGCTGCATGCAGGGCGCGGCGGGGATCGGCCTCGCGCTGCTGCATCTCGCGGCCTTCGAGCGCGGCGAGCCGGCGTCCGATCTCGTCCTGCCCGATTCGCCCTGAGCGGCCCCGGCCGCGCTAGATTCCGCCCTGCAGCACGATTCCAGCCGGCGCCGACCGCGGACCGGCGGTCGCACCAGGAGGCTCGCGCCATGAGCGGCATCCGCATCGTCCGTTCGGCCGCGGTGATCGCCCTGCTCCTCCCCGCGTGCGCGCAGACTGCGCCGCGCGCGAGTCGCGCGGCTCTCGACGAGTACGCGCGCGCGTTCGCGCCGAGGGAGGCGCGCGCGATCGCGAACGCGGTCGAGGTGATCGCGACGCGGATCGATCCCGGCGCAGGCGACGGCGTCCGGCTGGCCGGTGCGGACGGGTCGCGCGAGGTTCACGTCCGCATGCTCGAGCCGACGGATTGGAACGGGGTCGCGCGGCTGACCGCGCGCGCCGATCCGGGGTCGCGGGCGCGGCTCCCCGACGCGACGCTCGAGGCGGCTCTCGCCGGCGGCCTCGTCGCGGACCATGCGGAGCTGCGCGCCGGGCGGGCGACGCTCACCCTGCGGCTCACCGACGTGTCGGTGCCCGGTTCCGAGCGCCGTGCAGAATGGGTCGACGTGAGACTCCACTTCGTGCGAGTCTCCGCGGCGACGCGCGCGGCGGTCGCCGCGGCGGGTCCGGCGAACGGCGCCGCTTCGGTGACGCGACTGGGCGGCGACTGACGCCGCTCGTCGGCGTACCGGTCATTCGTGCCGTCGCGACCGTCGCGGCACCGGGCTTGCAATCGCCCGGGTGCCTCGGCGGATGCCGCAGTCTTGGGATGAATGGTCCCAAGTCCCGCTGAGCGGTGCGACCCGATGTCCGGCCCGGATCGAGAGGTGGCGGCGCCTCCAACCGATCCTGGAGACGATCCATGCCGCTGCTCTCGCTGCCTCGACGCGCCATCCCTCCCGGCGCAGCCCTGGTGATCGCATTCCTGGTGTTCGCGCAGGAGGGATCGGCCCAGGGCTGATGCGTGCCGAGGAACAGCGCGCCCGTGGTCGGCGCGCAAGGCACGCCCTACCTCGAGCCGGATCACTGGCAGGTCGGCGCCGGCCTGAAGTACCAGTACTCGTTCCGCCACTTCACGGGCCACAACGAGGACAAGTCGCGCCAGAAGGACAACACCGCGGTCAAGAACACGCTCTATCTCTTCAACCTCGACTTCACCTACGGATGGAGCGACGACACCTACGTGCAGATGACGGTCCCGTACCAGATCGCGGACCGGTCGCAATCCAACGGCTCGACCGCGGATCCCGGAGACCGGCGCGTGAGCCACGCCACCGGACTGGGCGACGTCACGTTCTCGGGCTTCAAGTGGCTGATGGACGTTCACGAGAATCTCGACCAGAACATCGGGATCGGCCTCGGCCTCAAGATCCCGACCGGCGATCCGGCGACCCAGGATTCGCGCCAGATCGATCCCGTCTCGGGCAACCGCACCTACGCGACGACGAACGACCAGTCGATCCAGCCCGGCGACGGCGGCTGGGGCGTCGTGCTGAGCCTGTACGGGTTCAAGCAGTTCGGCCTGTTCACGCCCTACGCCTACGGCTCCTACCTGTTCAACCCGCAGGAGGAGAACGGCGTGGCGACCGGCCGCTCGAAGCCGGGCGAGGAGATCATGTCGATCCCCGACTCCTACCTGGCGCGCGTCGGCTCGATGATCGCCATCCCGCAGGTCGAGGGGCTCGCGGCCGGGCTCGGGCTGCGCATCGAAGGCGTGCCGGTGCGCGACATCATCGGCGGCGACGACGGCTTCCGCCGGCCGGGCTACGCCATCTCGGTCGAGCCGCAACTGGTCTACGCCACCGGGAAGGACGTCTTCTCGCTCGCCGTTCCGATCGCCTGGATCCGCAATCGCCAGCGCAGCGTCGCCGACCAGTCCGCGGGCGGCCACGGCGACGCGGCGTTCGCCGACTACCTCATCCTCGTGGGATGGACGCGCCGATTCTGATCCCGCGTTGAATCCGCCTGCACCAGATCCCGTGGCCCTGGGGGGGCGCGCATGGCTCCCCCAGGGCCTCTTCGTCCTCTCCGGCGCCGTCGCACTGGCGCTCGAGGTCCTCTGGATGCGGCGGTTCACCGAGCTGCTCGGCGCGACCGCCGCCGCCGCCGCCGCGACGCTGGCGGGCGTCTTCCTCGGCTTCGCGATCGGGAGCTTCGCCGGCGGGCGCCTCGCCTCGCGCGTGAAGCGTCCGCTGCGCGCGTACGGCCTGCTCGAGCTCGGCGCGTCCGCCTCCGCGCTGCTCGTGCTGCCGATGCTGCGCGGCGCGGAGTCGGCGATCCCGCCGCTCCGGAGCGCACTCGCCGGAGCGCCGGTCGCGGCGCGCGGGATCGAGTCGCTCCTCGCGGCGGCCATCGTCGTGCTCCCGACGGCGTGCATGGGTGCGACGCTGCCGCTGCTCGCCCCGGTCCTGGGCCCGGGAGGAGGCCGGGCGCTCTACGCGGCGAACACCTTCGGCGGCGTCGCGGGCTGCCTCGCCGTTCCGTTCGCGCTGCTCCCGCGGTTCGGGGTCGACGGCAGCTACCAGTTCGTCGCGGGGCTCGGCGCGCTCGTCGGCGCCTGCGCATGGCTCGCCGACCGGCGCTCGCGCCCGGCGCCTCCGGCGCTCGTCGCGGCGGCGGCTCCGGAGGAGACGAGCGCCGGTGCCGACGACCGCGGCGCGACCGGGCTCGCCGTCCTGTCGGGCGCGCTGCTGCTCGGCCTCGAGTCGGCGTTCACGCGGCTCTTCGGCCAGATCCACGAGAGCTCGCTCCACGCGTTCGCCACCGTGGTCGCGGCCTTCCTCTTCGCGCTCGCGGCCGGAGCGGTACTCGCCCGGATCCTGCTGCGCGCCGGGCTCGCGCGCCGCTCGTCGCTCGCCCTGGTCTGGCTAGGCGCCGGGCTCCTGACCGCGGCGACGCCTCGACTCTTCGACCAACTCACGGACGGCCTCACGATGCTGAGGGGCGACGCGACGCGGCGCGGCGTCGAGCTGCTGCGCCTCGCCGCGCTGGTGCTCGTGCCACCGGTCGCGCTCGGCGGCGCGGCGCTGCCGCTCCTCCTCGGGCCGGCGCGGCGCGCGCCGGACGGGGCGCAGCTCGGACGGATCCTGGGCTGGAACACCCTCGGCGCGCTCGCCGGTCCGCTGCTCGCGACCCTGGTCGCGTTCCCGGCGGTCGGCCTGCACGGCACCTTCGCCCTCGCCGGCGTGCTGCTGGCCGCGGGCGCCGTCGTCGCGGCGCCGCGCCGGGCTCGACGCCTCCGTTCGCCGCTGGCCGTCGGCGCGCTGGCGACCGGCGTCGCGATCCTCTTCCTCGCCGTGCGGCCGCCGCCGCGCGTCCATCTCGACGCCGGGCTGGAGGAGCGGTTGGTCGAGGTGGCCGAGGGGCCGCTCGCCATCGCCGCGGTGATCGAGGATCCGCGCGGGTCGCGCATCAAGGTCGACAACCACTACGTGCTGGGCGGCACCGGCGCCACCGGCGACCTGCGCCAGCTCGGCCACCTTCCGCTCCTCCTCCATCCCTCGCCCGAACGAGTCGCCTTCCTCGGGCTGGGCACCGGGATCACGGCCGGCGCGGCCGTGCTCCACCCCGTGGAGGCGATCGACGCGGTCGAGCTGCTGCCGGAGGTCGCCGATCTCGCGCGCCGCCGGTTCCGGGCCGCGAACCTCGGGTTGCTCGAGGATGCGCGCGTGCGGCTCGTCTGCGATGACGCGCGCACGTTCGTGCGCGGCCGCGCCGGCGGGTTCGACGTCATCGTCGGCGACCTCGTCGTCCCGTGGCGGGCGGGCGAGTCGGCGCTCTACACCGCCGAACACTTCGCGCAAACCCGGGCCGCGCTCGCGCCGCGCGGCCTCTTCTGCCAGTGGCTTCCGGCCTATCAGCTCACCGTCGAGCAGTTCGACGCGATCGCCGCCACGTTCCTCGACACGTTCCCGCGCGCGAGCCTCTGGCGCGGCGACTTCATGGCGTCGATTCCCGCGATCGGCCTGGTGGGCCACCTGGACGACGTCGATCCCGCGGCCGTCGCCGGGCGCGTGCGCGAGCTCGCGCCGCGACTCGACGCCGCGAGCCCCTACCTGGTCCACCCGGCCGGCCTCTGGCTCTTCTGCGTCGGCGCCCTGCCGCCGTCGGCGCCGCGATGGCGCGCCGCGCGCCGCCACACGCGCGATTCCCCCTGGCTCGAGCTCGCCGGTCCGCAGGACGACGCTCCGGGCCGATCGCCGCCTCTGGCGGGCGAGCCGCTCGACGCGCTCTTCGACGAGGTCGCCGCCGCGCCGCTCGACGGCGGCCCGCTCGCATCGCTGCGCCCAAAGGAGCTCGACTGGCGCGCCGCCGGCGCCCAGCTCTGGCGCGCCTCGACCCTCGCGATCCGCGGCCGCTCCGCCGCCGCCCGCGAGCTCGCGCTCTCCACGCTCTCCCGCCTTCCCCCGGAGCTGAGCGACGCCCTGCGACGCGCCTCCGGACGCTGATCCGCGTCCGACGGCGGCTGCGACGAGCTCGAAGGCGCGGCCGTCCGCGCGCGCCGCCGCGTCCCCGCCGCGCGTTCTCGAGCAGCCTTGCACGCCGGTCGTCCGACATGCCCGCGCCCCCGCTCCGCGACCGCGGCGGCCGATCGTCCCATGGCGGGTCGGGTCCGAGCGGGTCGTCGAGCTCCACGTGGATCGCCGTCACCGCGCATTCGTGACCGGGGATTCGGGCGACCGCGGGCGTCGGGCCGTCAGGCTAGATTCGCCCGCCCCGCCGTGTCGAACGGAGCCGTCGCCGAGCGCGACCCGCAGGAGGGGTTGCATGGTCGACCGGGATGGAATCGTGATCGCGCTGCTCGCCGCCGGCGCGGCGGCGGCGCAGGACGCGCCGCTGCCGAGGGAGTGGAACCAGGCGCACGGCAACGCCGCGAACACGGCGTTCGTCGACGTCGAGCCGCTCAAGACGCCGCCGACGGAGCGCTGGCGGATCGAGAGCGAGCAGGTGCTCGCCGGGCCGGTGATCGCGCAGGCCAGGCTCTTCGCCGTCGTGCGGCAGGACAAGCGACCGCGCCTGCTCGCGGTCGAGCCCGCGGGTGGCGAGCTCCTGGCGTCGTGCGAGCTCTCGCTCGACGGCGAGCTGGTCGGGATCGCGGCGAACGAGGGGGTCGCGGTGATCGTCGCGACCGAGGGGGTGCAGACCCTCCGGCTCGACGGGCGCGCGCTGCGCGTCGAGAAGACGATCCAGAGCGCCTTCGGCGGCGAGCCCGCCTTCGTCGGGACGAACTGCCTGGTCGCGCGGGAGGGCGGCGCCGGGCTGCAGACGATCGACCTCGCGACCGGCAGGACGACGACGCTGGCGCCGAAGGGATTCGGCCGCGCCGGCCTGTGCCTGGATGACCGGATCGCCGGCAAGGCGGCGCGCACGCTCGCCGTCCTCGGCATCGACGCGAAGGCCGACAAGCTCCTGCTCCAGCGCTTCCCCGTGACGGGCGCGGCGCCGATGAAGCTCGGCCCCGTCGAGCTGCTCTGGAGCGGGCCGACCTTCGCGACTCCCGAGCGCACGCCGTTCGCCCGGCTGATCTCCGTGCCGGGTCGGGAGGGCGGCGAGTGGTGCGTCTGGATGGACGAGCGGCGCGGCGGCGGGCTGCTGCGCAAGGACGGCTACAAGCCGCTCGACTTCGCCCACGCTCCCGCGGCCTCGAAGAGCCGCCTCTTCGGCTTCTCGAGCGGCGGCCGCCTCGTCCAGTTCGACGCCGCCGACGACTCGCTGACGCCGATCGCCGAGAAGAGCGAACTGCGCGCAGGGGCGCAGGCCGGCGCGCCGTCGATCGCGCGCGACATGCTCCTCCTCGGCAACTGGGCGCTCGAGCTCGGAAGCAAGCGCGTCCTCTGGTGCATCGAGTCGATCGAGGCCGACGGCCCGGCGATCCCGGCGGGGGACGAGCTGCTGGTGATCCGGACGAAGTCGGGCGCGCTGGTCGGCTTCGGGAGCGGCCCGCGCGAGCAGGTCGGCCGCGCCGGGGGCGCGGGCGCGCCCGGCGCGCCGGCGGCGGGCCCGGCCGCGCCGGTCTCGACCGATCTCCCGGGGTCGAAGCCGGGCATCGTCCGCTCGGACGGACTCTTCCTCGCCGGAACGGCGAGCGGGCTGGAGGGCGGCCGCTGGCGGATCAAGCCGGAGTCGGGTGCGCCGCACGAGCTCGACGCCGATGCGGTCGCGCTGGTCGACGACGGCCGCGAGCCGCGGCTCCTCGGCGAGGAGCACGCGCTCTTCCGCGCCTTCTGGGGCGTGCTCACGCTGCGCCACGCCGAGGCGCTTGCGGGCGCTTTCGAGAAGTGGCGAGAAGCGAAGCTCCCCGACGAGTGCCGCCGCGTCCTCGAAGAGGCGAGGCGCCACGGCCTCCCCCCGGCCCGCGTCGACGAGCTCCTCGCCTCGCTCGCGGCGAAGAGCGTCGCCAAGGGCGGCGCGACGCGCAAGCAGTGCGTCGAGTTCGAGAACGACGCGCGCGAGGCGAGCGGGAAGGCGATGCTGCGGGCGGCGCGCTGGTGCGCGGCGCGCGGCGCGAAGTCGGCCGCCACCGTGCTGCTCGCGCGCGCCATCGCCGCCTCGCCCGCCGAGCCGCCCGACCTCCTGATCGCGGAGGAGTGGCTGCCGGCCGATTTCCCGCGCGCCGAGGAGCCCGAGACGACGGTGAAGTCGTGGATGGAGTGGGCCGAGGCGCTGCTGCCCTCGGGCGCGACCTTCGCCACCCTCGACGACTCGACCCTCCGGCGCATCTCCGTCACGAAGTTCGCGCAGGGTGCCAGCTTCCTGCAGACGCGCAACATCCTGCTGCTCACCAAGGAGCACGATCGCGCGGTCCTCGGGACGCTGCTCCTGCGCGGGGAGGCGACGGTGCGCGCGCTCCAGAAGCTGCTCGGCCCGAGCCCCGACGATCTCCCGGCCAAGGCGCCGCTCGAGGTGCGCCTGCACAAGACGCGCTCCGACTACCTGGCCGACCTGATCATCGGGAGCACGCCGCCGGAATGGTCGGCCGGCTGCTACTCGCCGGGCGACGGCATCTCGCGCTTCTATTCCGAGCAGGCGAGCGCCGAGGAGGATCCGCTCAACCACACGCTGCAGGAGGTCTTCGCCCACGAGCTCGCCCACCACTACGTCGACCGGCGCTGGGTGCGCGAGCGGCGCGGCGGCGGCTCGGGCAGCTACTGGATGGTCGAGGGGTTCGCCGAGTTCGTTGCCGGCCAGGCGCTCGAGATCGGTCGGCTCGGAGAGAAGTTCGACGACGCGACGGTGCAGACGATCGACCGGGCGGCCGCGGCCGCGCGCGCCGGGAAGCTGCTCGGGACCGAGTACCTGCTCGGCCTCGACTCGCCGCGCTTCCACGCCGAGCTCGACGGCGGGACGTTCGGGCCGGTCCGCCTCAAACACACGTTCACCGACGTTCTCATGGACACGCGCAGCGTCTTCTACGCGCAGTCGACCGCGCTCACCTTCTTCGCGATGAACCGCTGCGAGAACGGCCGGTCGATCTACCGCCGCTGGCTCGAGCAGGTCTACTCCGGGAAGGCGCTGGTCGAGCCGTGGAAGGAGCTCGGCTTCCGCGACTCGGCGGCCCTGGGCCGCGCCTTCGCCGAGTTCCTGGACGGAGTCTGACCGCGATCACCGTCCGCCGCCGCGGTGCTCGCGGAAGAACGCCTGCAGGTCGGCGCGCATCCCGGCGGTGAGCGAATGCGCGACCTTCGGGTAGAGCTTGAACGTCGCGAGCGGCAGGACGGCGCGGTGGAGCTCCTGCGCATGCGGCCAGCGCTCGACCGGCGTCGCGCCGAAGAGCTCGTCGATCAGCACCTCGTCCTCCGCCTCGTAGGAGTCGCGGAAGTCCACCGAGTCGTTCTCGTCCTGGTCGCCCATGAAGAAGAGGAGCGGCACGCGCGCGAGCGCCGCGAGGTCGACCGGCTTCCCGACGAGCTCCTCGACGTCGGCGATCCCGATCGGGTAGCGCAGCCGATCGTGCTCGTGCTCGGCGACCGGCGCGATCGGCCAGCCGCCCGGCGAGCCGATGGCGGCGGCCTTCACCCGCTCGGGGTGGAGGAAGACGAAGCGGTCGACGAACATCCCCGACGCGGAGAAGCCGTGCATCAAGACCTTCTCCTCGACGCGCAGCCCCTCCGCCCGCAGGCGCGCGAGCGCGTCGTCGATCATGGCGAGGAGCTGCAGGTCGATGCGCGCGAGCGGCCCCTCCCGCACCGAGAGCGCGTCGCGATCGAGCGCATGCGTGTAGATCCGCCACTCGGTGCGCGGACGCGGGAAGACCGGCATGAGGGCGATCACGCCCATCGCCGACGTCCACGGGGCGATCTGCTCGATCGCCCGCTTCGCCTGCCGCTCGTGCACCGCGAAGTCGTCGTCGCCGCTCCCCGTGTTGTTGGGGAGGACGAGCAGCGAGCCCGCCTCCGGCGCGCCCCCCGCCTCCGGGGGAGGCGGCACGTGGAGCAGGTAGGGCCAGTGGAAGCCGCGGTCGGCGGCCGCCTCGACCTGGACGATCCCACCCTCCGCCGCGGAGGCCGCGACGGCGAGGCTTCCGAGCGCGACGAGCGGCGCGAAAGGGCCGCGCAGGGGCGGCGGGCGGCGGCGGTTGGCGATCGGCATCGGCTCTCTCCCGGCGCCGCGTACGCGCGCGAGGCCGCGCCCGTTCACAGCGAGAGCAGCAGCTCGCGCACCCTGGCCGAGATGAGCTCCCGCACGGCGTTGAATGCGCGCGGCTCCATTTCGCGGGGGTCGGGGACTTCCCAGTCGTGCCGCCGCCGCGCCTTCACGGCGGGGCAGGCGTCGCCGCAGCCCATGGTGACGACCTCGTCGAACTCGACCTGCGCGACCTCCTCGAGCGACTTGCTGCGGTGCGCGGAGAGGTCGCAGCCGATCTCCTTCATCGAGGCGATCGCCTTCGGGTTCACCGCCCCCGACGGGCGCGAGCCGGCGCTCGCCGCCTCGACCTCGATGCCGAGCTCCCGGGCGTGGATCCGCGCCAGCGCCTCCGCCATCTGACTGCGGTTGGAGTTCTCGACGCAGACGAAGAGCACGCGCCGGGGGGCGGGGCGCACGGCGGTCAGCGGCCGGTCGGGCGGGAGGCGTCTTGCGAGTTGAGCGGCTCGCCCCACACCTTCCGCATGAAGGCGGCCATCCCGGGGTCGAACTCGACCAGCTCCGGCGCCACGAACGGGAAGAAGTCGTTCTGGCCGAGCCACGCCTCGCTCGACTCGGCGAAGTACTCCTCGGAGCTGTTGAGCGCGTAGTGGCGCGTGCGCGCGCCGTCCCAGTGCAGGACCGAGTCGTAGCGGCCCGACTCCCTCGCCTTCCCGAGGAGCGCCTCGAGCTCGCGGCCGAGCTCGCCGGCGGGATCGAGGTGGAGGTCGTCGTAGCCGTGCGCCAGCTCGTGCAGCACCATCCACGGCTGCTCGCGCGTCCACTCGACGAAGGTCTCCGCGCGCGCGATCTCGACCGCGCCGGCCTTGCGGGGGTCGAACCCGTTCGCGGCCAGCCATCCGGGCGAGGGGTGGTAGCAGGCGCAGGGGGCGACCGGGTCGTCGAGCGAGAGCCAGATCGGGACGGCGCGCAGCCGCTCGAGCGGCGCGGGGCGGAGCCGGCGCGTGATCTGGAGCAGCTGCGCGTCGAGCACCGCCAGCGCCCGGTCGCCCGCGTCGCGCCGCTCGCCCTCCAGCCGCAGGTCGACGCGCACGGTGAATCCGTGCCGGGAGCGCTCGGCGTAGGTGGTCGACGCCCCCTTCGACGCAGTCGTGATCCGCCGCTCCTCCTGCGCCGGCGGCAGGGGGCTCCTCCCCGGCCGAACCGCGACGGCGGCCAGGAGTCCCGCGCCCGCGACCATCCATCGACGGCTCATGGGCCCGATGATGGAGCTCCCCCGAGGTTCGGGCAACCCAACACCCCCGCGCGCTCTCCCGTACGGGAGGCGGCATTCACCGAGGAGGCATGACATGAATCTCGCGAACACCCTGATGGTGATCGGTCTTGCAGCCCTGCCGTTCTCCGCGAACGCCCCCGGCGACGGACGCGATCAGGAGGCGGCGGCGCTGGTCCAGAAGCTCGGAGACTCCGACTACAAGGTCCGCAAGGAGGCCTATCGCGCGCTCGAGAAGCTCGGCCCGGCGGCGCGCGAGGCGCTCGAGAAGGGGCTGAAGAGCGACGACGCCGAGGTGCGCTGGAGCGCCTCGCTGCTGCTCGACCGCCTCGACGAGAGCCGGGTCGATGGCGCGGGCGGGCGGCTGCGCGAGCGCGCGGAAGCCGACTCGCAGTCGCGGCCGGCGCCGGGCGTCCGCCGCTGGCGGCCGCTGCGCACGGGCGACGACGCCATGCAGGAGGTGCGCGACGCGATGCGCCGTCTCGAGGAGTGGCACCGGCAGTTCGAGCGCGAGCACCCCGGCTGGTTCCACGGCAGCCCGTTCGGGCTGCGCCGGTTCGACGACGTCTTCCGCGGCTTCGACGGCTTCGACGCCTTTGATA
>Ga0187893_10005027_pt1 | contig 24284 bp, 25 predicted proteins | sample MA1701074metaG_FD_139574 | JGI IMG/M metagenome (GOLD analysis project Ga0187893, IMG submission 139574) | White microbial mat communities from a basaltic lava cave in the Kipuka Kanohina Cave System on the Island of Hawaii, USA - MA170107-4 metaG ...
CACGATCACCTCCTTGCTGCGGTCCCCCCCCGGCTCCGGCGTCAAGGATACGCGTATGGTGTCACCTATCCCGTGCTGCAAGAGCACCGCCATCGCCGCCGTGGAGGCGACGATGCCCTTAGAGCCCATCCCTGCCTCGGTAAGTCCCAAGTGCAAGGCGTAGTCGCAGCGCGCGGCGAGATCGCGGTAAACGGCGATCAATTCCTGCACCCCGCTGACCTTGCAAGAGAGCACGATTCTGTCCCGCGGCAGTCCGATTTCTTCCGCCCTGGCCGCGCTTTCCAGCGCCGAGGCGATCAGCGCCCGGCGGGTGACCGCTGCGGCGTCTTCCGGCTCGGGCAGGCGGGCATTTTCGTCCATCATGCGCGTGATCAGCTCCCCGTCCAGACTGCCCCAATTCACGCCGATGCGGATCGGCTTTGCATAGCGGATCGCCGCCTCTATCATGCTCATAAACTGCCCGTCTTTCTTCTTGCCGAAGCCGACGTTGCCGGGATTGATGCGGTATTTCGCGAGGGCCTCAGCGCAGTCCGGGTATTTTCCGAGCAGCTTGTGGCCGATGTAATGGAAATCGCCGATCAAGGGCACACGGCAGCCGGCGGTATCCAGCATCTCGCGTATGCGCCCCACCTGTTTTGCCGCCTCTTCCGTATTTACCGTGATCCGCACTAGCTCGGAACCCGCGGCGGCGAGTTGTTGTACTTGCTTAACCGTAGCGACGGCGTCGGCGGTGTCGGTGTTGGTCATGGACTGCACGACGACAGGCGCCCCAGCTCCTATCATCACCGATCCGACCTTGACACCCACGCTCACGCGACGCTGGGCGGACCCATAGGTAGGCGGCTTATCCGCAGTTCCCGTGATTTCCTGTCTTAGGGTTTGTTGCATAATGAGCCCTGCTAAATTTACCTAGTGCCTCGATCTTAACCCAAGCTTTTCTCAGTCCCAACATAAGGGCCTTCGATTGATTCGGAGTGCTCGCCCTCACAGGGACGAGAGGACATGGGTCAATCACGCCTTAAGTGATTGACCCATGGAGCAAAGCAAAAACCACGCTTTTTGCTTTGCACTTCGATAATTGCAGGGAGGCAATTTATCGAAGTGCCCATTATAGGAACTTTTCGGGGATGGCCGTAGAGTCTTGCGAGCTGTTCCGCACCCCGGCAAGCTCGCCCTCAAGCTCGATGAGATCGTTCTCGCTGACGTCGACACGTCGAAGATCCGCAGCACCGGCACCCCAATGCTTGAAAATCTCCCCAGTCGGCAAGTGGATGAGAACCACGTGATTGTTCTCTTGCAGGGTAACAGCCGCGATATTCCGATCGTTGATGGCGACATATTCGGGCTCCGGATCGTCCGGGAACAGCGTCGGAACGCCAACCAGATCCACCTTGCGTGTGCCCCACTCAGGGGGCGGTCCCTGCAGGTCCACGATGACCACGAAGCCGGGTGGCGGCTGCGGCGGGCGACCGTCGCCGGCGTCCTCATCGCGTTCGTTCTCGATGGCGATGGCGGCGTAGCGCTTGTCGGAGCTCACCGCGATCGAATCGGGCTGACCGCCCAGATCGATGCGGCGCACGATGCTGCGATTCACAATGTCCACCACCGCCAACTCGCCGGAAGGATCGGAAAAGCTCTGGCTGGTGTTCACCGCAGCGAGGGCGTAGGGGCTTGCCACCGCAACGGAGGTCGGCTCACCGGACATTTCCAACACGCCGCTAGGCTTGGGATCGCGGGGATCGGCGATGTCGACAAAGCCGAGATTACCCGTCGGGCCATCGGTATAGATGAGCAGGCCGCCATCCTCGCTCACGCTCACTATCTCCGCAGCGGTCTCTGCGCCCTCGTCCGTGTTCTGGATCACCGATCTGTACAGCGACGTGAGGCAGATCAAGCTGCGCGGGCAGCGGATCCTATACACGCTGCATTCGGGAATCGGACACCTCGGGATCTTCGTCTCGGCCAAGATCGCCCAGAAAGAGCACAAGGAGATCGGCTCCTTCAAGAGCATCGAGGCTTTACCGCCAGGACTCTATGAGCTGGTGATCACCGAAAAGACATCCGATGGGGCGTCGCCTCAGTATTCGGTCAGCTTCGAGGAACGAACGATCGCAGATCTGGTGGCTCTCTATGACGGCGGTCGCGAAGACGAGCAGCAATTCAAGTCCGTCGCGCGCCTCTCGGAGCTTGCGACCGATCTCTACGATCTAAGCCTGCGTTCGTTCGTACAGGCCATGGCCACTCCCGAAGCGGCCGCGATGTTGTTCGAGTCTCATCCCTTGCGTCAGCGGCGCTATGTCTTAAGCGACAAAAACCCTGGACTGTGGGGTGTTCCGGCCCTCGCAGCAAACGTCCGCGAGAACCGGCGGCCCGCAGCCGAGGACAATCCGTTCATACGGCTCGAACGGTTCAATGCCGGTCTAATCGAGCAAGGCTTCAACCTCTTTCGAGACGTCCGCGATGCCTGGTACGAAGTGATCTTCCATGGCATCTACAGCCTGCCCATGATGCGCCGCGTGACCGCTGGGTAACGTGCTGCCAGGCGTGGGAACGCTCTACCAGGGGCAGACCTTGCGCTTCCATGACCACGCCCGGGTGGGTGACGAGCTGACGGCGACGGTACGCGTCACCGAGAAAAAGCCCAAACGCGTCGTGGTGCTAGAGACCCGCGTGAGCAATCAGAGCAGCGTGCTCGTCGCCGACGGTTATGCCGAGGTCATCGCGCCGGAGAAAAAGCTTGAGCTTGAGGCCCACGATCTGCCCAACCTGGTCCTTAAGAGTCACCAGCATTTCGACCGCCTGCTCGATATCGCCGATGATCTGGATCCGCTACCAACGGCCGTAGTCTGCCCGGAAGAGGAAAAGGCCTTGGGTGGGGCCATGCTCGCGCGAGAGCGCGGCCTCATTGAGCCCCTGCTGGTGGGAGCGAGCGCGCGCATTCGGGAGACCGCAGAGAAGCTAGGAAAGTCGCTGTCCGGCATCGAGATCATCGAGGCCGCCGATCACGGTGACGCCGGCGCCAAGGCGGTCGCGCTGGTGCATGCGGGACGCGCATCGGCCTTGATGAAGGGTTACTTGCATACCGATGAGCTCCTGCGCCATGTCGTGGAATCCAACGGCGGGTTGCGCACCTCGCGCCGGGTGAGCCACGCCTTCGTCATGGATGTGCCTGGATTGAGCAACCTGTTGCTCATTACCGACGCCGCGATCAACATCTTGCCGACACTGGAGGACAAGGTCGACATCGTGCAAAACGCGATCGATCTGGCCATAGCGCTGGGGATCCCCGAGCCGGGCGTGGCCGTGTTGTCGGCTGTCGAGACCGTGAATACTAAGATCCCGTCGACCCTGGACGCTGCGATTTTGTCCAAGATGGCCGAGCGCGGTCAGATCAAGGGCGGCATCGTGGACGGACCGCTGGCCATGGACAACGCCATCGATATAGAAGCCGCGCGCACCAAGGGCGTTACCTCCTTGGTCGCGGGCCGTGCGGAGGTGCTGGTCGCGCCGAATATGGAGGCCGGCAACATGCTTGCCAAGGAATTGACCTTTATCGCCCACGCCGAGGCTCCTGGGAAAAGGTTCAACGTTAAAGAGTTCCTGAAGGCTAGCCAACACCCGGCGTTTGAGAAGCTGGGGCTGGATCGGGGTCGAATGGTGGCGGTGCTCAAGGTCATGGACCGCATTGAAGGCGGGACACCTCCGCTCAGTGCAAAAGACGTGGCTGAGGAATTGGGCGCAAAGGCAGGGACGGCGGTTAGCTTGGCGACGGGCAATACCGCGGCGTTACTGTTTGCCGCGAAGTACTGGATCAAGTATGGCGGGCTGAAGAACGCAGCCCGTGTGATGGCCGATCCGAACGGGCCGGAGGCGCTACGGATAATCGCGAACGCAAAGCAGCCGGGGCCGAAGAGCAGGGCTGTCGTCGCCACCTCTCAGCGGCTCGTGTGGGCCGTAGGCGTGATTATGGGGAATGCTGTGAAGCAAGAGGGTGAAGAGGGCTAACCCTTTCGCAAAGCTCCCTAAGAAGAAACTCCAGCAGCTACAGGCTGAGATGAAGCGGCCAGGGCTGGTTAATGTCTCGCCCACGTCCTTCCAGTACCTCAAGTCCCTGCGAGACGCACTGACAGGACTGGGCTACCGCCCCAAGAGCGAGATCCAGAAGTTCGTCGCGCCCTACGAGCATGAAGCATTCGCGCGGGAGTGGGTGCAGGATGACTGGAAGGCCGCACCGGCACTGGCCGTGGCGACGCCTGCGTACGCGGGGCTTAAGGCGGTGGGCTGGAAGCCTAACAGCACGCCCCCGTCCTTGGCGCAGGTCGGTGCGGGTTACAAGGGACTGTGGCAGGGATTGAAGAGCCGCTACGTCACTCAGTCGAAATAGAGACAGCAATCGACTTAACAACGCCGCCAAACTCGCTCTGAGCGTCACCAGGTGGGCAAATGTCTTTCGTGCTTATTATGGACACTGGCTGATTGCGCGAAATGGCTGCGGAAGCTACTAACGAATGGTTGATGGTCTTTAGTTTGAAGAACTGCCTTATTCCCGCTGTCGGATTGGCAGAGACGGCAATGGTTGCGTGTCCCTTCTTGCCAGCTCTCATTTGATCAATGTGTCCAGAGTATTCACAATCCCTCGGCGCTGATTGGCGCGGCAGCGAAGGATGATAGTAGTGTTGTTACTAATAACAGATTCTTGTTCATCTTTTGGTTTTCCTCTCTTTACAGCGTTACGCATTTAGATAGTCAGAAAAGCTTACCAGAAAAAGGGCCCCTTCGTGGGGCCTTTTTTGTGCCTGAGTTTTGCCCGGCAGGCATGGCAGAGGCCCTTCCGTGACTGTGGCGTGTTGCCGTGACAGCGGGTGCACTTCTTCGGGGCAGAAGTTACGCCGTCCACACAACGCTTGGCTTGGGCCACCGCGAACGCCAGCTTGCGTCCGCGGTACTTCGCAGGGAGATGCAGTATGCGCCTAGTCATTGCTGCGACTCCCTCTGATGCAACGCTCGTAGTCAGGCTCGCCCCTACAGATCACAGTCTCCCACGGCGTCCGTTGCGTGCAGGCCGCTCCTAGGCATGCCAACACCAATGTGCAGGCGACCCACCTACTCATGGGGCTCTTTTGACTGTACATACAGCAACCAGCCCAACGCCACGACCAACAGTAAGAAGAAAATATTGAACAGATCCATGATCAGCGCCTCAGGAACTCTTTGGTTGCGAGCCACCAGGGAGCGGTTTCATCCCATGGCGTGGTCTTTTTCGGATACCAGATGATGGCACCGTCTGCCCCGAGCTTCTTTAAGGTTTGAAGCTGTAATAAAAAGAACGCCTTGGGGATAAGCTTGCGCCTCAAATGGGGGGGTGCCGCAACGGTGTGGTAAGCTGGATTCAGAAACGGATAAATAGGCTTGCCTCCACCCAGGCGCTTGGATTCGACCACCTGTCCGGTAGCGTTACGTAGCCAGAATCCAGTGTCGTCGTTAGCTGTATACAGGACAGGAGTCAACACATCCAACGCCAGAGCTATCGGCATCAACTGGTCGTTTTGCGACTGCCACGCCCGATACGCCGGATCACTGGGTAGCAACTGCGCCCGTCTGGCATCCGGCATCGGTGGGCGCCCGTACAAACCCAGCTTGGCCGCAGGGGCAGCAGACCTCATCCAACCCAGTACGGTGACGTACTTGGACACACTGGGGCCAAGCGAGGTGCGCAGGCTCCAGTGCTCAATATCCACGATTAGCGTGTCCTTATAGTCAGCATACTTCCCGCTCACGAACTCGATCACGCGGGGTTTGGGGGGTAGCGCCTGCTTATCCTCCCCAGCCTTCCAAAAAGAGGGCGTATAGATAAGGCGTGTTTTTTTGATCACGCCATATACCGACAGATCTGGCTTATTCAGGAAGGCCGTTTCATCGAGGACCACAAAAGGCTTCTCCGGCGCGGGCGGTGCGTGACACTTGTCCTCGTGACACGCGAGGGAGGGACCAGAGAACAACAATACGATACAAAAGATACTGAATTTCATGTCGTTTCCTCAGTGACGGTGTTAAGTCTCTTCTCCGCGTTGTGTTTGTTTTGATACTTACGGTACGCCTCCAGGTGCCGTGCGCATCGAGTCCTGCCGGACACCGCGGCGGCGGAGCAGTTCAGGCACTCGCCCCTCTGCTTTTTACGCATCACTCGGTTTGCTGCGTAACGGGGCCGGAGGGTCACATCCTTGAGCCCAAGGGCGGTTAGCTCAGCTATCAGTGACGCCATCTGCTTGCGGTGTAGCTCCGTGCATTCCTCCGCGCGCAGGGTTAGTAACTTGCGGGATAAGCGTCGAACCTTGTGTTTGAGGCGTGTCGCCTCTATCTCGCTCTGGGTACAGGGTTTCCAAGTCAGGGGCATCGCCAATGCTCCGTAATAGTGTGTTTCGGCCCCAGTGATAGGCGAGGGCAACCATAGATAATCCGCCGAACTTCTCCCGATGTTGCTCCGGTGGAAGACAACGACCCTCGCGCTACACCCCAGCACGCGGCTGATCTGCTTTGAGGACAAACCGAGGCAGGAGTTCGAGGATCTCCGTCCCGCGTTCTGTCAGGTTCGGCAGGACGTAAGTCATTGGTTACGCCGCTCAGAGCCCGACCAAACAAGACCGAATTTCTCTGGGTCTACTTCTGCAAGCGCCGCCGCGACCTGCTGGAGCAGGTCCAGTACATCCTCTCGATCCTTAATCAGACGCTCGGCCTGGGCCATACTATCTACCCTTGCCATCACTGGTCTTCCCTCTGCCTTGGCTAGCTCCACACTCCCGTCCGGGAGTATGGCGGCTGCGTAGTAGGGCTTGAACCGACACTCAAGATAGGGTGCTCTCATCGTTGTCTACTCCTTAACTAAATTATGAAAATGATGAACTGTACAATGAGTGCCCATAGCACAAGACTGATGCCACAGGCGAAAGCCAGGGTGCGGACCTCTATCAAGTTAACCTCCGAAGTTTAGAAGGGACGCCACCCATGCGGGTGGCGCCAACAGTCACGCCTTGGGGCGTTCTGAGGGCAACAATACCGTGCCACTTTTCGTGCGAAAATCGAACTACAAGGAACGGATTTAGACCAAAAGGATAGGCGGGGAGCACCAAGCAGGTCTTTGTTCTATCAGCTCGCTCTCGCTTGGCCTGGTGGTGGTAGCCCATCTGGGTAGCGGCGCCAGCATGTGTGCGGTGCGCGATGGTCACAGCGTAGGCTCAACCATGGGTTTCTCGGCGCTGGATGGCTTGCCCATGGGCACGCGCACCGGGCAGATCGATCCGGGCGTGCTGCTTTATTTGTTGCAAGACAAAGGCATGTCGCCGGAGGAGCTGAGCCGGATGCTCTACTATCAATCCGGGCTCAAGGGCCTATCGGGTGGTATCAGTCACGACATGCGCGCGCTGGAGGCATCCGACGCGCCCGAAGCCGCTCAGGCTATCGATTATTTCGTGTTTCGTATTCGCCGGGAGCTGGGCGCGATGGCCGCGATCCTAGGCGGCATCGACGCCCTGGTCTTCTGCGGTGGCATAGGCGAGAACGCGCATAGCATCCGAGAGCGAGTAGCAAGCGGATTCGAGTGGCTGGGCATCGAGTTGGACCACCATCGCAATCGCATCAGTGAGACGGTGGTCTCCTCCGACCGATCGCGCTGTCGCGTGTTCGTGATCAAGACCAATGAAGAACGCATGATCGCCGAGCACACGCTCGACCTCTTGCGCAGTCAGACCCAGAGTGATTCACTCGCGGAGGATGCCGCACCAGCCTCAGTGCATTGAAACACGCTCGCTGGAAGGTAAAGGTTGTGGCGTTATGGGGCAAACCCGCAGGCCGCACCCGTTTTGCCCACCCCTGAAACGATACGTTCAGGTGCTTACCCTGTCATCCGTAGCTTCACTTTTATACAGCCGGTAAACCTTCAGAAACCGTGAAATCCTTCATTAACGCCTGCCAGGATATGTGCAAGCAAGGGTTGGTTGAAAGAGTGGGTTACGTCAGCTTGGAAGATCCGGTCGCAAAATGAGCTTATGTCCAGCACCTCCCGATGGTTGTTATCCATCGGGATGGTTTTGCCACTGTTTATCACGCCTGCCTGCGGGCAGGCCGCCACTGGCAGCGAAGTCCCCGATAGCAAAATAGCAGCTCAGAGGATACACGGCTACTGGCGCAATTAACTTCTTAAGTCACCCACATTCGGGAATACACATGAACGCCAAACGTTACATTGATATTGAGAAGAATTATCCAATAAAAGACTTTATCGCAAAAATCCGCAGGCTTGCTGAATGCCTCGAAAACGGTGAGCGTTTTGAGATACAGATCGCAGGCGAGAGCATCTACATCCCTGTCCATGCAAGCTATAGTATCGAGCACAATAGGGAAGGCGGAATGGAGGAGATTGAGTTTCAGATTAAGTGGCCGAACGAGCTGGCATGAGCTTCGGCCGGCAGCCAGGGGCGGCAGGGCGCAAGGATCTCGCCGTCATCGCCAATCCCTTTTGAGGAACAAGGGCACTCGAGCCTGGGTATGCATTCGACGCTAAGCCAGCGTCCCTACGACGAGGATGCCCGAGGCCATGGATTGATTTATGCCTTTCTGATCGGTCCCGACCGACGTATCGATAAGCTGAGTTGGAGCGAGCTCGATACGGTTTTCGCACAGCTACAGGGATGTACGTGGTTTCATTTCGATGCGACGAAACGCCACGCCAGAGAGTGGATCCAGGGTTGTGAGCGCTTGCCTTTAGCCTTGCGCGAGTTCCTGCTTGATTTCACTCAGCGCCACCGTGTGGAGACAGTGGGAGAGGGCGTCATTGGCGCCATCAGCGACGTGCAATACCGCTTCGATTTCGATTCGGACCACATAGCCACCTTACGCTTTTATGTTGACCCCCGTTGCCTCATCAGTACGCGCCTTCAACCGCTGAGTGCCCCGGATCAGCTCCGCCGAGCTATTCGCGAGCGTTGGCCATTCGACAGCACCGCGACACTGATGACCAATCTATTTCGGCTTCAAACAGAGACCTTGGTGAACGTAAACACATGCGTAAGCGAGGAGCTTGGTGAGGTCGAAGATCAGATCCTGGCTCATCGGATCGAGGACCAGCGGGGCCAGCTTGGCAAGATCAGACGTCTTACGGCGCGCTTGCATAGGCATTTCGCCCCTGAGCACCGAGCCTTACACGCATTGTCGCAGCGCTTGCCACCCTGGTTTAATGACACAGACAGGGCCGTGTTTCTTGACACCGTTGAGGAGCTCGGCTTAGCCCTTCATGATCTGGATGCCATCCAAGAACGCGCCAAGCTATTGCAAGAAGAGCTAGCGGCGCGAGTAGCCGAAGAGATCAACCAGAGTCTTTTCAGACTGTCGGTCGTCATGACGGTGTTCCTACCCATGACCTTGATCACCGGTATCTTCGGCATGAACGTCGGCGGACTGCCTGGATTAGAAGACAAATCCGGATTTCTCTGGGTCACGCTTATCATGATCGCGGTGGGTCTACTTACCCTATTGATTCTGCACTGGAAGCGATTGTTTTGACATACCTACCGCTGGTCGAGGACCGGTCCCTGTGCCCATGGGCAGGCGTAATGCACGACACAAGGCCTCTGACCCTATGCCCCCCGCGGGTTGCCAGAGTGCCGCCCACAACGCCCGGCCGCGGCCTTTGGGGTGTGACATGCGCTGAATCTCAGCTAGGGTTTCAGTAGAATGGCGTAACGCTTTCTCTTCTATGACTTGGTCGCTTTAACCTAAACGTAAGTGGCTAAGGAAGCTCTGCAAAAGTGTCGCGAGCAAGCCCAGATGCGCGAAGCCGCGGAGCGAGTCGCGAGACATATCCCGTAGATAGGTGAGCGACGAGCGAGCACGCGACAAAGCAGATGGGCTGCGCAGTAACTTTTGCAGAGCTTCCCTAATACTCGCACGCAACCCTTGGCTCACAAGGCCGTAACTATTCAGAGTGGAACGATCCACGAAAGGAGGAGGACATGAAGCAAGTCGTAACGGTAGCTGTGCTCGCTCTCGTGCTGAACGTGACCGCACCGGCCTCGGCAGAAGACAAGCCGAGCCAGCAGCAGGAGATGTCGGCCGAGCAGAAGGCCATGATGGAGGCCTGGGAAAAGGCGGCCAAGCCCGGGCCGCAGCACCAATGGTTGGCTAGCAAGGTGGGGAAGTGGGCGTTCGCGGGCACGTTTTGGATGGACCCCACGAAGCCGCCCACCGAGTCCAGCGGCATCGTGCAGCGCGAGCTGATGCTGGGCGGCCGGGTGTTGGCGGAGAAGGTCAGCAGCACCTATATGGACAAGCCGTTCGAGGGATATGGCCTTACCGGTTACGACAACGTGTCCAAGGAGTTCTGGAGCACCTGGAACGACAACATGGGCACGGGGATCATGTTGAGCACCGGCCAGTGCGACGACAAGGGCGCCTGTACCCACAGCGGCTCCTACATGGACGCGATGACCAACGCCAAGAAAACTATGCGCATGACCTCCCGCGATGAAGGTCCGGACCAAGAGGTCCACCAGTTCTTCGAGAGAGGTCCCGATGGCAAGGAATTCAAGTCCATGGAGCTCACCTACACTCGCAGTAAATAGGCCGCCTCTTGCACCCGCGGAGCGGTGGCCAACCATCGCTCCCGCGGGATGCTTATCAAGTACATGGCGGTGTCCCTCGATCAGATTGGCGGCCAAGCAGGAACGCTAGATCAGGGAGATTAGCGCCGTATTCTCGGTGGCGCGTGAGCCTGCCAATCATTTTCCGACCTGAAGCGCTGGCCGCGACGGTTACACGAGCACGTAATAAAACACTGGTATAAAGGAGTCTACGGGCGGGGAACAGGGAATGGAGGCTCAGGGACGCGCGCCGCCCGACCCTGAGTGTAGCGACCCAGGAGACCGCAGCCGTAGTCCAGGTGCTTTATCACGGTGGGGACATGACCTAGCCGGTGCGATGGCCCATTAATCGGACAGACGCCAGTCTCCCCGCTTTAACAAGCACAGGCTCGCTTGCACTACTCTCTGCCAATCACCAGGGCCCTCAGCTACGCCGCTTCTTAGTGTCATACACGAAAACAAACAGTTCCTGGCCCTGATTTCCAAGCGATCGGAGTCCACCAAGATGATTGCGTACGCGTTTTTATGATCGCCCAAGGTATCGCCATTAAACGGGAGGTAGATCCGCCCCGGCTTGCGGCCGAAATCGCCACCGCCTTCCCACGAGGCATCGTTGACTTTATGAAAATCCTGCAGGATCTCCAATCCAATTAGCGCTCGCTTGCGCAAGCTCGGGTCACGGTTGCGCACATCGCGGGCCGACATTCCCTCGTTATTTGTCCACATATCGTCTCCGGCCGTCGCTGCAAGGGTAAATCTCTACTTCAGCTTGCGATTCGGGATCGCGCCAGAGGCCGAAAACGCTTTGCGGATCAACTGCGGCAGTTTGCGCCCAAAAAACGCAGAGAAGGACAACGAAAGCGGCTGTTGTGCCTTTTTCCACCGGAGAAGCGAACAAAGAATTATCCGCGGCCGGTGTTAATCGCACACATACCGCACCATCATCAGCTATCCCTGCAACAACCCTTCGGCCAGCAAGATAATGTCTGTCGACATCTGATCCACGACGCTTTGATAGAGGTCGCGCACGGAGATGATCCCGACGAGACGGTTCTCGGCGATGACCGGCAAGTGTCGAAAATGGCCTGCATTCATCTTATCGAGCGCATCCCGCACCGTATCCGTTGGGCTGAGGGTCTCAGGTTCGCGTGTCATCACCTCGATCAGCGTTGTGATTGCGGGACCGCGACCCGCCGCGACCACCTTAAATACGACATCGCGTTCGGTGAATATCCCCACGAGCCGCCCGCGCTCCACAATGGGAATGGCTCCGATCCGGCGCTCGGCCATCACCTGCAAGGCCTCGCGTACCGTGGCCCCCTTGGGCAAGCTGATGATCTGTTGATCCTTGATAACGTCGGGGATGATGGTCCGTTCGATCGGCAACATGGCTTAAAAGAACAGCTTCCGCAGATCCATGGAAGACTCATTACCTAGTCTGCCGTAATGCCGGTCCAGCCACTGGGCGGCGGTCGAGCGGCCCAGCTCGAAGAGCGTGGTGAGGAAATCCCAGTCGGCATTGAGCTTGCTCGAGACACCGAAGCGGGTGATCTCCTGTTCCGCGCCGATCATGTGGAAGAGGATGCGCCGGTAGCGGGTCTTATGGGTCAACCGGTGTTGTTCGAGCAGCTGGGTGACAAAGGCGATGGTACGCATCTCGCGCATCATGGTGGCGTTGAAGCTGATGTCCTTCATGCGGTCGATGATGGCGCGGGCCGTGGTGGGAGTCTCCTCAATGCGGATGGGATTGATCTCGATCAGTATGATGTCGCTCGCCTGGCAGGCATTGAGCAGCGGAAACATGGCCGGGTTGCCCATGAAACCCCCATCCCAGTAGCATTCGCCCTCGATTTCCACGGCCCGGAATAGCGTTGGCAGGCAGGCGGAGGCCAATAGGGCATCGACTGAGATCTCGTGCGGTTGAAAGACACGGATCTTGCCGGTGCGAACGTTGGTGGCACACACAAAGAGCTTGATGTCGGGGGACTGCAGGCGGTCGAAATCGACCAACTCGCTCAATATATCGCCTAGCGGGTTCACACCGGTCGGGTTCAGTTGATAAGGCGAAAGCACGCGGGTGACCGCGTCAAAGGCCCAATAGAGCGGTGAGTGATCGAGATTATGGTGACCGAGCAGTCGATCGAGGGGTGTCGGCTGGAAAATGCCATAGCTCGCGCATTCGGCGATCCGACGCCAGAACGTCCGCAACATCTCCCGCGCACCCTCTCTACCGCCGATGACCATGCCAAAGACCAGCATGGTACCGTTCATGGCACCAGCGCTTGTGCCGCTGATGCCGTCTATCATTAGACGCTCGTCCTCCAACAAGCGATCGAGCATGCCCCAGGTGAAAGCGCCGTGGGCGCCACCACCCTGAAGTGCCAGGCTCACCGTCTTTTGCGTGGCTGCGGCTTGCTCTGACCGATCCGGTAGGGGGCGTTTCGGCATGGGAGCATCAAGCAATGGGGCGGGACTTCGCGCTTCGTTCTCACGCTCGCCCGGAGGAACCGAAGGGGGATCTGGAGAAGTCAATGGTGCTCGCATGCGACCGCGACCAACTCGCGTCCTTGAACTTTCGGTATTGTCTTTAGTGTGAGCGAGCTTAAAATCTTAAAGGGCTTGTGTTACTTTTTTGTGACTCGCGCGTTGGGTAATGAGAGGGCATTGGCCTCGGAAATGGGCGAAGCGGCTGCGTTCTGCGGGGGGCTGCCCATCTGAGGGTCGTCACTGTAGTTCTTACTGGCTACGCGCAGATGAAATCCGGCGACTAGCTTGGCAAGCGGGAGGGTTTCGATCCTCCGAGGAGGGTAAGTCCGCAACTCACCGCGCCAGACTAGTGGGTATTTAATTGACTGAACGTGCCTAGGGTTTGGCCATTTTTTATGCAACTGGGAGGTCTACAACGATCTACGTTCGTTCGGGTGCAGGCCATACCAAGTCCCATGAGGGTACCCGCAGCGAGCAGCCGGCCTAATTTCAGCTTCGACTGCGAACCGACCATCGACACTGCGACCCCGGTCATAATGATCGCTGCTAGCATCGAGCCAGCCGTAAGGGTCGCATCGTAGGAGATTATTAAAGGCACTTGATAGGCTAGCATTCCGATACAATGCATGGACCAGATCGCCCCACCCCCGAATGCGATGGCAGAGCCTACGAGCAGTTCATGCCACCGCGTTGATCGGTCATCATACCCGCCAGGAGCAGCCCAATAAATGCTCCCAAAACCGATACCGTGTATGAGATCGCGACTAAGGTCCAGTCAAAAGTTCCGATAAGATTTATAGTCATTACGTTGTTCCTAATTTTGTTAGCGCCGAGAAGAAATAGCGGCATTTGGGCAAGAAACTTGAGTCAGTTCTCCGGGCGCACATGCTGCCGTTTCGGTCTCGTCTGGGTATCGCATCTGTCCATCACTTGCTTTCCAACCTGCGCAATCGGCGGTAGGGAGACTGATATCTTTGATGGCTTGTACGCCCACGCGTTAACTCAGTTGTGGTATCGGCGTAAAGTTACATACGATCAACAGCAGGTCGTTTGGCTCCTTACCCTTGCGGTTAGTTTAGTTCGGCGGCATTCAATCGGGGAGGAGACTCTCGGGAAGCAGAAGGGCGATGCCGATGAACACTATCGCCACAGCCGCCAAGAAGGCTAGCCCGATTCCGGCGACACGCCAGGAGGAGTAGCGTGACCCGCCAGCGGCACGATGAGCGGCGAAGGCGGCTCCCTGGTACTGCGTCGCGAGGTGATAGATGGCGACAGTGTAGGCGATGGGCAGAACGGAGTTCGGGAAGCTCTTGGGCAGGAAGAGGCTGAGTACGAACAGGACTAGGGTTGAAAGGAGACCCCAGAGCAAGGAGCGCCGACGGGTTGCTGGTTGGTCGAGGGCGTCAAAGTTGGACGCGAGGAGCCAGCAGCCCGCGATGGGTGAGCCGAGGAACGCCGCCGCAGCGACCTGCTTGGGCGAGTACAGTGGCCTTCTGGGTGCTTCCCCCGGAATCGTGAGGTCTGCGGACGGAGGCCGATTTGGTTGATCCATCGGATCTCCTTAGAGTATGTTGGTATTGCTCGGCGCAATACCGATGGAAGACATGGATCTCGTCATAATTCCGGAGACTCGCACCTTAGACGTAAATCCCGATAGCCCACATCGCTTCTTCGAGACCCCGCGCGGTTTAAGCTCGCTCGATCAGCGATAAACGGTGTTTTGTCCACCGGATGGCTGCTCTATCGCCCTCGCCCAAGCGATCGGCGGGAGACTGCGAAAGGCTTCCTTTAAGCGTTCATCCCAACCCTTGCGCAGCTCACGCAGATAGGGGCTGTCGTCATCCAAGCGAATGCGGTGATCGAGCAACAGGCTGTCTCTGCGGTACAACGAGACCTCTATCGGGGGGCCCACAGTGACGTTGCTGCGCATGGTGGAATCCATGGAGACCAATGAGCACAAGGCTGCAGTCTCTAGGGACGTCTCCGGGGTAAGGATGCGATCTAATATCGGCTTTCCGTATTTGCTCTCGCCGACCTGTAAATAAGGCGTGTCTGCGGATGTGGTGATGTGATTGCCTTCCGGATAGACAAAAACGATCGCGGGTTTATTCCTACCTATCTGCCCTCCCACCACAAAGCTTGCTTCGTAACCCAAACCGCTGCCGTGTTTGGCCTGTTGCTTCGCGCTCAGCGAGCCCACGTAGTCCGCCGCCTCCGCGATATCACTTACCGATAGCAGACTGACCTTGGCGTTGCCGGCCATGTCGCGCCGCAGCCGGTCCAGCACGGCCTGGGTGGTCGCTAGATTACCCGAAGTCAGCAAAACAAACTGCCTGTCGCCGTCCCTGCCAAAGGTGTGCATCTTGCTATAGGTGCTCACCCGATCCACTCCCGCATTGGTGCGAGAGTCTGAGGTGAAGACCAACCCCTCTTCTAGCGCAACGGCCACGCAGTAAGTCATGCATGCATCCGCCAAGTTAAGGGAGATTAAAGGGAGATTAGGTTAAGTGCAGGGAGAGAATCGGTCAAGGAACAGATCGCGCCGGGATCACGGGTGTCTCCGAACGCACGTCCATATTCTGGGCACGGTGACGCAGGGCGTGGTCCATGAGCACCAGTGCTAGCATCGCCTCGGCGATGGGTGTGGCGCGGATCCCGACACAAGGATCATGACGCCCGTGGGTCACCACCTCAACCGGCTCCCCGCGGACATCGACGGTGCGTCCCGGCAAGCGAATGCTGGACGTGGGCTTTAACGCCATGCTCACTTCGATATCCTGCCCGGTAGAAATGCCGCCTAGGATCCCTCCTGCGTTATTGCTGGCAAAGCCCTGGGGGGTTATTTCATCGCGATGCTGGCTTCCTTTCTGCGCCACAGACTGGAATCCGGCGCCAATTTCCACTCCTTTGACCGCATTGATGCTCATCATCGCTTTGGCGATGTCGGCGTCCAAACGATCGAACACGGGTTCACCCCAACCGGGAGGAACCCCTGAAGCGACGACGTTGATGCGGGCACCGATAGAGTCGCCCTCCTTGACTAAGGCTTGTATGTAGGTCTCCAATGCCGCAACTTTTTCGGGATCGGGACAGAAGAAGGGGTTCTTGTCCACTTCATCCCAATCGCGAAAGCCGATGGTAATCGGCCCGAGCTGTGATAAGTACCCACGCACCATCACCCCATACCGCTCGTTCAAATACTTCTTGGCGATGCCGGCCGCCGCCACGCGCATGCAGGTCTCGCGTGCGGAAGCCCGTCCTCCCCCGCGGTAATCGCGCACACCGTATTTTTGCTGGTAGGTATAGTCGGCATGCCCGGGGCGGAACCGATCCCCTAGGTTGGCGTAGTCTTTGGACCGTTGATCGGTGTTCTCGATGAGCAGCCCAATCGGGGTTCCGGTGGTCTGGCCTTCAAATACGCCGGATAGGATCCGCACCTGGTCTCCCTCCCGACGCTGTGTGGTATAACGGGATTGGCCCGGCTTGCGCCGATCGAGATCGCGCTGCAGATCCGCTTCGCAAAGCATCAACCCCGGCGGGCAACCATCCACCACGCACCCGTAAGCGGCACCGTGACTCTCACCGAAGGTGGCCACGGTAAACAGGGTTCCGAACGTGTTTCCAGACATAAGTTCGGCATTATAGTCCTTCCGCGCTGGGTGGCGTATCCGAGTGCTCTTGGATGGGCTTGCAGGCCGACTATGACCTGGAAGAGGCGCGAAAAGGCCTGGGCAAGCGACTTGAGCAGATACAGCAACACGCCGCTTAATCAGCGTTTGCGCACTTCGTGCGAGGAGGGTTTTCGGGCCGGGCGTAGGCCATGGTTTTCGCTCATCCTTCCCTGCTCGTGCATCGCGGGCAGACGGGGGAAGAACGGCCCGACAAAGCTCAGGCTTAGCCGGCCGGGACGGTGCGCTCGGCCGCCCATAGACGCAGATAGGCGACCTGCTCGGCCATCAGCACGGACAGGGGACGGGTTGCGCTCAATTCTTCTTTGACCAATTCGGTGCTCAAGGGCATACGCTTGGCGTGCGCAGAATACAAAGTCGACACGACCGCCTGCTCTATTTCGGCGCCGGAGAACCCCTCGGCCGCGGCGGCCAGTGCCGGTAAGTCGAAGAGGCTGGGATCTTGGCCGCGTTTGCGCAGATGGAGATCGAATATCGCTTCTCGGACGGCGTGAGCAGGCAAGTCGACGAAAAAGATCTCGTCGAAGCGTCCTTTGCGCAGCAGTTCCGGCGGCAAGGCCGCGATATCGTTAGCGGTCGCCACCAGAAACACCTTAGCCTTGCGCTCGGCCATCCAGGTCAGCAGCGTTCCGAGTAAACGACGAGACGGGCCCGCGTCCTCATCCACCGCTAAACCCTTCTCTATCTCGTCCACCCAAAGCACGCACGGGGCCATGTGTTCCGCGGTTCGCAATGAGAGGGCCGTGCCACCCGCCCCAGCCCGCCCGGTGTGTCAGTGTGCCCTGCGCTTTGGGAAGAGGACGACATTTTCCGGGATCGTGACGGTAGATGGACGATGTTCAGGCGCGCGCCGCACATTTGGCAGCGCACGTTCACCATCATCCCACCCGTCGGGCCAAAATGCCTTGGCTGCCCGAACATGTGTTTTCACCCGGGCGCATCGGCGCCATGATGCTGCGCTATCTTTACTCCCGCAACTTGCGCTCGGTCTCGCCATAGTACTTATCGTACAAGCTCGCAAAATCCAGCCGCAAAAGAGGCACGCTCCAGGCGCCCGCTACGGCCTTGGCTGCCAGGCTTTTGCCGCTACCCTGAACGCCCAGTAACAGCAGTCCTTTCGGGGGATCTAGGCCCGGCGGGATATCCGCACCGAGGAACACGGGCTTGCGTTTTTCCAGCCAACTCTTCAGGTTGATCAAACCTGCGACATCGGCGAGCTTTGCGGTCTCTAACTCAAAAGACAACGCGCCCTCTTGATCGAGCAGCTCGTATTTCTTTTGCATCACTGAGGGCATATCCCCCTCAGAGATGACGCCATCATCGTAGATGGCGTTGCGTGCGAGCTGACGTGCGTGCTGCAGGGTTAGCCCTGCCAGATTTCTGGTCAGTGCGCTCAGAGCTTGTCGGCGCGCGGTGACCCGTCGTCCCGGGTTACGTGCCTCCCAAATAAGCACCTCCTCGCGCACCATCGCTTCAAGCTCGTCGGAACGGGGCATGGCCAGGTCAAAACGCGCGGTATAAGTCACCAGCTCCGGAGGGAGCGCAAGCTCATGGCTTACCAGCACCAGGGTCTTCGGCACTTTTGAATAGTCTTCCGCGAGCTCCCGCAGCAGACGCACGTTTACCGGGTCTTCCAAATACGGATGGAAGTCCAGAAGTAGCAATACCGCCCCTGTGCTCAACGAACGGAAATAGGCCAAAGCGTCGGCCGGTTTGAGGTACATCCGCTGGGCCGGGTGCTCACCATCCAAGCGTCGCACGCCCTCCGTCACTGCCCAGCGGAATACGGGCAGGTGGCGGCGCTTTGCCACCCGCAAAAGCAGATCCACCACGCGGCCTTCTTCGTGCGACAGGATCGCGATGATCGGCGTGCGCGATGTGATAAGTAGCTCTAGATCGCTGAGATCAGATACCATCCTCCGCGACCCTGCTAAGCGCTCGGCTGCGAAGTCAAAACCAGGAACATCTGGTTTAAGCGGTGCACAAATCCTGCGGGGTCATCGAGCTTGCCACCCTCGCTAAGCAAGGCTTGGTCGAAGAGGATTTTCGCCCAGTCCTCGAAACGCTGCTCATCTTGCTCCGCCTTCAAGCGCTCGAGGATAGGGTGCTGCGGATTGATCTCCATGATCGGCTTGGCTCCCTTTATATCTTGACCGGCCGCTATGAGCAGGCGCTCCAAGTTGGCGCTTAAGGCGCCTTCGCCGGCTACCAGGCAGGCCGGGGAGGTGGTCAAACGACTGCTCAAGCGCACCTCTTCGACCTTATCCTCAAGCAACTTTTTCATTCGCTTTATCAGGTCCTCGTACTCGCCTCCTTTCTCCGTGGCCTTCTTTTTCTCTTCGAGATCTTCCAGCTTACCCAGGTCTAGCTCCCCTTTGCTGACGGACCGCAGCTCCTTGCCGGAGAATTCCCTGAGGTGAGTGACCAGCCACTCGTCGATCGGATCGGAGAGCAACAATACCTCGATGCCTTTTTTCCGAAATACCTCGAGATGAGGGCTATTCTTTGCCGTTTGGAAGCTGTCGCCAATCACGTAGTAGATGTGCTTCTGATCCGCCTTCATCCGGCTCGTGTAAGCTTCCAAAGACACCTCCGGCTGCTCCTTGTCCTCATGGGTGTTGGAGAAGCGAAGCAGCTTGACGATACGCTCCTTGTTGTCCGGGTCATCGACGACGCCTTCTTTGAAAACGCGCCCAAACTGCTCCCAGAATTTGGTGTAGGCTTCCGATTTGGCAAGATCTTCGATCGTGCCTAACACCTTCTTTACCGACGCCGCGCGGATGGTGTCGATGGTCTTGTTCCGCTGCAGGATCTCGCGCGAGATGTTGAGCGGCAGATCATCGCTGTCCACCAAACCGCGGACGAAGCGCAGATAGGGGGGCATTAACTGCTGCGCATCGTCCATGATGAACACCCGCCGCACGTAGAGCTGTATTCCCCGCCGGCTGTCGCGATCCCACAGATCAAAGGGCGCACGCGAGGGAATAAAGAACAAGCTCGTATACTCTAGCTTGCCCTCGACCTGGCTGTGCACGCGAGCCATGGGGGGTTCGAAGTCATGGGCGATATGTTTGTACAACTCGTTGTACTCCTCATCGGCGATGTCCTTCTTGGGACGCTTCCACAAGGCGGTGGCCGAATTGACGGCCTCGTACCCTTCGGCTTTGTCCTTAGGCATCACGATGGGTGTGGTGATGTGGTCGGAGTATTTCTTGATGATGGCGCGCAAGCGCAAACCGTCGGCGAATTCTTTTGCGTCCTTCTTAAGATGCAGCACTGCCTCCGTGCCGCGTTTTTTACGTTTCACCGTTTGCACGCTGTATTCGCCCTTGCCGTCCGACTCCCAGCGCACTCCCTCGTCTTCGGTCAATCCAGCGCGGCGGGTGGTCAGCGTCACTCGGTCGGCGACGATAAACACGGAATAAAAACCCACTCCGAACTGGCCGATGAGTTGGGAGTCCTTTTGCTGGTCCCCGGTCAGCGCTTTGAAGAACTCTTTGGTACCCGAGCGCGCGATGGTGCCTAGATTATCCATCACCTCTTGTCTCGACATGCCTAGGCCGTTGTCTCGCACGGTCACGGTGTTTTGCTTCTCGCTGTAGTCGACCTGGATCTGAAGCTCGCTATCGCCCTCATACCAGCCATCCTTACTCAGGGCCTCGAAACGCAACCTGTCACACGCATCTGCGCCGTTGGAGATCAGCTCTCGCAAGAAGATCTCCGGATTGCTATACAGGGAATGGATCATGAGATCCAGTAATTGTCGGACCTCCGACTGAAATCCTAGCGTTTCTTTCTTTACCTCTATCATCTCGCAGTAGTACGTCGTATTACGAAATCAAAATCCGAAGGGTCGAATATTCGTAGACCATAAACAAACTCCCAACGTCGAGGCGTCGTTTTCATAATTATCAGAAAAAGAACCAAACCCCACGACCTGTATCCAAACAAGGAATTTACAAGCCCCCGTATTTCGCGTCTACTCTACCTTATATTATATTGATCCAAGGTTTCGTAGCGCAGGACGGAAACGCTGGCCCGGCGTGGCCTCGCAGTGTATCTCTCGTGAGACCTCCGCAACACTTTGCGCTAACACGTTGTTTTAGCTTTCTCCCTTCGCGCAAATGCCGCTTTGCGCCCGTTCTTTTACGACAGATCGGCCAATATGCCACACGTTGCAGTCTATCCCTCTTTTATTTACTCTTCAGAACTTCCGCTAACAACCTGAAGAAACATGCAAAACGCATTCGTGTTGACACTGCGTTGTACGGCGGCGAATGATGCAGGAGTGGGCCGATTACATCGACAGCCAGCGGAGAAGATGATCGCCGGCCGCTTCGGAAATACGGCGTGAATTGGCGCAGCGCGCGCTTTGGTAAGCCTGTATACGTGACCCGGCACGCTGCCGAACGCATGTAGGCATCATCGAGGGACTGGTTATGGACCTCATAGAGACCGGCGTAGTCAAGCGAAAGGATGATCGAAACTGGTGGTGGATTGCGAAACTCTATCCCCGGATATTTTAGGGGGTATCAGAAGCCTCTGAACACTAAATTGATGTAACGACCATGCTACTCATGATCGACAACTACGATTCTTTCACCTACAACCTGGTGCAGTACTTAGGTGAGCTGGGGGCTGATGTGCGCGTGGTGCGCAACGACCAGGTCACGCCACAAGCGATAGCAGAAATGGACCCCGAGCGCATCGTGATCTCGCCGGGCCCTTGTACGCCGAACGAGGCGGGGATCTCGGTGGAAGTGATCAAGCGCTTTGGCGCCAGCAAGCCGATCCTGGGGGTGTGTTTGGGGCACCAGTGCATTGGCCAAGCGTTTGGCGGAAACATCGTTCACGCCGGACGCATCATGCACGGCAAGACCTCGCCTATCTTTCATCGCGGCGAGGGACTGTTTCAGGACTTGATCAGCCCTTTCACGGCCACCCGTTATCATTCTCTGGTGATAGAGAAGGAAACGCTGCCGGCTTGCTTGGAGGTGACGGCTTGGACGGAGGCGCAAGGGCACGAGGTGGACGAGATCATGGGCGTTCGGCATGGAGAACACCCGATATTCGGCGTGCAGTTTCATCCGGAGTCGATTCTGACCAGCCAGGGTCACGACCTGCTCAGAAATTTCCTCGTGCAAGCCTAGATTGGGCCTGCTTGTTCATGGAACTGCAAAGGGCTATCAATGAGGTGGTCGAGGGCCGTGACTTGTCACCGCAGGCCATGACCGAGGTGATGCACAGCATCATGAAGGGGGAAGCCACGCCGGCCCAGATCGGTGGGTTTCTGGTGGGACTGCGTATGAAGGGGGAAACCGTGAACGAGATAACGGCGGCTGCACAAGTGATGCGTGAGCTGGCGGTCCCGGTTGAGGTCTCGTCAACACATTTGATTGACACCTGCGGCACCGGCGGGGATGGCATCCAAACATTTAACATATCGACCACAGCCGCTTTTGTGGCGGCGGCCGCCGGCGCTCGTGTGGCCAAGCACGGCAACCGTTCCGTCTCTAGCCGCTCGGGCAGCGCAGACGTGTTGGAAGCGGCGGGGGTTGCGCTTGAGCTCTCGCCCGCGCAGATTGCCCAGTGTGTCGATTCCGTCGGCGTCGGTTTTCTGTTCGCACCCGCTCACCACGGTGCCATGAAGCACGCGATAGGACCGCGCCGGGAGCTTGGCACACGCACTCTCTTCAACCTGCTCGGTCCGCTCTGCAACCCCGCCCGCGCGCCCGTTCAACTCCTGGGGATCTACAGCCCGCGGTGCTTAGAGCCGATGGCCCAAGTGCTAACGCGTTTGGGTGCCGTGCGGGCGATGGTGGTGCACGCGGATGACGGGATGGATGAAATCAGCATCGGGGCGCCGACCAGGGTAGCGGAGCTCAAGAACGGCGAGGTCATGAGCTATGCCATCACCCCAGAGCAATTCGGTTTTGCGCGCGCGGGTCTCGCCAGCATCCGCGCGCGAGATGCCGCCGAGAGCCTGCGCTTGATGCAGGCGGTGTTGCGGGGGGAGCCGGGCCCAGCGCTCGACATCGTATTGCTGAACGCGGGGGCCGCGGTTTACCTTGCCGGGCTCGCCGAGAACCTCACGCAGGGAATCGCATGTGGGCGGGAGGCGATCGGATCAGGGAAAGCGCAGGAGAGCTTGCGGGCCTTCACCGCATTGACGCAACAACTGGTTAAGGGGTCTGCTTAGCTTATGGGTTATATCCCCGACATCCTCGCCGAAATACTAGAACACAAGCGTGCGGAGCTTGAACAACGCCGGAAAGTCTGTTCCCTTGCTGGGATGAGATCACGCGCTCATGACAGCGCCCCCACCCGCGGTTTTTCCGCCGCCCTCCAGCAGTGCATAACAAGCGGTAAGCCAGCGGTGATCGCGGAACTAAAGCGAGCTTCGCCCAGCAAGGGCGTGATCAGAGAGGATTATGCACCGCAAGAGATAGCGCGCTCTTACCAGCAAGGGGGTGCGGCCTGCCTATCTGTGCTTACCGATCAGAAATATTTCCAAGGATGCGATGAGCACCTGGTGCTGGTACGCGCGGCCTGCCAACTGCCGGTTTTGCGCAAGGATTTCACCATCGACCTCTACCAGGTTTACGAAGCCAGGGTTTTGGGCGCGGATTGCCTTCTTTTGATCGTAGCCGCCCTGGAAGACACGCTCATGCAAGAGCTATCTGGGCTGGCGGGGGAGCTGGGGTTGGACGTGCTGGTCGAGGTTCACGATCGGGAACAGTTAGAGCGCGGTTTGAGGTTGCGTACCCCGCTCATTGGGATCAACAATCGAGACTTGCGCACGTTTGAGACGGATCTCCACACGACCCTGCGCCTGCTGGTCGATGTTTATCCCGATCGTACGGTGGTCGCCGAAAGCGGGATCCACTCGCCGGCGGATGTCGCTCTTCTCAGGCGTCACGGGGTCAATACGTTTTTGGTCGGAGAGGCGTTTATGGCCGCACCCGATCCCGGCAAGAAACTGAAGAGCCTGTTTTTTTGATGCAGATCTCAGGCATTAGCCCTGCTTCCGCCCATAGTTCTTGACTATTCGGTCTCGAATGTCTATGCTATCCGGCATAGGGATGTAACGGATCGATCGAAGCTGCACGGATGAGATTTTTTGAAGCTGTTTATATTTATCGCCGACAACCAAGGTACCAACACAGGGCATGTGGCTAGACCGAGAGAATTCAACCTAGAGGAGGTGCTAGACAAGGCCGTGGAGACGTTTTGGTCCAGGGGCTACGAAGCCACCTCGATCCAGGATTTGGTGGAGAGCATGGGCATCCATCGCGGCAGCTTGTATGCCGCCTTTGAGGACAAGCAGGGCCTCTTTCTGACCGTCCTTGATCGTTACCGCAAGGTGGTGGTGGGCAAACTACTCGACATCCTCGAGAGTGACTCCTCGGGCAAGACGGCCATCCGGCAGTTCTTCGCGGCCGTGATCGAGCATGTGGTCACGGGCGGGCCGCTGCGC
>Ga0187893_10005028_pt1 | contig 24279 bp, 20 predicted proteins | sample MA1701074metaG_FD_139574 | JGI IMG/M metagenome (GOLD analysis project Ga0187893, IMG submission 139574) | White microbial mat communities from a basaltic lava cave in the Kipuka Kanohina Cave System on the Island of Hawaii, USA - MA170107-4 metaG ...
GCGCGCCAGCACCTTGAGATTCCGCGAGATGTACGACACTTCTTGCACGCGGTTGTCGGTGCGCGTATCGCCGCCCATCAACTGGAGGTAATCCACGATGATGAGGTCGAGACCAAACTCGAGGTGGAGACGCCGGCATTTCGTCCGCAGTTGCAGCGGTGTGATGGCGGGGGTGTCGTCGAGGTAGATGTGCGTATCGCCGAATACTTCGATGGAGTGCGTGAACAGCGGCCACTCCGACTCGTTGATCTTGCCCGTGCGCAGGCGTTGCGAGTCGATGCCTGTTTCCTGCGCGATCAACCTTTGCACCACCTGCTCGTTCGACATTTCGAGCGAGAAAATTGCCACGTGCTTTTTGTGAGTTAGCGAAGCGTTCTTTGCCACCGAGAGCAGGAAGCCGGTCTTGCCTTGACCCGGACGCCCGGCGATGATGAGCAGATCGGATGGTTGCAGGCCGGTCAGCATCTTGTCGAGGTCAATGAACCCCGTCGGCACGCCGTGAATATCGTCCGGGCGCTTTGCCAGTTCGTCAATGCGGTCGTAGTATTCACTCAACACCGACTTGATGGGTTGCAGGTCATGCTTCAGCCGCCGCTCGCTGACGTTGAACACGGCTTTCTCCGCCTCGTCCATCACATCGTTGACGTTCGTTCTTTCGTTGTAAGCGATGGAGGCGATCTTGTTCGCCGCGGTGATCATCTTGCGGCGGATGGAATATCCCTCCACGATGCGCCCGTAGGATTCGGCGTTCAACGACGACGGCACCTGGTTCACCAGCGCGGTGAGGTATTCCGGTCCGCCGACCTCGTTCAATTGCCCGCGCTTCTCGAGTTCGTCGGAAACAGTCAAAAGGTCAATGGGGATGCGCTGTTCGTGCAGGCTGGTGAACGACTCCCAGATCCATTGATGCCGGTGAATGTAAAAATCGTCGGCGTTCAAAAACTGCGCGACATCGTAATACACCTCAGGATTAATGAACACCGCCCCGACGACGGCTTCTTCGGCTTCCCGGCTGTGCGGCACTGCCGTGGAACTGGGCGTTGCGGGGACGGTGAGGTCTTCGGTCTGGTAGTCGGTCATTTCTTCTTTGGTTTTTTCGGCTTATCCGGTGCATCGTCCTCTGGTTTGTCTTTACCTTCGGGTTTGTCGAAATCTATTTTTTCGAGAAAATTTTCGAAGACGGACAAACGCTCGACTCCTTCCTTCGTGAGGGGAGCCGGCTCGGCTTTGGGAGGCGGAGCCGCATTCTCAGCCACTTCCTCTTCAGGGACGATGCTTGCCGCCTCCATCACGCTCGGGTGGACGTAGATCGGCACGTGCGCGCGGACTGAAAGCGCAATGGCGTCGGAGGAGCGAGAGTCGATCTTGAGTTCCTTGCCGTTGAAGTCGGCGATGATGGCGCCGAAGTAGGTGTCGTTTTCGAGTTTGACGATCTCGATGCGCGTGATGTGCGCGTTGAAAGCGTTGAAGATGTTACGCAGAAGGTCGTGCGTAAGCGGACGACTCACTTCCACTTCCTGCAAAGCGATGGTGATCGCCTCCGCTTCGTACGGACCGACCCAGATGGGCAGATAGCGATCTTCGTTGACCTGTTTGAGTACCACCAGGCGGTTGGGTGTCATCAGGTGAACGCGGACGCTGTCAATTTGCACTTCGATCATATTTTGCATGGGGCAACTCCGGGCTTGGTTTTCTAGTATAGCATACTCATCCCGTCGCGTCATAGTGTTGCTGATTTTTTCAAATGAGACTATAATGCGGTTCTCTCGTTCGGGGCGTGGCGCAGCCCGGTAGCGCACTTGCATGGGGTGCAAGGGGTCGTAGGTTCAAATCCTATCGCCCCGACTTGTTAAGACCTGACAGGTTTCTGAAACCTGTCAGGTCTTTTTGTACCTTGACTCATGAGCACGCAGGGCTAAAATATTCACATTCAGATGGAGTTAGCAGATGTCTAGAAGAAGGACCAGACAAACCATAGGAGGAATTATTTTAATTGCCATTGCGATTGCTATGATGGCAATTATTGCACTATTTAATTTCATTGTAGAGAATCCGTGGATTCTACTTTTGCTTGCAGGTGTCGTAACTTTTGCAATATGGTTTAACAAGAAGGAGAGGAAATTGAAAGAAAAAAAGGCGCGTGAGGATAAAGAGTTGCAAGAACAAACGATGCGTCAGGATAAAGAGCGACAGGAACAAAAACTGCAAGAATTTCTTCTTCAACGTGAAAAGGAAGAAAAAGAAAGGGAGGAGAAAAGAGTCCGGGAAATACTATTGCACAAAGACGAGTGGGGCGACGAAATGTGCCAATGGTTAATGGTTAATCAGATTGACCCATTCAATCCAAGAACAATAGAGATAATGAATAGACTCCGCGAATGGGGGCATGACATATCTAAAGACTTGCTTAAGCGGAGAATCTCTGTTGGTATGACCGCTGACATGGTCAGAATTGCCGTTGGCGAACCTACTAGCGTAGATAACAAAGAATTAACAACTAAGGATGAAAAATATAGATATGTTTATGGCGTTTCTCGACAAGGAGCCACATATATCTGGTTCAAAAATGGTAGGGTAACCAAAGTTAGGCAATAAGGCAAATTCCCAGCCCCTCAATTAATATAGCCTGGCTGTACTTCGACCCGTCAGGAATTTTGTTGCCCGAATCCATGACGACCTAAATCCATTCTGATAATCCTGCTTGCCTTCCCTCCCTGCTTCGATTATCCTTGAGCGCGGGAGTGGTTAGGTCCCGGTGGGCTTCCTGGTCTTCAAAACCTGTGGCGGGTCGCGTGGCGGGCCGCGGTGGGTTCGACTCCCATCCACTCTCGCCTATTTTAACCGTAGACGACAGACGATAGACTGCAGACGCTAGACCATCGTCCGCTGTCCGCTGTCCACTGTCAACCGTCAACTGCCAACTGTTCACAAGGAAACCCATGTCCCTCCCCGAAATTGACGTACTCACCAACCACGTATCGCGAATCTTCCGCATAACCGACGTGACCGCCGGCGACCCGCGCGAGTGGATCGTCCGTTATCGCGGTCAACTGCTCGGCGAAGATACCGTCGCCGCGTACGACCAACTCGCAGATGCAGTTCGACAGTTCAACCTCACTCCGCTGTTCAGAAAAGGTGAAAATGGCGGGCAGGTCATTTACCTTGTGCAAAGCCTCCCGAAGCCGCGAGTGAACGCGCGCTTGCATATCAACATCATCCTTTTTGTCCTCACGGTCATCAGCATCATGCTGACCGGGGTGGAGATTCCGCCCGAAGCGATTCCTGCCGACGGCTCTTTTCCGCTCTCATACTTGCTCCTCAACATTCTCTCGGGTTGGCCCTTCGCGCTCAGCATGATGGGCATCCTATTCGCTCACGAAATGGGACATTACGTCGCCTGCCGCATTTACAAAGTCCCTGCCACGCTGCCGTATTTTTTGCCCGCGCCGCTCATCAGTCCGTTGGGGACGTTCGGCGCGTTCATCGCCATGCGCGGCATCCCGAAAAACAAACGCGTCTTGTTCGACGTCGGCGTTGCGGGACCCATCGCTGGGCTGATCGTCGCGATCCCCGTCCTGTTCATCGGATTATCGCTTTCGCCGCTCGGTCCCATTGAACGTGCGCCGGCGGGCATGTCCGGCTTCCTCGAAGGGAATTCTGTCTTTTATCTCTTTTCAAAATACATGGTGTTCGGTCAGTTGTTGCCGGCGCCAATCAGCACCGGCGGATTATCACAGGCGCTGTATTGGTTCCGTTACTTCTTCACCGGCGCTCCGATTCCCTTCGGCGGCATTGACGTGCAATTACATTCCGTCGCGCTGGCGGGCTGGGCGGGGTTGCTCGTCACCGCGCTCAATCTTGTTCCCGTCGGCACGCTCGATGGCGGGCATGTGGCGTACGGCTTGTTCGGCGAACGCGCGCGGAAGATCTTTCCCTTTGCCATCGGAGCGCTCATCGCCTTGAGCGTCCTGCCGTCCCTGCTCACGCTTTCGCTCGAGTCGTTCAATTTCGGCTGGCTCCTTTGGGTGTTCATCTTATTCTGGCTGGGCAACGTCCGCACACAGCCGTTGGACGACATCACCCAACTCGATGGCTCGCGCCGCATGATCGGTTTCGCTATGCTGTTCGTTTTCGTTCTGCTCTTCACTCCGATTCCGATGGTGGCGTATTAATTCACCCTCACCCCAGTCCTCTCCCGAAGGGAGAGGGGGACTCTTGTGCAAGGTAATTTATTGATGATGACATTCCGAAAAACTTCTGTTGCATTTTTTCTCATCGTTCTTATTCTCGCGGCTTGCACGCCGACCGATTCAATTGAGTCCACGCGCACGCCGCGCCCGAGCGCGACGCAAGACGTCGAAGACGCGGGAACGCCGACCCCGGCAGCGAGTCAACTTGGTGTGGAGAAAGAAGCGTTACGCGGCAAGCAGGTCATGGTGTGGCATCCGTGGTTTGGCGCGCAGGCGAGTCTGTTCGAGTCGCAACTCGCGCAGTTCAACACAGAAAACGAGTGGGGTATCGTGGTGCTCGCCGAGTCGAAAGACAATTACAGCGAGATCTTTTTGCAAACCTCCGTTGCATTGGAGGAGTCGAATCATCCGCAAGTGGTGATCGCACTGCCCGAGCATGCGTTGGCGTGGGGCGATGACGTCACCGATTTGAACCCGTATGTGCACGACCCCGAGTTTGGAATGAGCGCGCTGGATATGTCCGACTTTGCGAGCGTGGTCTGGCGGCAGGATGAAGTGGACGGTAAGCGTTTCGGCGCGCCCGCGCAACGGACGGCACGCTTCATGCTCTACAACCAAACCTGGGCGCGCGAAGTCGGGTTTGATGCGCCGCCTGAAAATTCCTCCGAGTTTGAATCGCAAGCCTGCGCCGCGTACGACGCGCTGACAAAAGATCCCGACCCGAACAACGACTCGCTCGGCGGCTGGCTGATCGATGCTAACGCGTCCACCGCGCTTTCGTGGATGCTCGCTTTCGACGGAGGCGCGCAGGAGGAAGAGGGTTATCGCTTTCTAGCGCCGGGCAATGTGACCGCGTTCAAATACGTAAAAGCATTGCAGGAAAAAAGTTGCGCGTGGGTCGCGTCTCAGGAACTTGCTGTGTACGACCGCTTCGCGGCGCGGCAGGCGCTGTTCGTCACCGTGAGCCTTGAGGAGTTTCCCGAGGTATCGCGCGCATTTTCTGCCGTGAGCAACAGCGACGAATGGGTGCCCCTGCCGTTCCCCGGCGACGAAGGCGACGCGCTTGTCGTCTATGGCTCGTCGTTCATCGTGTTCAACTCGGATGATGAGACTCAACTCGCCTCGTGGCTGTTCATCCGCTGGATGCTTTCAGCGGAGAATCAAGCGGCGTGGGTGAGGAGCACCGGTCTCTTCCCGCTTCGTTCCGCGACGTTGAACCTGCTCGCTGATTATTCAGCGGATCATCCGCAGTGGGCGGAGGCAGTTGAGCACCTATCAGACGGAGACGTCACACCGCAACTTTCATCGTGGCGTGTCGTACGAGTCATGTTGGAAGACGGATTCCGTGATATGTTTGACACCATCCGCCACCCGGACCTGACAGAAGGACAAGTGCCGGTGATCCTTCGTCAAATGGACGATACAGCAGAAGAGTTATCGAAGTAACGACGCTGGTTGAGTAGGGCGAAGCCCGTGTCGAAACCAGCGCATAGGAGATAAGATGCCCGATTCACAATATCGTGCGCGGCAGGTCGCCGCAAAGACACACGAGGTCTATGAATACGACCACGATGAGTCGAAGCCCGGCAAGCCGTTACACATCATGGTGCCCGGCGGGTTGGTCGCGCTGGGAAGTTTAGGGGTCATCGTTCTTATTGCCTACCTCACGTGGTTTGAAGAACAATTGGCGCAGGGTACAGGATTGGTGTTGATCGGGTTGCTCTTTCCGTTTTACGTTGGCGGCGTGTTCCTGTTCAGTTACGGCTATGAGTTATACAACATCCCGCGCGCCATTCGGCTGACGGCGATCATTGTGTTCGTCACGCTTGCCGCGGTGGTCATTGTCGCGGTGTTGTTCTTCGTGCTGGGAGAATCCAAAGGCGGGTCGCGGTCTTCGGGGTCGAGATCGAAATCAACATCGAGCGGTTCGAATGTGTCACAGAAAAGCTCGACCTCTTCATCGAGCGGATGGGGAGGACCCAATCTGGGTAATGTGGTCGTGTTGGGCGGCGGACGGACTCACACGCGCGAGGTGACTAAAGAGGTCGTCAAGGAGGTGGAAGTGCCGGTCGCGCCGCGATCCATTAATTGCCCAAGTTGTAATCGCGGTTACGTCCCTGCAGACGAGAAGTATATTTGTCCCAGTTGCGGCGCGCCGACACCACAGGAGTTGATCGAGGAATCAGAGAAGCCTAAGAAGCGCGAGTAATTGGTATGTCAAGGTGGTCGAGTGGCCCGAACGAAGTGAGAGCGTATCGAGACCACTGACGAAAATTGCTATTAGCGACTGGAGACTGTCCGATGAAACTTATGTACATCAACGGTGAATTCACGAAAGGAAAGTCAAAAGGCGAGATCGAGGTGACGAACCCCGCGACGGAGGAGGTGCTAGACACTGTCCCGCGCGGGACGGCGGAGGATGTGGAATCAGCCGTCCAGTCCAGCAAAGAAGCGTTCAAGTCGTGGCGAAAGATGGGGGCGAACGAGCGGACGAATCTGTTGCACGAAGTCGCGGCTAAGGTGAAGAGTCACAAAGAAGAACTGGTGCATTTGCTGACGCTGGAAGAGGGCAAGCCGGTATCCGAAAATGAGGAGGAGTTGGAGTGGGTGGCGAACACGTTCGATTATTACGCCGAGTTGGGGCGGCATGACCGCGGGCGTGTGATTCCGCCGGGCGAACATTCGCAATTCAATTTTATTCTGCGCGAACCGTACGGCGTGGTGGGCTGCATCGTGCCGTGGAATTTTCCGCTGTTGCTAATGGCCTGGAAGGTCGCGCCCGCGCTCGCCGCGGGGAACACGGTTGTGATCAAACCGAGCGAGATGTCGCCATTGACGACGTTGTACATGGCGGAACATTGTTTCGATCATTTGCCTGCGGGTGTGGTCAATGTGGTGACGGGCTTCGGCATGGAAACCGGCGAATCGCTGGTGAAACACGCGGATGTGCCGGTCATCGCGTTCACCGGCAGTTTGGCAACGGGTCAACGAATCGCGTCACACGCCGCGCCGATGATGAAGAAGTTGCATCTCGAACTCGGTGGCAAAGATGCGACGGTCATCGCCGAAGATGCCGATCCCGAACTCGCGGCGAAGGCTGTAGCATACGCGGCGCTCATCAACGCAGGTCAGGTTTGCACAAGCACCGAGCGCGTGTATATCCCGAAACCGAAAGCGAAACAGTTCACCGAAGCGATCGTTGAACATGTGAAGTCTCTGCGATTAGGACCCGGGCTGGATGCGACGACGGATGTTGGTCCGATGATCGGCGATTCATACCGGGCGAAGATTGAATCGCACGTGGAGGAAGCGCGTGCCCGTGGAGCGCAGGTCCTGACGGGTGGTCAGCGACCGAAGAATTTATCAAAAGGTTGGTATTACGAGCCGACTGTGTTGGCGAGTGTTGACCACACGATGCTCATCATGCGCGAGGAGACGTTCGGTCCCGCCGTGCCGCTGATGGAGTACACATCCTTCGAGCAGGCGATTGACTTGGTGAATGACAGTCCGTATGGTTTGGGCGCGGTCTTGCTCTCGGAAGACCCGAAGAAAATCAAGATGTTTTTCGAAGACGTGAAAGCTGGAACGATCTGGATCAATGATCCGCTCACCGACAATTACGCTGGTCCATTCGGCGGGATGAAATACTCCGGCGGCGCGCGCGAACTCGGTATTGAAGGTCTCGACCAGTTCCGTGAGACCAAACACGTACATTGGGATTTCAATCTCGAAGATAAGTCGTATTGGTATCCGTACGGGCGGTAGCGCGGTTATGGTAAAATCCCGTGCGCATGCGGGAGTCGCCAAGTGGTAAGGCATCAGCCTTCCAAGCTGATATTCGTGGGTTCGAATCCCATCTCCCGCTCTAATGTTGGGTGTCAGGTGTCAAATTCTCTAGTGTCACGTGACACTGAAACACCTGACACTTGATACTTAAAACGGGGGCCCATGGCGCAGTGGTTAGCGCAGGCGACTCATAATCGCTTGGTCGCAGGTTCGAATCCTGCTGGGCCCATTCTTTGTAAAATAATTCAGGGGAAGAAAATTAAGGGATATTCGTTATGTCAACTAAAAAATTCGGATATACATTAACCATAATTGGTTTAGTCGGGATCGTACTATCACTGCTTGTGGATGTTATTGGATTGGGCGATGACGGTATTGGAGCCAGTCAGCTATTGGTATTATTACTTGGAGTCGTAATATCCTTATTTGGTGTTTCCCTCGCTTTTGCATATCCTGAAAAGCAACTCGACCTGTTAGAAAGCGTTCGCACTGGTTACAGAAGGTTGCTTAGCTTGCCCGTAGCCGTTTGGGTTGCGGTCGGTTTTCTCGTTGTCTATATCCTGCTTTTTCTTTTCCCTGTATTTCTAAATTCACAGAGATCAATCATCTATTTTAATAGGTATATACCTGATAAATATCCCATTGGTCTTGATCTAAACATTACAATGGGCGTTGTTACGCCATGGATAACCACTGGACAATCTCCTTATCCTCATCTTTTTTATCCGCCTCTAACCTACGTTTTGTTCGCACCAATGGCGTTGATTAGTTATCCAGCATCCTATGTGTTAATCACATTCATGACTCTTTTCAGTTATTGTTCCCTCGCAATATTAGCGGTGTTGTTGATCGCTCCTAAGCAAGACTATACTTTGATCGCGCTTTTTTTCCTTTCGGGGGTCTTTTCGTACGGATTCCAATTTGAGCTGGAAAGGGGACAATTCAATTTAATTACATTCTTCTTGTGTATGTTCTCAATATATATCTTTTATCGTTATCATGAGTTTCGTTATCTTGCCTATCTGTTGTTTTCTATCTCGATTCACATCAAGATCTATCCTGCAATTTTCATCCTCATGTTCATTAGAGATTGGCGAGACTGGAAGGTAAATATAATGAGGTTGGGAGGGCTTGGGCTATTTAATTTTGCCTTGCTTTTCGTTTTAGGATACCAGAATTTTCTCGGGTTTATGAATGCAGTCTTGGGGCAAATGCGCGCCCCGGGATGGAGTTGGAATGGGAATCACTCGACCCAAGCCTTCGTTTTCAACCTTTTGAAGGATGGATATGGCTTAATTCCACCAGATACGTTAGCATTCCTGCAAGAGAATGCCAATCACATAGTGTCATTGCTTCTTATGATTATCTTAGGATGTGTTTTTTCAGTTGTGATCCGTGCTTACTTGCTTAAGGAGAACGGCTTTAACCCGCTTGTATTCCTCGTATGCACCCTTGGGGCGTTGATTATTCCGACAAGTAATGATTATACATTGCCGATCCTAGTTGCCCCGATTGCAATATTCTTTTGCAGTCTTCCTGCAATAGATAGCTTTCGCAGTAGACCGCTTTCCATACTGCTCATTCTAGTGATTTCGATTGCATACTCCTCAATCCTGTATCCTTTCAAGTATAAGCCCTACTTTCTCAACAATTCCTTTCCTCCATTGCTATTGATTCTTCTTGCTGTTACCTGTCTCTACTTCCTAAGGAACAGACTCTCGGCGTTTAAGAATGATCCTTTGTGACGGATTGACATGAGATCATAACTCTGCAATCTCCTCACCTTCCTCATTGTCCTCGCCGTCCTCCACCTTATGGAACTTTCTCACTCCGACTTGGTTTCGTATCGTGTCGGTTTTATAGTAAGGAGCAATGTTACTACTTCCTATCGGGATTTTTTCAACTCAGCTACTCATAAGGAGTACTTGAAAGGCCGAATCTTTCCATTTGAGTATATCTGGAAAAGCGCAGGTCTGGCGGGGTTTGTCATTATTCTCTTGTGCGTTTATTCTTTCCGAAACCTGCTACGCCAAAACTTTTCCTTGATGTATCTATGTGTGGCAGGTGTAACTACAATTTACCTAAGTCTTCTGGTTGCATCGGTGGGATTTGAGCGATTTGTAGTATATGGACGGCTGTCTCGTCAGCTGATTCCGTTTCTAATTCCCCTTGCTGCAATCGGCTTGACTAACTTCTATGAAGGCTTTACGTGGGAGCAACGAGATGAGTTTAAGGCCAGGAATGTGACAAATGACTGTCATCGAGGTGCATCAAATTTGGTTCTCTATCGCCACCTGTTCGCGCCATAGAAGGGTAACCATAACAGTGTTCCTCTTGTTGTACAATATGCTCCTGAAGGATCTTGCGCTGTGAATCCGAGAAATAATAAACTGTTTTCGATTGTTATTCCAGTGTACTATAACGAGCAAAACCTCACGGAGACCATTCCGCAATTGCTGGCGTTAAAGGCCGACCTGCCTGGTCTTGACATCGAACTCATTTTTGTGGATGACGGTTCCGGCGATGCTTCGCTAAAATTACTGCGAGAATACCAACAGCGTCGCACAAACGAAATCAAAGTCGTCAAGTTAACTCGCAACTTCGGTTCGATGTCCGCAATTCAGGCTGGATTCACCGTGGCGACCGGCGACTGTGTGGGCATGATCTCTGCTGATCTGCAGGATCCGCCTGAGCTTTTTCTCGAAATGATCAAACACTGGGAGCAGGGAACATCCAAGGCTATTTTTGCTATCCGACAGGATCGGGAAGAGCCTATCTTGCAAAAGTTCTTTTCGAACAGTTATTACGCTTTGATCCGTCAATTCGCTCTTTCTGGTTATCCCAATGGCGGATTCGATTTTTTTCTGATTGACAAGCAAGTGGTGAATGACCTGAATCACATACGGGAGAAGAACACCAATCTCATGACCCTGATCTATTGGCTGGGCTATAAGCCTGTGATGATTCCGTATGTTCGCAAACAGCGCGGAAAGGGAATCTCCCGCTGGACGCTTACAAAGAAAATCAAATTGTTCGTAGATACTTTTGCGGCGTTTTCATTTTTTCCCATTCGAATACTCTCCGTCATCGGGTTCCTGGTAGCGTTAGGCGCGTTCCTGTATGGATTATTTGTACTGGTGTATTGGGGGCTGTACGGCGCCGAAGTACGCGGCTGGGTGCCGACGATCGTTGTGCTTTCGTTTACGTCAGGAATTCAGATGGCAATGCTCGGCGTTTTGGGTGAATACCTATGGCGTACGTTGGACGAGGTCAGAAACCGACCGCCGTTCATCATTGATGCGATCTACGATGGCACGGATGGCGATGGAAAACCAAAAGATCAGCAGGCAGAGCAGTCATGACAGATTATTTGGTGCATCCCAGCGCGATCGTTGAATCTGCCAGGATTGGCAAAGCGACTCGTATCTGGGCATTTGTTCACGTCCTGCCGGGAGCCGTGGTGGGCGATGATTGCAACCTGTGCGATCACGTTTTTGTTGAAAACGATGTTGTCATTGGGGATCGGGTTACCATCAAATCAGGCGTGCAGCTTTGGGATGGGATTCGAATCGAAGACGATGTATTCGTCGGGCCGAATGCATCGTTCACAAATGACCCATTTCCCCGAAGCAAAGAACACCCGGATGAATATTCTCGAACGGTCGTGCAGAAAGGTGCATCCATTGGCGCGAATGCGACCATCCTCCCCGGCTTGATCATTGGCCAGAATGCGATGGTGGGGGCGGGCGCGGTGGTGACGAAGAACGTCCCCCCGAATTCGATTGTAGTGGGCAACCCAGCCCGGATCGTCAGTTATGTGACGGGTGATGTTCCGTCGCGCAAGCTTTCCGCCGCAACGGTCTTCGAGGGAGATGATATTCCAGTGGGTGGTGTCAGGTTACTCCAATTGCCAAAAATTTCAGACTTGCGTGGTGATCTGACATTCGCCGAAACACCCGGGCTGCTTCCTTTCGAACCGCGCCGGTTCTTTATCATCTACAATGTGCCTGGCAAGGATGTGCGCGGCGAACATGCTCATCATGTGCTCGAACAGTTATTGATATGCGTAAAGGGAAGTTGTTCCGTGGTAGTGGATGATGGAAGGAATCGGTCGGAAATCACGTTGGACGAGCCGAGGGTGGGACTGTATATCCCGCCGATGATCTGGGCGACTCAATATAAATTCTCCAACGATGCCGTCCTGGTAGTGTTCGCTTCCAATGTATATAAGGCAGAAGACTACATCCGTGATTATAGTGAATATCTGCGGCTGGTTTCAAAATGACAATGCGGAAAATCCCCTTCCTCGATATGAAAGCACAGTACCTGGAACTGAAAACAGAGTTCGACGAAGCCTATGCGCGCGTCATGGATTCGGGGTGGTACATTTTGAGCGACGAGGTGGAAGCGTTCGAAATGGAGTTTGCACAGTATATAGGTGTGAGTCACTGTATCGGGGTAGGTAACGGCTTGGAAGCCCTCCAATTGATACTCTTGGGATATGGAATTGGGGAGGGCGATGAAGTGATTGTTCCGGCAAACACGTATATTGCGTCATGGTTGGCAGTGTCCTACGTGGGCCCAACGCCGGTTCCCGTCGAACCCGACCCGAATACCTACAATATTGACCCAACTCGTATTGAGCGTGCAATCACAAAACAGACCAAAGCGATCATGCCCGTCCATTTATACGGACAACCTTCTGAAATGGACATGATCTGCCAAATCGCTACGCAGTATGGATTATATGTTGTTGAAGATTCTGCACAGACTCATGGTGCCGTATATAAGAACCGAATGGCTGGAGGATTGGGTTCGGCGGCGGGTTTCAGCTTTTACCCGACCAAAAACCTCGGAGCCTTCGGCGATGCCGGGGCTGTCACCACCAACGACGCTCAACTGGCGGACAAAATACGCGTATTGAGAAATTACGGTTCGCGCAGAAAGTATTTCAATGAGGTGAAGGGTCATAATTCGCGTCTTGATCCGTTGCAAGCCGCATTTTTACGAGTGAAGCTAAAATACCTCGATTTGTGGAATGAACGACGGAAAGAAATTGCAGAGTTTTATCTCGCTACGTTGAAAGGTTTGGATGGCCTCACCCTCCCTGGAATCGCGTCAGGCTCAACCCATGTCTGGCATTTGTTTGTGATCGCGCATCAACAGCGAGATACCCTTCAAAAGTATCTTGAGCAAAAAGGGATTAATACCTTGATTCACTATCCCATCCCACCGCATCTTTCTACGGCGTACGCAGATATGGGTTACAAGGCTGGCGATTTTCCTATCAGTGAACGGATTGCCGAGTCTGTGCTGAGTATTCCAATCGGACCGCACTTTACCCTCGAAGAGGCAAGGTATGTTGCGGATGCCATAGGGCAATTCGCGGGGCGATAATTGCATATTTACGCCGGGCGTGAACGGATGACAGCGAAGCGCTCCTTCAGTTGTAAGAAGGGCTTTTCAAGCACTTGGTATGAAATCGCTGAAATCAGAACGGTAATAATAAAAGATAGAATTAGCCCAGTCGCAGGATATACGAGCAAGCGATCAGGTTCGAAATATTGTCTTGTGACTCTGTAAGCAAGAAAAATTCCAAGTTTGTGGTAAACATACAACCCATAGGAAATTTTTCCCAAATAAGCAAGCAATCTGTTCCTAAAGAGGGACGAAATTATCCCAAGCCCGCCTTGCGTAAGCGAATAAAGGATAAGAGACGCACCGATCCCAACTAGGGGATACGTGAGCATTAATTTCCATTGAATTCGTGTGACATTCGGTAGTAGGGTGACTTGCCAGAGAGCCAGAATTCCGATGAGCAACCAAAGAACATTTGGGATCTTTTTTAGGAAACGATCAAAGACTCCGAGCCCGATTACGATCCCTCCCAAAACGGAATCGAAATGCGAATAAGGCAGAACCCAAATATCGGGGTGTCCGATTTGGCGCAAGATCATCAACGCCCGAATGAGCGTTCCGGCGCTCGCAATTCCCAGAAGCATCAGCATGGTGATAGATGGTTTCGAACGGTAGAAGAGTAGTAATGCCCAAGGGATGAGCAAATAGACCTGTTCTTCGTATGAAATTGTCCACAAATGTGGAGAATATAGGATTGCGTTATTGTAGCCAAATCTCGCCGCCATGAAATTGTCTAGGAATGTAAACATGCCTAAGGCTCGAATGGATGCCGATTCGCTCCAACCCTCCTTTTGAATAGTAAGGAACATCGCTAGAAAAAGAAAGAAGATGTAAAGGGGCCAGATGCGAAACGCTCGACGTAGGTAGAAATTCTTCACGTTGATGCTGCCGGTCTCCTTGTATTCCGCGTAAAGTAATCTTGTAAATAGGAAGGCGGAGAGACATAAGAACAGGTCAACTCCCATCCAGCCATATATGGCAGTGGTCGTCCACGCTTCGACGAGTTTTGAGTGCCCTGCATGGTGGATGAGTACCAATAGGAATGCAAAAAAACGCAGACTATCGAGTTCGGGCAAATAAAAATTGCTCTTTTTCATTCAGTTTCCGACAAGTCAGATCCCCTAAAGCAAATGATTTGGTATGTTATGATGGTTTCAAATTCGAGGAGCCATGACGCCATATCTTGCTGCCATTCTAACATTTGTCGTCGCACTCGCCTTTCTTAGGTTTATGGATTTTCTCGCCCATCGTGGAGCCATCGAAAGCCGGCTGAGCCGTAAATTGATTCACGTTGGGACTGGGCCAATTTTTGTTTTGTGCTGGCTTATGTTCATTGATATTTATTATTCGCGCTGGCTTGCCGCACTGGTACCGCTGGTCATCACACTTCAATTTGCGCTGGTGGGGTTAGGGATCATCAATGACGAAGCCGCTGTCAAAGCCATGTCGCGAACGGGCGACCCTCGTGAGATTCTACGCGGTCCATTGTATTACGGGATCGCGTTCGTCGTGATCACGTTGATATACTGGAAAGATTCGCTCATCGGGATTCCCGCGTTGATGATCATGTGCGGCGGTGACGGAATCGCTGACATCGTCGGACGGCGCGTCAAGTCGCCGCGCTTGCCTTGGTCGCCAGACAAAAGTCTTGCCGGCTCCCTGAGTGTTTTCGTTGGCGGCTGGTTGCTGACCATGTTTATCTTTACCGTTTACGTTTGGATGGGTGCGTTTAGTCCGCCGCTCACACGTTTCCTTGTGCCTGTTACATGGGTAGCGCTCGGCGCGATGCTGGTCGAGTCGTTGCCCTTCAAGGATATTGATAACATCACAGTGATTGTGGCTAGTGTACTTATTGGGCACTTGGTTTTTTAGGAACAAAGTCGGTGTTCAATCGGCTTTCTCTTCATCGTCCTTTTTCAGGATCATCACCCGGTAGCTCTCAGCGTATTTCATCCCCTTATCTTTCGCCTCCTCCGCCGCCCATTCGGTCATCCACTTGCCGACCTCATCCACAGGGACTTGACTCACGTGCCGTTGCAGTGCCTTGATCTTGATGTCCATCGTCTCGGTGATGTCCACCCACGTATCCGATTTTTCCGTACCGTGGACGTATAACCGCTTGACATCGTGCGGTTCATATCCCGCCTCGAGCAGGTCGGTGAACATCAGCCGGCTCCCCGCTGACGGGAAGACCGCAGTGCACGCCGCCTCAGCTGCGGCGCGATGATCGGGATGGTTGACATACTCATTGCCGTAGAACCACGCTTCGGGATTCCCACAGGTGACTGTATCCGGCTTGAAATGGCGGATGAGTCGTGTGAGTTCCTTGCGGAGTTGGATCGTCGGTTCCAATTCCCCATCGGGGTAGTGTAGAAAGATCGTTTCCTTGATTCCAAGGATCTTATTCGCAGCGAGTTGCTCTTTTTCACGCAACTCCGCGAGTTCCTTTTTGTGACTTCCATTCTTTGCGGGGTCGTTCGACCCCGAATCGCCGCTGGTGATCACGACGGAGATGATCTCGCATCCTGCGCGTGCCCATTTTGCGAGCGTGCCGCCGATGGAAAATTCCTGGTCGTCTGGGTGTGCGTGGATGCTCATTGCGATCTTCGGAATGTATTCTTCGGTCATAAGTTTTTCCTTCCAATAGCCAGCATCTTGTTTTGGATTTTGAAAACCTTGAAAAAGACTTTCAAAAACGGCAGTAATGAATTTACCAGTGCCTGCGACCTGAAGAATTTCTTCAAATAAAATTCGTATGGGAACGACAGTTCATGGAACTTGTGCAAGCCGATCACCTCGAGGCCGACTGACTCAAAGAGCTGCCTCATTTCGCTTATGGAAAAGATCTGCTTGTGACCGAACAGGTGCGAAGAGTACATCGCGTTCAAGAAGGTGGGGAACCTGCCGCCGCTGAGGCGATATGTCAGTTCGCCAAAGCGATGATAGAAACCGTCGCGGCAGGGAGTGTCTATCAATAGCATCCCGCCCTTTTTCAACACATTTGCTGCGGACTGCAACGTCTGGAATGGATAATTCACGTGCTCGATGACGTCCCATAGCGTGACTGCATCAAAGTGATTCGTGTATCCCTTTTGCCAAAATTCGCCTTCGATGGGATGCTTGTGAATCTCAAGGTTATGTTTTGATCGTGCATATTGCGCGCGGCTGTCGCTGAGTTCGATACCGACGACTTTCGCGCCTTCCTGTTGCAATCGGGATAGAAACAGCCCGCCGCCGCAACCGATGTCCAGCACTCTGGTGTTCGGGAGGGGGAGACGTTGTTTGATGATACCTGCCTGATTGTCGAATTTCTTTGCGTTCGCCTGCAATTGCGTCTCGATGTAAGCGGAAACTTCATCGGTCAGTTGTGAAGCGTCTACCTCGGGTGAGATCTGTTCTACGGGGTCGAGATAATCAATGAAGTGAAATCCCCCCCGCGAGACAAAGACATTCGCGTTCTTCAACTTGTACACCAAGCGCCCGCTCTCATGCGGATGTTTCTTCAGCGCGTCGATGTTTTCGATGCTCATCAGGCAGGATTGTAATCGAATATATTTAGCGGGGAGACCGCTTCAACGCGTAGACTGTGATTCCCGTCCCGTTGACCGGGTTTTCATCCACAAGATCGAACCCGAAATGCTCGTAAAGCGGCACGTTGGATTTTGTCACTGTGTCGGTATAGGCAACGACCTTTTGCGAATCAGCCCGCTCAAGGAAGGGTCGAATCAGTTTGGAGGAGAGTCCCTTGCCGCGAGCGGAAGCGAGCACGCCGAGGTTATCCAGATAGTAATGCGGTCCGCTCGCATGGTTTTTGTGGTTGGCTTCGATCCGGTCGAAAACCGCGCGTGCCTTTTGCGCCCCCACAATATACGATGAAAAGAGGAGCGGAAGGAATGTGAGCAGGTCTTTTGGCGTTGCCGAGGCTTCAGGTTTACCGGGGAAGATCCACATCGCTGCACCTTGCAAGGGTTTACCGATGCCGAACGCGTTCCCGGCGCGAATGTTGAGCCTGCCCATGGCACGGAAGAATTTTGCAACTGTCTTTACGCGTGTGCTTGCATTGGGAAGGATAAAAGAAACCAGCGGATCTTCTTCAAAGGATTGCGCCAAAACCTGTGCCATCGGCTCGAGATCGGCGAGGGTGAGTTGTCTGTATTCGTCGGTCACGGGCGTGATTGTACCCGAAAGCAAAACATCCGAAACGTGTGGCTTCGGATGTTCATCGGTTTAGCTTCTCGGATTACGGATGCCCGCCAAACGAGCCGGACGGGCCGACTGCCGCGTTGGTCAGATCAAGGCCGATATTGATCGTCGCGGTGTAGCCATTTGCCTTATCGCCGGTGATGTCGAGCAGTAACTGGTTGCCGCCGTTGTTGTAAATGTTGTCGGAGGTATTCAACGTGTTGCGATAGCCCTTCGCGCTATATGGCTGTGCGGAATGAGCCTGATCGGTGATCGCCTCATCGAAGAAGAACTGCGACACGAATTCGTACGCGTTTCCGTCCGCGCCGGTGGTGCGGATCATGAAATGTATGTGCACCGTCCTTCCGGAATACCAGCCCGGGTAAATGGTTATGAATTGTGCGTTTCCGTTTGCATCCGTAAGTTGGTAGCCGCGCAGAAACTTCTGCCCCGTTGTATCGAAACTCCTGTCGGTCACACCGGAATATATCCCTTGTGCATCGCAATGCCAGATGTCCACTTGCGCGCCTTCGATAGGATTGCAACTGTTCTGCGAAACGTCGTACACGCCGATGGCAAGCGCGAGAGGTATTCCTTCCCTCATCGAGTTATCCGACGGTTCGGAGCGGATATCCGAACGGTTGAGTTGCTCGTCCACGAAATAAGGACCGAGGGTCATCTCAGGGCGTACAACACACGAAAGCGCCGCGGCAGTTGCCCCCGGCGTTTGAGGCGGCGTAGTCGCAGTTGAAGCCAGCGTCGGGATCAGTGTGCTAGTCACTTCAGGCGCAACGCACGAAGCGAGAAATGCCGCGCCACCCACGCCAAGTAGTTTGAGCGCATCCCTGCGACTGAGGATCAGCCCTACGGGTTTGTCGTCGTTATCCATCGAATCTCCTTTCTGAAATTTCCAAAGTTGCCCCATCATACTTTCGATATTTTAGAAAAGAGTGAAAGAAGTGTGTGGATAATGTGTAGAAGTCAGCCGCAATATGCTTGTTGACTTCCCCACTCGGCGACGAATTTGCCATCGTACGCTTCGCCTCCTGCGGACGTGAAGCTGAATCGGCCCTCGATGGGAATTCCCTGTTCGACGCGTTGGAACGTCACCCTGCCTGTGAGCATCTCGAGCGGATCAACTTCTTTCACCGAATATGCCGTGCCAAGTCTCATCGTTTCATCGGGAAACGAGAAGGTGACCGGCAAAAGGAAACTCGGAGACTTCCAAATCGAGACTGTTATAGTTGTGACTGCATCGTAGCGGAGCGATAGTGTAAATGCGGATCCATCCCACGGCGCGCAATCGCGGTTGACCGTGGCAGGGAAGACTCGTGCCGGTTGTCGCCGTTGTGCAGAAAGTGCAATTAACGCGATGCCAAGAAAAAGGACAAGCAAGGCGAGAATCGTATTGAACAGGTTCCGAGTTTTCATCCTGATGGGATGACGATAACCCGCCTCGAATCGTTCCGATCATTCCCTGCCCAAAAACTTGTGGATGCTTTCTGCCAGCAGTTTCAGGCTGACCGGCTTGCTCATGTATTCGTCCGCCCCCGCTTCGAGGCAACTCTCACGGTCGCCCGGCATGGCAAGCGCTGTGATCGCAATGATGGGCGTGGAGGCGAAGCGTGGAATTTTTCTCAATCGGCGAATTGCTTCCAACCCGTCAAGGACGGGCATTTGGATGTCCATGAGGATGAGATCTGGGTCGTTTTTTTCCGCCATCTCGAGCGCCGTTATGCCATCTTGGGCGTTCACCACCTTGTACCCATGACTTTCGAGATACTCTGTGATGGTTAAGACATTCGCCACATTATCCTCTGCCAAGAGGATGGTTGCTTTGGGAGAGGCGACGGATGCTTCGGCTCCGTTCTTCTGCTGATGTGTCGAACCCTCGGACTTCGGCTTGCCCATTCCCTCTTGAGTAACAATATCGTTCCTCCATGGAATGCTGACCGTAAACCGGCTTCCATTGCCTGGCTCGCTCTCCGCCTGGACGCTGCCTCCATGAAGGTCAGCCAGTTTTTGCACGAGCGCCAACCCCAAACCGGTGCCTTCGAACTCGCGGGTGAGACTGCTATCCACCTGCACAAAAGGTTGGAACAGTTTCTTTAGATCCTCACCGGCAATGCCGATACCGTTATCCATGATGGAGAACTGTATTCGATCCTGATCTGCATCCGCCTGGACTTTCAGAATCACATACCCGCCATCAGGGGTGAATTTCACGGCGTTGGTAAGCAGGTTGATGAGAATCTGTTTCAAACGGCGCGGATCAGCGAAGATTTCTGAAACAGCTTGATCTTCCTCGTAGCGAAGGTCAATGGATTTCCGCGTCGCTTGTTCTTTGACAAAAGCCATACTCGACCGGCACAAGGCGTCTACTTCGATCACCTGCGGGTAATAGTCCAGCTTTCCTGCGTCTATCTTGGACAGGTCAAGCACATCGTTGATCAATTCCAGCAGATGCCGCCCGCTAGTTTCGATAATCTGCAGGGATTTCTGCTGGCGCTCGCTGAGCGGGTCGCGCCTTTGCTCCAAAAGCGTCTCGGACAAGCCTAGAATGCTATTGAGCGGGGTCCGCAATTCGTGGCTCATGGTTGCAAGGAATTCATCCTTGGCGCGATTGGCGCGTTCCAGTTCGAAGTTCGTCCGGTTGAGTTCTGCGGTGCGCTCTGCCACGCGTTGTTCCAGTTCAAAATTGGCGCGTTGCAGGTTATGGAATAACTGTGAGTTTTCGGTTGCGATGGCGGACAGGCCCGCAAGCGTTTCCAGGAAATCCAATTGTTCGGCATTGAGACTAAGCGGTGTGCGATGATAAACCTCCAGCACACCCTTCACCTCTCCTTTGACAATCAGAGGTATGCCGTAGTATTCGACAAAACCTTCTTTGGACAGATGAGGAAATCGGGAAAGTTCCTTGCCGCCCTCGATCACATGGATGGTGCGTTGTTCCACTGCGGCACGACCCGTGTAAGCCTCATTAGATTTCAATTGGATATGCTTGATATGATCTGACCGGAAGCCCCGGCTTGCGGCAAGTTCCATCGTTCGTAGATGCAGGTTGACCAGCCAGATGGCACTCGCATCGATCCCCACTTGTAATGGAATTTGTTGAAGCACCACGTCGAGGACTACTCGCAGGTCGAAACTGGATAGCATGGCAACATCTATCGTACGCAAAGCATTTAGCCGTTTGACCTGACGCTGAATTTGCTCCTCAGATCGTCTGCGTTCGGTGACGTCTTCAGAGAGGATCAATACCCCTCTGTTGCCATCGCCGAGGTCAATCGGAAATTTGACTGTCTCGAACCAGTGCAGATTGCCATTTGCGTCGGTGCCTGTTTCGACCATCCGTTTGATCATCCCTGAGTCGATCACGTCGCGGTCGTCGGCAAGCCACTTCACCACTTCCTCAGCCCTTTGACCGAACTTTTGGTGCAAATCTGATTGCCGCCGACCGACCACTTCCTCCACCGAGAGATTATAGAAGGATGCCATTTTCTTGTTTGCGAGCAGGATGGTAGAGTCCCTGTCCTTCACAAAAATCACGGCAGGGCTGGTATCGAGCACATGCCGCAACAATGTTTCATCGTACCTCAACTGCTCTTCTGCCAGCTTGCGCTCGATCTGTAGGCGTCTCTCGTCGAGTGCGTGGACCACGGCAGGTCCCAACCGTTTGATATTCTCCTTGATCACATAATTGTTCGCGCCTGCTTTCATGCTTTCCACGGCGATGTCTTCGCTCAACGAACCGGTCCATAGGATGAGAGGAGTGAAGGGCGAATGTTCTTGCAGGAGTTTCAACGCTTTCATTCCGTCAAAGCGCGGCATGCTGTAGTCGGATAAGACGACATCCGGCTTGAATATATCCAGCGCATTCAAGAAATCCTTTTGCGAGTCCACCCGCTCGAAGACACAGTTTTCTACCGCCGCGCGAATCTCGCGCTGGGCAAGTTCGTAATCCGTCAGGGCGTCTTCGACAATGAGGATGCGGACGAGGTCTTTCTCCAGGGCATCCTTAAGGAGAGTTTCAGTTCTTATGCTCATAAGGAGATGAAAAGCCTTCGACTGCTCCCGGTCACAGGTGGTTCACAGCCAGCCAATAGAAGCCGAGCGTTCTCATGGTTTCCATGAAGGATTCGAATTCGACAGGTTTGATCACATAACTGTTCGCGCCAAGGTTATATGCCGCCTTGATGTCCGGGTCTTCGGCGGAGGAGGTCACCATCACGACAGGAATTGCATGCGTCTGTTCGTCAGCTCGAATGGCTTTCAACACTTCGAGCCCATTGACCTTGGGAAGTTTCAGGTCGAGGAACACGACCTTCGGCGAGGTGGCGTTTACCCGGTCTTCGTACTCGCCGCGCCGGAAGAGAAAGTCTATTGCCTGCGCCCCATCCTCCAGGTGAATGAGCCGGTTGGCGAGGCCATTCTTTTTGAGGGCGCGAATGGTCATCTCCGCGTCGCGCGGATTATCCTCCACCAATAGAATGTCTACGATGTTCTGGTCGTTCATGAGATTTCTCCTTTCCGCGGGAGCGCGAAGTAAAACGCCGCCCCCTTGTTCGTTTCACCTTCGCCCCATACGCGCCCTCCATGCCGAAGGATGACGCGTTGCACAATCGCCAATCCGACCCCCGTTCCTTCGAACTCCTTTTCGCCATGCAGACGCTGGAATACGCCGAACAACTTGTTAGCATATTCCATATCGAAGCCGGCGCCGTTATCGCGTACGTGATAGACGTTTTCACTTTCGCCCTCCGTACATTGCACCTCGATGACAGCCCGTTCGGTCGCGGACGTGAACTTGATCGCGTTCGAAATGAGATTCACCCACACCTGACGGAGGAGGGCTGGGTCACCGAGAGCGTCAGGCAGTTCTCCCAAGCGGAAGTCGATGCGTGTCTGGATTTCGGGTATCGCCAACTCCTCGAAAACCTTGCGAGCCATGGTTTGCATGTCAACAGAAACGATCTTCATTTCAGCCCGCCCCAACCGGGAAAACGTGAGGAGGTCGTCAATTAACTGTCCCATGCGCTGGGCTTCGTTGCGTACCACGCCAAAGAGTCGTTTTCCCTCATCATCCAGGGTGCGTTCGTAATCTTCCTGCAAGATGCGCGAGAAGCCATCTATGGAACGGAGCGGCGCGCGCAGGTCGTGGGATACAGAGTAACTGAACGCTTCAAGTTCCTTGATGGTGGCTTCCAGTTCCAGTTTTGCTTTTTGCAGTGCCACCTCAGCCTGCTTGCGTTCTGTAATGTCATAATTAACAGAGAGCAGACACGGCCGCCCATCTAACTCGATCTGTTCAATGGAGGTCAGCACTTCCGCGATTTGATTCGATTTGGTGCGGATCTGGATCTCCACATTGTGTGCAAAACCATGCTGACGTATCGCCTCCAGGATTTTCGCGCGGGCTGCGGAGTCGACCAATCCCAGTTCAACAGAGGTGTGGCCAATGAGTTCTTCCTTGCTGTAGCCGGTGAGTTTTACGAGAGCCTCATTCACATTAATGTAACGACCATCCGGCAGACTGGCAATCGTAACCGCTGCGGGGCTTGCCAGAAAGGCTTTCGAAAATTTTTCTTCGGACTCTTTTATCTGCTTCGTGCGCTCGATTACCCGCTGTTCGAGTTCGCTGTTCAACTGTTGCATAGCCATTTCGGTCTCTTTGCGCTCAGTAAAGTCGTGATAATTATTGACGATTGCCTGGACGCTAGACTCATCCAACAGGTTCGTGAAGACACCTTCCAGCCAGCGCCATTCCCCGTTTTTATGACGAACGCGGGCATACACGCTGATGTGTTCGCGGGGCCGCTGGAGCGACGAGGTCAGTCGCTCGGTGACAAAAGCTTGATCCTCCGGGTGGATTAGCTCGAACGCATTCCGTCCAACGAACTCGTCCAGCCTGTACCCAAGGATTTGAGGTGTGGATGGGCTGCCATAAAGAATGGTTCCATCGGCGCCAAACAAAGCAATCGCATCCCAACTGTTTTCGATCAATGCCTGGGCACGTTGTTCACTCAGGGTTAATTTTTCTTCCGCCTGCCTGCGCTCTGCGTCTACGCGGTTGAGCCGCCCGGCATTCAACCAGAGGACAACGCTCAAAGAGGCGGCGCTGAGCAGAACCATTAATGCAAGCCCAAAATTGGTATCATAGAATCCTGCCTGCTGTCCTCGTAACCTTAACCAGCCAAGTACCACTAGAATGACGACGGTCAATGGCATTAACCGCCTCAAGACAATACCCCCAGCTGTCTCTGTTACAGCGATTTCCATAAAGCCCTTTTGCGGTCGCGCACAAAGAATGCCCAACGAAAGCAAAGCAGAACCCAACGCGGTGTGTAAAGCCATGGAGGAATAGAGTCCCACGCTATACAACGAATCCACGCCGTATAAATAGCCGATCAAAGCGATTGCCGCGACGGCACCCGCAATCAGCGCGAAGAATTGTGCTGGAAGAAAATTTCTGCGAAGCTCTACATCAAGAATGAGTATGGCAACGCCAAGCAGGGCGAAATTGAATGCCGTCGTAAGAGACATTCGTCCTGGGTGGGATGCTTCGGCTGTTTGGATGTCTCGATAGATTAGCTGGTCTATTCCAAAATTCATTCCCGAAATATATTCACCGATTGTAAGTAAACTCAAGAGAGCCGCGACCCCTGCGCATGCTTGTGCCGCAAAATACACTTGCCGATTTGAC
>Ga0187893_10005029_pt1 | contig 24272 bp, 20 predicted proteins | sample MA1701074metaG_FD_139574 | JGI IMG/M metagenome (GOLD analysis project Ga0187893, IMG submission 139574) | White microbial mat communities from a basaltic lava cave in the Kipuka Kanohina Cave System on the Island of Hawaii, USA - MA170107-4 metaG ...
ACGGAGATCGAGCGCACCCGCAGAGGTCGATCCCCTGCCGTGACGTTGACCTCGCCGGTTGTGTACGCCGCGCCGCCGGTCGAATAAGCGCCAACCGCCGCGAACGACCGGTTCATCTGGCGGAACTCGGTGTACTCTGGCGCAGAGAGCGCACTTCGGGTGCCCCCAATGGCCGGGGCTTCTGCCGTCAGATACATGAGCTGATCGGGTTTTGGATAGTCGAGGGGCCGCAGCAGCACTCCATGCACGATCGTGAAAATGGCAGTATTTGCTCCGATCCCAAGCGCCAGCGTGGCGACGACAATTCCTGTGAAGGCTAGACTCTTCGCTAAAGATCGAATGGTGTAACGTACGTCTTGTACAAGATCCTCGACAAAGTTTACACGGCGCATATCCCGGCACTCCTCCTTGTATTGCGCGATGCCCCCGAACTTACGCTGCGCGGCCCGGCGGGCCTCCTCAGGCCGCATACCAGATAAAATGTTCTCTTCAATGAGCTGATCCACGTGGAAACGAAGTTCGGCTTCGAGGTCGAAGTCGACATTCGGACGGCGCAACAGCGACCGAAGCCGCAAACGGGCTTTGTCTAGAATCCTCACTGCTAAGCCTCCTGGACCACGATGTTGATGGCCGTCGACAGCCGAGCCCAGTTTGCCAATTCCTTTTCCAGTTGTTTCCGTCCCGAACGCGTAAGGGAGTAGAACTTTGCCATTCGCCCGGTCTCAGTCGTGCGCCACTCGGCCTTGATCCAGGCCTGCTGTTCCAGACGGTGTAGCGCCGGGTACAGCGATCCTTGCTGAATCTGGAGGGCATCTTGTGAAACCTGTTGGATGCGCTTGGCGATGGCCCAGCCGTGTTTAGGTTCGAGCGATATGGTCTTAAGGATCAAGAGATCGAGAGTGCCTTGGACAAGATCGGTTGGCTTTGCCATATGCCTAGATTACCAATAATTGTAGATAATCAAAGCGTCGTTGCACAAGGCCGCTGGCTGCGTAAGAGTGAGAGGAAAGAGTTGTGCTTGCGTTGACATTGCTGACACCTCCTGAAGGGTGGTTGTTTGGGAAATCGAGAACCGCCCTAAGGAACAGGGCGGTCCGTCAGGTGGGAAGCCTACCAGCCTCTCCAGACGGAAACGCCGGTGAAGGCGGATCACAACCCGGCTGTATCTTGACTGCTATCCGCCATTGGCGGATAATGGAGATTGAGTGGAGCTGACCTTCACGAAGCAGATCACCGCCCTGCTCAGCGACGACGAGTATGGGGAATTTGAATCCCGGTTTGCTGCGAATCCACAGCTCGGCCCTCTCATCAAGGGTGGAGGCGGGATACGCAAGATTCGCGTCGCCGTTGGATCACGAGGCAAGAGCGGCGGCGCGCGGGTCATCTACTACTGGGCAGTACGAAGAGACGTGATCTTGCTGCTCATTGCGTATCCCAAGAACGTGATGGCGGACCTGACTCCGAAACAGGCTTCGCAACTCGCCAGAAGTGATCAAAGAGGAGTTCAGCGATGAAGAAGCAGATGTTTGAAGAACTGCTGGGCAGGGTACGCGAAGGCGGAGCAATCCTTCGCGGCCAGAAGAAGCCGTCGCGCCGGATTGTAATTGGGTCTTCCGGCGTGCGGGCGATTCGCGAACGAACCGGCCTTTCGCAATCGGAGTTTGCACGTTTGATCGGCGTCAGCGTAAAGACACTTCAAAACTGGGAACAGGACCGACGTCGCCCCACCGGACCAGCAGCCGCGCTATTGACCATCATTTCGCACGAGCCACAGTTGGCCGTGAAGGCGATTCATCGGGCGTAAGAATGGGGCCGGCGTGCTTGCCGTAGTTGTCACAGCAGTGAACCGGCGACCGGAAACCCGGTGATCTGAACCAAGCCCTCCGGCTGGATGTGGACTTCAACTTCCAAGGGGCGAAAGTCGCAGATGTTGTACCGGTCCGTGAAAGCCGCAATTCCTGATTTGCGCTCGTCCGCAGAGGAAGCGCCGTCCTCCTACTCGCCACGTACCGGCCGAGGACCGCAAAATCGAGTTACCTCTTCAGATCCTCCCAGAGACATTGCTTTGCTTTCTCCGACAACTCGGATCGCGGGACACGATCCCCGACGTCTTCGGCCGGTCCGGCACGACGATGATCGCATGCGAGAAGTCGGGGTGGCAGGCGCGGCTTGTTGAACTGGAGCCGAAGTACTGCGATGTGACTGTCCGTCGCTGGCAGGCGTTCACCCGGGCGGGAAGCGAAGCTTGAGGCGGACGGAAGGAGCTACCGCGAGGTCGCCGGAGTCCGAAGCGCTGGAGCCCCAAAATTCTCCGGCGGCTCATCCGCTGGCATCTCCACGTGGTTGAGTTCCGCCAGGCCAAACGTGTTAGGCGCTGGCCGAGTAAAGATCTCGCTGCGCTTTAGGGCAGCGCCACACCGGGTCTGGATCGCGAAATCCGATACGCGAATGTTCGGCCTGCGAACCCAGGCGAGCGTTCGATCGAAACCTACGGGTTTCGGCGCTCGGCAGCCAGCGCCGGCGCCTTCCCCAAAATCTCCGGCGTTTCGACGGTCGGCTCCATGGCTATTTCCATGAAGCCGTTCAGCATCTCTTCCCAAGTCTGCTCCCCGTAGCGCACCTCAGCCTTGGGGTCCGGATTGTGGGGATTGTTGGTCGAGTTGTCGTAGTGTCCCGAGCACTCGATGATCGTTCCTTTGGGAAGCAGCCTTGGGCTCGCCAGGTAGTAATTGATTTGCCAGTTAAAGTCATACCGGGAAACGCGGAGGAGGGTCTCGGTCTCACCCGACGGATAGATGGCCCGGAACTCGAAATCTTTTCCGCGCAAGTGCATGTGGGGTAGCATCGAGACGAGTCGTACGTCCCGCAGAACCGCGGCCCGCGCTTGAATCAGATGGTTCGAAGCACCCGCTGGTATCGTGAAGTTTCTGTGGAATATTAAAATGCTCTTGACGCGCTCTTTGGGGGGTACTTTCGCGAAAATCAGCCCGATTCTCGTGCGGTCCTGCTCCGGCTTTCCGGTCGTGGTGTAGTGGAGCTGGAACAGAATACCGGACCCGGCCCTGATGAGCTTTGCCTGACCCGGTTTGAGTTCAGGCGGCGCCCCTCCCGGGACAAACACCTGGAGAAGGTCGGACCCGGTTTGTGCCCCGAACTGTGGGAGTTCCTGGCCGGACTTGAGCAGACGCTGCTCCACATCGGAAGTGAAGAACTCGCCTACAGGACGGACCCCACTGCTTCCTCCCGAATACTTACCCGCCGATGCGATGATGTGATGAACAACCTTTCGATTGCCTGGCCGGATTTCGATGGCCTGAACCCACTTATCTTCGGTAAATCCGGTGGGAACGGAAATATATTGATACGGGACAACGCCGGTCGCCGGCACCTCGAAGGCTTTCGGGATCTCGATTACGACATCGGGTTTGCCGATACGCCATCCAGCCACGTATTCATTCCGATTGGAACTTTCCTGAGCATCACCCTCAGGCGCGCCAGACTCGGCCCAGGCGGATAAAACCTCAATTTCCGCCTTGGACAAGGAGGGGTCGTTATGGAACGGGCCACAGTCGGAATCGGCGAACCACGGGGGCATCTTTTTCTGCAGGACGGCCGATCGAATCGCCTTTGCCCAGGGACGGGCGTCCGCATATGTCATTAGGGACATAGGCGCAATATCGCCCGGCCGATGGCAGCCCTGGCAACGCCGGTGCAGGATCGGTTCAACATCCTGGTGGAAGGTAGGCGCCGCGGCTCCCGGCGCGACGGCAACCAGAGAGGCCAGTACAATGGCGCCTGCAATCTTCATATTCTCATGCTAGATCGCTTGGGCCGTCCTGGCCATAGCGGAATAGCCCCCAACAAAAGGTTTACTAGCTGAAACAGCCGGAGAGATCGTTACCAGCCGATCACGTAACTGTCGGTAGCTGGGGCGGCGCCGCCCATCAGCAGATTGCGCGCAGAGTCGCGTACGATGGCTTTCACGCTTCCCACGCCCATGGCGCTGTGCGTTGCGATGTCGTGGCCGCGGCGAGCCAGCTCCTCACGAACTTCGCGGCTGATCCGCGCCGAAACGGAGAGGCGGTTGCCGGCCCGATGCGGGTGCCACGACTCGTGATACGCATTCGTCGCGAAGTAGGGTCGCTCCAGGGCCTGCTGCACGTTCATTCCGAACTCGGCCATGTTCAGAAAGAACTGGAGCTGCGATTGAGGCTGGGTATCCCCTCCCGGCGAGCCGAAGACCATGAGCGGTTTCCCATCCTTCACGATCATCATGGGATTCAGCGTCTGGCGTGGACGCTTGCGCGGGGCCAGCTCGTTCGGATGCCCGGCGTCGAGATGGAACCGCGCCAACACGTTGTTGATGAAATAACCGCCGCCTTCGCCGTCCACGAACATGGCGCTGCCGAAATCGGCGGCCACGGACGATGTGATCGATACCATGTTGCCATCGCGGTCCGCGGCGCCGATGTAGGTGGTGAAACTCTCGATCCAGGGTGGGAAGGCATCGGATCCGCTTAGTTCGACATGGCTGCCTCTGCCCATCCGGTAGGCCGCGCGCCGCGTCTGTGCTTCGCCGGGCGGCGCCGCACCTTCGATCGCCCGATCCGGGCGGATTAGCTTCCGTCGTGCGTTTGAATATGTGCCGGAGAGCAGCCGGTCAATGGGTATGTCGCGCACGAACCGCGGGTCGCCGATGAAAGCCTCGCGGTCGGCGAAGGCGAGCTTCAGTGCTTCGACGACATGGTGAATGTAATCCGCTGAGTTGTGCTTCATCGCCTGAAGGTCGAAGCCCTCCAGCACGCGGAGCGCTTGCATCGTGACGTGCCCTTGCGTCTGCGGCGGGACGCCGTAGACATCATAGCCCCGATACCGGATGCGCAAAGGCTCTGTTTCCTCAGCCGTGAACTCCGCGAGATCGCTTGCTTCCATCACGCCGCCGTGCTGGCCGAGGAACTGCACCAGGCGGCGGGCGGAGATGCCTTTGTAGAATTCGTCATGACCTCCAGCCGCGATTCTGCGAAGAGTCGCGGCGAGATCTCTCCGGACCACAGGCTCTCCCATCTTCGGCAGCGGGCCTCCGGGAAACCAAGCCGTGACGGTCGAGGGGAACAACTTCAGCCGACCCTCGTTCCGCCGGAACACGTTCTCGAGATTCTCACTGACCGGAGAGCCGCGCCCGGCGAGTTCGATTGCGGGCGCGAGCAATTTCGCGCGGTCAAGCCGTCCATACTTGCGCGCGGCGAGCAACAGCGCGGCAGGCGCGCCCGGAACTACCGGCGTCAGAGCGCCATCCTGAGAGAGACCGCGCTCACGAACAAACGCGGCCGTAGCGCGTTTCGGAGCCCACCCGCCCCCATTGATGCAGAGCACTTGTCCGGTCTTTGCGAGGTATATCAACATGAACAGATCGCCGCCGATGCCCGACCGGCTCGGCTCTGCAACTGTGCTTGCAAACGCCGCGGCGACCGCTGCGTCGACTGCGTTTCCTCCCAGCACGATCATGTGATGACCAGCCATCGCCGTGCTGTAGTGAGCAGTGGCGACCATGCCCTCTCGCGCGAAGTAGACCGGCCGCCATGTAGAGGTCTGGCTCCCCAAGGTCTCGCACAAAATCAACACAATGACCAATATCCGCGACATCATGGCGTATTCTACCTCCCGCCCTGCCAACCTAGGTCTCTGACCACGAGATCCGGCGAGCGAGGTGTGATATTCTTCACGATTACACAGCCTCGACGCCAATTTCCTTTCCGCCATATCAACAGCAGATGAGACTACTCCTCTTAGTTGTGCCTTTCCTCGCCGTTGCACAGGATTGGCCCCAGTTTCGCGGGCCCTCCGGCCAAGGTCATGGCACCGGGACCAGCCTTCCGGTCACGTGGTCGGAAACCGAGAGCATCAGGTGGAAAGTGCCGGTCCAGGGACGGGGCTGGTCTTCCCCATCGATCCTCGGCAACCGGATCTGGCTCACCACCGCGATCAATATCCCTTCTGGCAAATACGCCCGCTCACTTCGCGCGATCGCCGTTGACAAAGCGAGTGGAAAGCAACTGGTGGACGCCGAGGTCTTTCAGCCCGGCGATGCCGGAGAAGTGCACGTCAAGAACTCCTATGCCTCGCCAACACCTGTTCTCGAGGGCGATCTTGTCTTCGTGCACTACGGCAAACTCGGCACGGCTTGCTTACGCTCCACCGGCGAAATCGTCTGGAAGACGAAGTTCGACTACGACCACAACCACGGAACTGGCGGCTCGCCGGTCCTCTACAAAGACCTGCTGATCGTCGCCTGTGACGGTTCCGACATCCAGTACCTGGCAGCTCTCGATAAACGCACCGGCCAGATTCGCTGGAAGCGGAGCCGTCCCAAGCCCGCCTACATGGCGTTCTCGACTCCATTGGTCATTGAAGCTGCTGGCCGCACGCAACTCATCTCCACCGGCGGCCACCAGACGGTCTCCTATGATCCCGAGACGGGCAAGGAACTGTGGCTGGTCACCTACGGAGACGGATTTAGCAACGTTCCGCGGCCCACTTTTGCCCACGGACTTGTGTACTTGTTCACGGGCTTCTATCAGCCACACGTGTACGCGGTTCGCCCTGATGGCTCAGGCGACGTAACCAACTCACATGTGGCCTGGCGCTACGGCCGGAGTGTTCCGTTGACTCCGTCCCCCATCATAGTGGGCGAGGAATTCTATATGGTGAGCGACAACGGAATTCTCTCTTGCCTCAACGCGAAGACCGGACAGCCGATCTACCAGCAGCGCCTGGGAGGCAATTTTTCCGCGTCGCCCATCCACGCCGATGGCCGCCTTTATTTCCCCTCGGAAGAAGGCGAAACCCACGTGATCGCACCAGGACCCCAATTTCGCCGGCTCGCCGTCAACCGGGTGGAGGGACAAACCATGGCCTCGATCGCGGTTTCCGGCAGCGACCTGTTCCTGCGGTCGGCGTCACATTTGTATCGGATCGGGAAAACCGGGAACTGATTCCCCAAGAACCTCCGCACTCCGGTAAGATAGAAGCGGACCCTTTCCCGTGGCGTAGTTGCGAGCCCACTGCCGCTTGCGTCCGCCCCCCAATTCAGGAGCCTTTCTTAGATGCCGAGCGACTCGCTCTCGATCACTGACAACAGGACTGGAAAATCGTACGACCTTCCCATTGCCGACGGCACCATCCGCGCTACCGACCTTCGACAGATCAAGGCCAATTCCGATGATTTCGGCCTGATGCCGTATGACCCTGCATTTATGAACACGGCTGCCTGCCGGTCGAAGATCACTTACATCGACGGCGACGAAGGCATTCTTGAATACCGGGGCTATCCGATCGATCAACTGGCCGAGGAGGCGTCGTTCCTCGAAGTCGGCTATCTCATCCTATACGGTGAGCTTCCCAACCAGGCGCAACTCGACGCCTGGAGGGCGAATATCGACCGGAACTTCAAGCTGCCCGAGCAGGTGAAGCGCATCATTTCCGCGTTCGATCGCGATGCCCACCCGATGGGGATCTTCGTCTCTGCCGTCGCCGCCCTTTCCACCTCGTATCCCGAAGCCAAGAACATCGGCGATGGCGCCAACCGCACCGAGCAGATCTACCGGCTGATAGCCCAGGTAGCCACGATTGGGGCCTACATCTACCGTCATATCCATAATCAGCCATTCGTTGAGCCGGACGCGACGCTTTCCTATCCCGGCAACTTTCTGCGCATGCTGTTTTCCAAGCCCGGTGAGCCCTACACGCCGAATCCGATCCTGAAACGCGCCCTCGACATCCTGTTCATCCTGCACGCCGACCACGAGCAGAACTGCTCCACATCCACCATGCGGCTGGTGGGCTCCTCACACGCGGATCCACACTCCGCCTTCGCCGCCGCCGCCGCCGCTTTATCCGGTCCATTGCACGGTGGCGCTAATGAAGCGGTTCTCAACATGCTCAACGAGATTGGCTCGAAGGACAGGATCCCGGCATTCATTGCGGCTGTGAAGGCGGGTCAGGGGCGGTTGATGGGTTTCGGCCACCGCGTCTACAAGAATTACGATCCCCGCGCCAAGATCATCAAGGCCACGGCGGAGCAGGTGTTTTCAGTTACTGGCAGAAACCCCCTCATTGATATCGCGGTAGTACTGGAGAAGATCGCGCTCGAGGATGAATATTTCATCAAGCGCAAACTCTACCCCAACGTCGACTTCTATTCCGGCATCATCTACCAGGCCATGGGCTTCCCTACAGGAATGTTCACGGTACTTTTCGCCATAGGACGGTCGATTGGGTGGCTTGCGCAATGGGAGGAGATGGTCACCGATAGCGAGCAGAAGATCGGCCGTCCGCGCCAAGTCTTCCTGGGCCCAGCGCGGCGGGATTTCGTGCCGATGGAGAAAAGATAGTCCGGCTGTTTATACTACCCCGGCGGACTCGAACCATTCTCGAACGGTCTTACGCCACACGCCTCGCTTTGGTTCTCGCAATCCCTGATCCAGCAACTGAGTCGCTGCCTCCGCCGTCAGTGGCGCCAGCCACCGGCTTTTCGTAGCCTTCAGATACTCGCCATCTTGCAACAGAAGGAAGTGGATGCGCTTCCCGTCGTAACGCCAGACTTCCGAAATTCCGAGCGCCGCAAACAGCGGGAGCTTGTTCAAGGAATGTCTCGTGATATCGACTTCGATAATGAGGTCGGGCGGTGGGTCGATTCGAAGATCGATATCTTTGGTCATCATGCTCGACACGTTACGGAAGTAGAAGGAGGTATCGGGCTCACAGCCTTTTTCGAGATCTTCCCGGTCAAGAGTCGTGGATCCAGGCTCATATATTTCTAGGTCTAGTAGCACGGCAGCCTCTTGCACTAAGGCCGAGAGCAATCGGTTCGGAGACTCGTGACGGGCGGAAAGCGTCATGATCTGCAGGCACCCCCGGTCGTATGTCAAACGCACTCCGCTGCCGGGAGGCGTTTCCGCGGAGATCCTGCGATAGGTGTCCCAACTGATATTGGGTAGAATCACGACGCGATCCGCGGAGGGCGTTGTTGCGATCGCCATATGTCGATCATACCTGACAGCTCAAGCCAGGACGCGCGGTTAGCGCTACTCCATGACCGCCATCAGCACCTGATTGCTGGTTCGGGTTCCCATCCGAATCGTTACGCGCCTCCCGTGGCCGTGTTGGAAGCAATCCGCGCATCCACTCGATACAAACCCACTCCTCCCGACGCGAGTCCACTGAACAAGAGCTCTGCCTCCACACAGGACGATCGATTGGCTGGCTTGCGCAACGGGTGGAGACGGTCACCGATAGTGAGCAGAAGATCGTCCGCGCAAAGTCTTCCTGGGCCCAGCGCGGCCGGATTTCGTGCCGATGGAGAAAAGATAGTCCGGCTTTTATACGACCCCGGCGGACTCGAACCACCCTCGAATCGCCTCGCTCCACACGCCTGGATCCGGTTCCTGCAATCCCTGATCCAGCAACTGGGTCGCTGCGTCCGCGGTCAGCGGCGCCAACCACCGGCTTTGCGTAGTCGCTAGGTACGCGCCATCTTGCAAGAGAAGGAAGTGGATGCGCTTCCCATCGTAACGCCAGACTTCCGAAATTCCGAGCGCCGCAAACAGCGGGAGCTTGTTCAAGGAATGCCTCGTGATATCGACTTCGATGATGAGATCGGGCGGTGGATCGGTGCGAATATCGATCTCCTTGGCCATCATGGCCGAGACGTTGCGGAAGTAGAAGGAAGTATCCGGCTCACAGCCTCTTTCAAGATCCTCCCGGTCGAGAGTTGTGGATCCTGACTCGCAGAGTTCGAGGCGAAGCTGCTTGGCCGCCTCTCGCACTAAAGCCGAGAGCAACCGGTTCGGAAGCTCGTGGCGAGAAGAAAGCGTCATGATTTGCAGGCACCCCCGGTCGTACGTCAGACGCACTCTGCTGGCAAGGTGCGTTTCCACGGAAATCTTGCGATACGTTTCCCAACTGATATTGGGTAGAATCACGACGCGGTCCGCGGAGGGCGTTGCTGCGATCGCCATATCTCGATCATACCTGACAGCTCAAGCCAGGACGCGCGTTTAGCGCTACTCCATGACCGCCATCAGCACCTGATTGCTGGTTCGGGCTCCCATCCGAATCGTTACCGGTACCGCGCCTCCCGTGGCCGTGTTGGAAGCAATCCGCGCATCCACTCGATACAAACCCACTCCTCCCGGCGCGAGTCCACTGAACAAGATCTCCGCCTCCACTCCACCGATCATCACAACCGGGTTCACGAGCGTGCGCAAAAGCGGCTCGGCGGAAGCAGGCTGGCCTGCCGCCGGAGGATTCTCCACCGCTCCCAGTCCCGTGCAATAGATCTCGACAGCTTCTCCACGACGGGCTGGCCGGGAAAAGGCATCGCGCGTGGGTTGCGCGACAATCGCCGTCCCCTCGATAAGAATCACACCATAACCGGAGCCGGTTGAATCGAGAGAGAATATGCCAGGCGCAGGTTCGGGCTCGAGCATGATATCCAGCGGCTGGCTCTCGGAAGTCGCGTTGTTCACGGTAATGCGAGCGGACCCTGTGGTGACATCCCACGGTAGATGGACGGTCACCTGCTCCGGCGAGACAAGCAGCAATGGAACGTCGCGACCGTTCACCGACACGCGCACGGCGTTCATTTGCGTGGACAAAGAGGGTCGTGTGTTCGACTGCCGACCTAGTGAAAGATTGGCTCCTGAGAGCGACACCAGGGCGCCCGGCGTGAGCGTTTCACCTTTACTAGCCAATTGCCACGCTGTAGTAAGGGCGGGAGACTGTGAAGGCGGCAGGTAGAACGCTTCATGTACGTTAGAATACGAGCCACCGATCACCGGTCCTCCGCCCGGAACGAAAATACGGCCTTCGAGCGAAATGCCGTACAGTCCGTGGCGTGGTGTCGGCATGGGGGCGAGCGCACGCCAGGTGTCAGTGGCCGGATCGTATTCGTGATTCTCCTGGAAGGTTTGTTCAGGACGGCCGCTGTTGCCTTCCCCGCCAAAAACGATGATCCTGCCGTTGATCACACCGCTGCCAAGGCCGCCACGAACCACCGGAATCGGCGCGCGAGTGCGCCACGCGCTGGTCTCAGGATCGAACTCCTCGGTTGGGCCCTGGACGTTGGTGATACCGCCGTTACGTCCCGCGATTGCGTAGAACTTGCCGTTCACTGCCTGTGCCGTGAGATGGTCACGGGCGGTGGGCATGCTGGGCAGTTGAGACCACAGCCGTGTTTCGGTATCGAAGACTTCAAAGGACGCGACGACGCTGCCGTTCAAGGCCAATCCTCCCGCGACGTAGATGCGATTGCCGATGACGGCCACACCGCTAGCCCCACGCGGGGTAGGCATACTGGCGACGGTTTCCCAACGGTTTGCCGCAGGGTCGTACATGTAAGTGTTCGCTTCGACAAACGTCGAGCCGATTCGAATGGCGCCCAGCAGATAGAGTTTGCCATTGACCGCCGCGACATTACAGTGATCGGCGCCCGGAGTAATGGGCAGGGGCGCGCCAGAAGTCCATGAATCGATAGATGGATCGTAGATGTAGAGGGCGTTCGTTGGGCCCTGCGGTGTCAAGCCGCAGAGCGAATAGATGCGTCCGCCGATTTCGGCGCCGGAAACCTCGGTGAGCGAGACGGGGTAGGGTGCACGGCGCTCCCAAAGTCCTTGTGCACTCAGAAGCAAAGGAAGCGTGATGAGCGCCGCCCATCGCATCAGAACACCAGGCGCAGCGCGAGTTGTACCTCACGCGGCTTTGGTGTAAACGCCGTCGCCGTGACCACGCCGAACGTAGCCGTATTCATCGTCCGGCCGGGCGTATCGAACGTCGGCGTATTCGTGAGATTGAACGCTTCCGCGCGGAATTCGATGTTCCATCCTTCGCGCACTGAGAACCTCTTGAACAGCGAAAAATCCAGGTTGAACAGGCCATCGCTGTGAATGTCGGGCAGGGTACGCGACACGTTGCCAAAGGTGTAGCCTGCGGGATTGGAGAAGGCGGCTGTGTTGAACCAACGGCTGAGCGTAGGTTGGTCCACTTTCGAGGAGACACCGGGCACCACGTTCGGACGATTCCCGCCTCCGGCGATTGGTACTGTTAGTGCGATTGGCGTGCCGCTTTCGATCGTCATGATCGAATTCAACTGCCACCCGCCGATCAGCGTGCGAACCGCGGGCGAGCTGGCCTTGCCGAACGGGATTTCCCACAGCCCGGAAAATACCATCCGTTGCGGAACATCTTGGACCGACTTGGAGCGCTCAGCGCGGAAATCGCCCCAGTACTGGGGGGCGGTAGTCAGCGTGCCGCCGGGCCGCACCTGGGTCGAATTGTATCCGTCGTCGATCAGTTTCGACGCGGTGTAGGCCATTAGGAACGATAATCCGTGCGACAGGCGTTTCTCGACCTTCAACGCGAAGGCGTGATAGATCGAATTGTTGAAGAAACTGTACCCACCGGCGACGGTCGTGAACTGTGGGAACGGCAGTAGGGCCTGGAACCGGGTGATCGTCGGGCCGCTCAAAGGTCCGGTCGTGATGATTCCCTGGAAAGGATTGGGCACCGGCTGCGCCAGCGCCTGGCCTAAAGCATAGTGCTCCCGATCGAGGTAGTTCAATTGCCGCGAAAAACCGAGAAGACGGACACCATGATTTCCAATCCAGGCTGCTTCTACCAGCCAGTTATTCCACGGCTCATGCTGGACGGTGAAGTTCCACTGTTCGCTGTAACCGCGATGCACGTTGCGGAGTTGTCCGTCGATCGCCGTCCCAACGCCGGTGAGCGCACCGAGACTGGAGCCCGTCGGCAGCGTCAGCCCGTTCGGAAACGGATTCGACAGCGTGTCGCGAGGCGTAAGACCGCCATCTATGGTTGTGACCATCGGCGTATCCCAGAGGAAGCCGGTCTTCGACAGGTCGGCCGAGGGAGACGTCGGGATGTAAATGATTCCAAATCCCCCGCGAACCACAGTCTTGCGGTTCCACTGATAAGCGAACCCGAAGCGGGGACCGAAGTCATTGAAGTCACGATCGATTGCCCCCCGTGGCAAACCACCGGTTCCGGGATAGGTGAGCCCGCCGCGAAGGCTCAGCCCCGGCACGCGCAAAGGAGAGGCGATGCCCGGATCGAAGTTGGAGATCACGTTGTAGCGGTCGGTCATCGGACCTTCGTATTCCCAACGCAATCCAAGATTCAGCGTCAGCTTGGGCGTAACTTTCCAGTCGTCCTGAAGGAAGAGAGCATAGTAGCGGAGGCTCGCGCTGGAGTCGATTCGATGGGTTGCGTAGCCACTGGCTGGGGTCCCCAACAGGAGCGAAGCCACGCCGTAACCGGCGTTCGCGTTTGCCTGCAAAGGGTTGGGACCCTGGGTGAACATGCGTGTGACCATGTAGTTGCCGACAGAGTATTCGCGGCCATAGTCGTTCCGTGCGTAGAACCGATACTCGAAACCAGTCTTGATCGTATGGCGAGCAGTCACCTTCGACACAGCAGCGCTGGCCTGCGCGGTAACAGAGGGATTCCCGCGCGACGCGATGGCTCCAATGCGGTCCGCATCGGTGATGTTGAGGTACGGGAATCGGCCCGTTTCGGCGCCCCGGCCGACGTACGCTTCCCGTTTGAAAGATGCCGGCATGCCGAGCGTTGTGATGTCGAAGCCTTCGCTCGGAGTAAAGAAATTCTCGTTTTCGCGGTTGAAGCCGGCCTTGGCGTCGAGCAGGAGAGTGGGCGTCAGTGTATCGGTGTACTGAAGCGAGGCGCTGTTGCGAGGAATGAGCACGGCGCGGCCATCGGGCTCGGCGGCCGTTCCGTAAAGACGCGCAAACTGCCAGTCCAGATCATCCCAGGTGTAACGGCCGGAAAGACGGCGAGTGGAAGTGATGTTCCAGTCCGTTTTCCCAGTGATGGTGTGACGGTCGATCGGACCAGGCGCTTGCAGGAACAGGTTCTGCGCGCGTGTGTTGGTAAGCCCGGGAAGATTGGGCTCGGGATAGTACTTCAAGATCTCGCGGCCAACCTGGTTGATTCGAGCGGCCGGGATCACGTTGCCGGCGAACGGATCGCGAATAAACTGCCCCGCCGCTGCCGGATTGGCTCGCGTCGTGGTCGGGTCGAATATCGTGATCAGCACCCCGTTCCCGGTTCGCGTGTCGGAGAAATCGCCACCGCGCTCACGCACTGTCGGCGATGTGAGAATGCGCTGGTTGGAGCGCCTCTCGATCGAAGCTTCGTAGTTGGCGAAGAAGAATATCTTGTCCTTTCGGACCGGACCGCCGATGGCGCCGCCGAACTGGTTCCAGGAAAGCGCGCCGCGCGCGCGGCCGGCAGCATTGGAGAAAAAGTCGTTGGCGTTCAGATTGTCATTGCGTAGGAACTCGAACACATTGCCGTGAAAGGCGTTGGTGCCGCTCTTGCTGATGATCGAGATGATCCCGCCACCGGTGCGGCCGAACTCGGCCGACATGGCATTGTTCAGGATCTTGAATTCTTGCGTCGAGTCGACTGTGAGAAACGTCTGCGAGCCCGACGTGAACATCTTGTCGGCGGCGATACCGTCGACCATGACGCCGTTCGAAAGCGGCGGTCCGCCGCCGATGGAAACGCCCGCCAGGCGCCAGCTCGAGAGTACCTGTCCGCCGAAGTAACCAATCCCCCGCACCGTAGGGATCAGATTGGCAAGCCCCAGAGGGTTCCTGCCGTTTAAAGGCAGGTCTTCCACTTTGCGCGCGTCCATGACCGTGCCGAGCGCCGACGTGTTGGGCTCGAGCAGCGGCGTTCCACCGGTCACTTCGATCACTTCTGTTACGCCGCCGACCTCAAGTGTGATTGGCACGGCGAGCGACCGGTCCGCTTCGACAAGCACGCCCTCACGCCGGAATGCCTTGAATCCAGCGCTCGTGGCTTCCACGCGGTAGACGCCAAGCGGCAACAGCAGAAACCGGAAGTTGCCGGATTCATCGGACTTGCTGGAGCGGACCAATCCGGTTTGCTGGCTTGTCAGTTTGACTTCGGCGCCCGCGATGGAGGCGCCGGAAGAATCGGTGACCGCGCCGGTGATGGTTCCGGTGACCAGTTGAGCGCCCAATGGCAGGCCAGCAAGAACCAGGGCGAAAAACAAACTCTTGAAGCAAGTGAGCATAGGTAGATGCTACCACCGCGACACGCATGAGATAATCGAGTCCTATGAAGTGCCTTCCGGTTCTGATTTTCCTCACCTCCGCGGTCTTCGGCGCCGATCAAAAGCTCGGCCAACCTCTAACTTTGGCGGAGCCGACGCCAATCCCAGCGGTCCTCGCCAAAGCGGAACGTTACGTGGGAAAGACCGTTCAGATCAAGGGCAAGGTCACGGAAGTCTGCCAAATGATGGGTTGCTGGATGGCGCTCATCGATCCAGAGTCCAACGCCACCCTTCGAGTGAAGGTAAACGATGGCGACATTGTCTTTCCGAAAGAGAGCATCGGGAAAATGGCGCTTGCCGAAGGTAAGCTTGCCAAGCTCCAACTCACCCGCGAACAAGCCGTCGCCCGCGCCAAGCATGAGGCCGAAGAGCAGGGACGGAAGTTCGACCCCAAATCCGTCAAGGCCGGTACCACGATTTACCAGATCCAGGGCGCCGGCGCCGTTATCCTGCAATAACGCCCGTTCCAGGACCCAGCGAAAGCGAGGCGGCCACTCCCTTTGTCCAGTCCAAAAGCCGCAGACCCTTTACCCGGGAGAACTCTCTGGTGTTGCTGGTCACTAGCGCTGCGCCGAGACTTACAGCGGTGCCTGCAATCAGCAGATCTACTGGTCCGATGACCTCCCCGCGCGCCTCTAAGTCAATACGGATGCGAGCGGACTCGCGAGCCGCCTCGTGATCAAACGGAACTTGAGTGAGACCAGCGAGAAGTCCGAAAGCAACAGATCGCCGACGCGACGAGCCGATCTTCAGGGTTCCATATTCGATCTCGTAGGCGACCACGTTAGGAACAGCCACCTCACGCGGAGATGCAGCTTGCAACCGGGCGACGACGGGTTCCTGACCCTTCAAGTAAAAGATGACGATGTTGGTGTCGAGGAGGATCATTCCAGGGACTCTCGAGTCGCGTCTTGGCCGTAACCCTTGCGGATTTCTTCCAGACTCGGGAAGTCGTGGAACGCGCCTGCTGCATCCAACACACCCTTGGGCCAGGTGTCCGCAAGTGTGTGGATGAGCTGATCCGCAATCCAGCGGCTGACCGACTGCCCTTTCGCCTTGGCTGCCTTCCGTGCCTTGCTCTCGACATTGTCGGGCAAGTAGATGGTGAGTTGTGCCATATACGATATAGTATACTATACATCACTTGGGTCGCCGGTTGCAGAACCTCACGATGAGACTAACGGCTACCAGCCCGATCAGGGTAAGCCCGGCGCCTCCGAGAATCGACAACGGCCGGTAGATCATGTCTACCGTGTGCGCTCCGCCGTCGACCACAATCCCGCGCAGGGCGCCAAATACTTCCAGAACCTCCGATTGCTTCCCGTCGATCTTCACCCGCCACCCCGGATAGAAGCTGTCGGCGAGGATCACCATCCCGCGGCAGGCCATCTTCGTCTCAATCGTGACGCGATCGGTGCCGCGCCGGACGATTCGAATGTCGTCTTGTTCTGGGCAGACTTCCAAGCTCGGTGCATTGCCGAGCATCACCGCTCGCTTTCGAAAATCGAGATCCGCACCCTGAATGAGGTCCCCCATTTGCGCCGCATCTTTTGCGACGGTCACTTCGTGGATCGTCCAAGCGCGCGGCATCGGATTGGGATAGCGAAACACTTTGACGCCGCTCGCGCCTGTGAAAAGCTCAACCTGCTCTGGATGGTCCGGCGCCCGCCCAATCGAGTGGGTGACACTGAACAGTTCCCGCGAGCGGCGGGTGTGCAGACCGGCGCCCGTCAGATTGTCCGGCACGCCGGCCACATAGCCCTGCAGCATATTGATCAAATGCCAGTCTCCGAAGTTTTCGGGTACATCTTTATCGTTCACGGCTACCCGGATCGAACCTGGCTGTGCCCGCAGGAAATCCGCCACATCGCGGTTCCGAAACAACGTGCCTGCGAACTTCAGTTGATTCTGTTCCCTCACGTGCGAGAAGTTGCGAGGGCCAAGATTGGTCAAATCCGTCAGCATCACGCCCAGCATCACCGTGGCGCACATGCCCGGTCCGATCCATTGGTGCCGCCACGCCGCGATGACGGCACCCACGGCACACCCGCAAAACCCGGCCACCAAGATGCGGTCATCCAGCTCTCTGCCGGCCACTGCCATCGCGGACGCGGTTCCAAGGATCAGGATGCCGAACGATCCCGCGGCAAAGGAGAGCCGTCGCGCCCACTGCTCCGATTGCCGCCGAAGCAGACACTCCAAGCCGAGTCCGGCGAGCATGGCTAGCGCAAAGTGATACAGGTGCAGCGCTCGCACGGGAATGCGCGCCTTAGCCAGCAAGGGAGAAACCGAGTACATCACGCCATGAAGCGGGGCAAAGGCGCCCATTGCATAGATCACGCTGACGAGCGCCAGCAAGACCAGCCATCGAGTCCGGCGATCGCTCCAGCGTGCCACGATGCCGAGCACCGCCAGAACAACGACGGCGATACCCAGCATCGGCGAAGCGTCGGCGTAGGTCGCATGGCTCGGTAGGACGGTTTCCAGAATCCCTTTTGCGGGAAGCGAGTAAATTGTGTGGATCGTATACGGGACCTTGTCTTTCCACCCAACGGGCGATTCTGAGCCGACCCAACGTTTAGAAAGCTGCCCGAACTCATACGTCGGCCAGACTTGCACGGCGCTGACGAGTCCGGCGATAACGAAGCAGAGAAGCGCCCAGCGCAAAAGGCGGTGGTCGCGGAGACCGAAGAACAGCCACGTTCCCGCCACGGCGCACGAGACCAGAAGGGGGATCTCGTGATGTCCGCTCAACCACGCGATGCCGAGGTACAAGCCCGACAAAGCCGCGCTTGCGGCTGGCCGCTGTCCACGAACCACCCGCAGCACGTACAAGGCAATCAGTGGGGTCCATATCGCGCCGTTGAAAACGTCGAGCCATGGCGCGGTCCCGAGAAAGCCGCCGAAACTAAAGGCGCACCCGGCCAGCACTGCCGCCGCCAGACCTGCTCCCAGTTCGCGGCATAGCCGATAGCCCAAGAGCGCCGCAAGAAAGCGTATCGCGACGTAGAGCCAGTTCAAGCAGTCGACGCGTAGGTACCCGTCGCGCAAGGGCAGCAGGTAGAAGAGAAGATTCAGGGGAAACAGCGGCCCCGGCTGCGTCTGCCCGATGAGCGGCTGTCCGCACCAGATATGCGGATCCCACAACGGAAAGTGCCGTTTATGGATCTCCGCTGCCTGGAACTGGAGCCGCGGCAGCTCAATATAGGTCATGTCCGGGTGATCGAACCAGACGTACTGATCGGTCAATACCAGCTTCCAGTAGAAAGCAATGGTGAGAAGAAGGACGACCGCCGGCCCGATCAGGCGAGATTGCAGCAAGCCCTAGCCCAGATCCAGCCCATCCAGGCGTCCGGTCGAATCACCGAAGTGATCCGCTCGCGCGCCCATGCGATCCATCATCGTGAGGAACAGATTGGACATCGGCGTTTCCTTGCGGTATACGAAGCGGCGGCCGCCTTTGATAAAGTTGTCGCCGCCGTGGCCGGCGATGAGAGTGGGCAGGTCCTCGTGGCTGTGACGATTGCCATCGGCCAAGCCCGCGCCGTAAACGATCATCGAGTTATCCAGGATCGTGGAATCGCCTTCCTTGATCGATTTCAGCTTCTCGACCCACGCCGCGAACTGCTTCATGTGGTACGTGTTGATCTGGCAAACCTTCTCCATCATCTCGGGCTCGTTGCGGTGATGGGTAAGCGGGTGGTGGCCGTCCGCGATGCCGATTTCGCGGTAGGCGCGGGATGTCCCCTCACGAGTCACCAGGAACGTCAGAACGCGCGTAAGGTCGGCCTGGAAGGCCACGGTGATCATGTCCGTCATCAGCTTGAAGTGCTCGGCGAAATCCGCCGGCACACCGTACGGCTTTGCCATCTTGGGATCGACCTGCGTGTTGTCCTTTTCCGCCTTATCGATCTGGCGCTCGATTTCCCGAATGGAGGAAAGGTATTCTTCGAGCTTCCGTTTGTCTGTAGACCCAAGCGCGGATTGCAGCTTGCGAGTATCCTCGGTAACGAAGTCGAGAATCGACCGGCGGAACTTGTTCTGGCGGGCCCGCGCTTCCGGACTCAACGCCACACCGTTCCCGAACAGGCGCTCGAACATGGCGCGCGGATTCAGGATCGGCGGCAGCGGCTGCGTTTCGCTGCGCCAGGCGAGGTTATTGGTGTAGGCGCACGAGTATCCGGAGTCGCAATCGCCGGCCTGCCGGGCGTCTTCCAGACCGGCCTCAAGCGACGGGAATCGGGTCTGCGCACCTACTTGATTGGCCACGATCTGATCGCACGAAATCCCGGCCTTGATGTCGACCATCGTCTTGCGCGGCTGAACACCCGTCAGATAGGCTCCGCAACAGCGTCCGTGATCGCCAGGACCGTCGAGGAGCGCTCGGCCATTGTTGTGGGTTAGGTTGCCGAGCAGAGTGATGTCCTGCTTGAAAGGCTCCAGAGGTTTGAGAATGCGTGGAAGCTCGCCAAGCTTTCCTTCGTAGCCGACGTTCCAATTGCGCATGTCGATGCCGTTGGGCACATAGACAAACGCCATGCGCACTGGCGCTTTGCCTGGAATGGTACTCGATGCCAGCGCGGGCGCCATGGCGTCGAGCACGGGCAAGCCAATTGCGGCTCCCATGCCTCGCAGAAAGGTTCGCCGGGGTAGAGCTTTTCGGGTCATCATCGTTGAGCCGTCTCCTTCCTGGAAACCTCGCCGCGCCGCGACTGGAACGGCAGGCTTCGCGCAATCTCATAAACCAGCGTCTGGAACGGATACCCGGAAGCAGCCAATTTCCGGGTAATGCCATTCACCGTAGTCCTATCATATCGTTCCAGGCCGCGACCGAGAGCATAGGTCAGCATCTTTTCCGTGAGGCAGCGGGCAAAGTCAGGCAAGTCTTCTTTGAGCAGCGTGCGCATTTCGGCTGGCGTGGCAAACGACTTGCCGTTTGGAAATGTGCCACTCACATCCACCGGGAACTTGCCATCCTGGATTCGCCACTTCCCGATAGCATCGTAGTTTTCGAGGCCGAAGCCGAGCACGTCCATGCGATTGTGGCAGGCTGCGCAGGTTGCGCTGGCGCGGTGTTTCTCGAGCTGCTGGCGAAGCGATCCCGTATTGCCGACCGATTCCTCATCGAGCACCGGAACATCGGCTGGCGGCGCCGGCGGTGGGGCGCCGAGGATATTCTGCAGCACGTACTTGCCTCTGATGACGGGTGAGGTTCGAGTCGGATAGCTCGATACCGTGAGTACGCTCGCGTGGCTCAGGATACCACCTCGCTCGTTGCCCGTCAGATCGACGCGCCGGAACTCGGGACCTGTGATCCCTTCGATACCGTAGTGGCGCGCGAGGCGGTCATTCAGGAACGTAAACTTCGCATCGAGGAATTCGGAGAGCGGCTTGTTCTCCCGAAGCAAGGCTTCGAAGAACAGGCGGGTCTCGACGCGCATGGCATCGCGCAGATCCGGACCCCAGTCGGGGAATTTTTGTGGGTCCGGCTTGATTGAATCGAGATTGCGGATTTCAAGCCACTGTCCGGCAAAGTTCTCGGCCAGGGCGAAAGCTCGCTCATCCGCCAGCATGCGCTTGATCTGGGCATCGACGACTCCCGGGGAGCGAAGCTTACCTGTTTCGGCAAGGGACAACAGCTCATCGTCAGGCATCGAGCTCCAAAGAAAGTAGCTGAGCCGCGAAGCGAGCTCGATCTCACTGATGCGATGCATGCGAGCCGGATCGTTCGGGTCCGGATCGCGCTCGATGCGGAACAGAAAGTGAGGCGACACGAGCATCGCCTGAAGCGTCAACTGGATTCCCTGCTCGACTGTCTGGTTTTCTGCCTTCGCCATTTGAACAAACCTGAGGAGCGACCTGACTTCGGTGCGCGGGACGGGACGGCGCCAAGCTCGCCGGGCGAGAGCAGAAACGATCTTCTCAACGCAAGCCGCGCCGGAGTTGGGATCGCAGAAGAGGATCTTCTTGCGGCTGGCCCGCTCGACGTGCGAAGGGAACGGCCCGATGAAGGTCATCATGTTGAGGAACTTGTTTTTCTTGTCACTATAGGCGTCGCGATCCGAAAGACTCTTGACAAAGTCGTCGTTGAGGAAACCCGCCCGGAAGACGTGATCGCCTTCCGGCAGAGAGAGGCGCATCTCCGCTTCCGAATAAGGATTGAAGTAGACGAGCTTGGAGGGCTTGGTCTCGACGGGGATCGTGTTCAAGAGCTTCCCATCCATCCAGAAACCCAATGTAACGGGCTTGGCGTCTTGTGCGCGCTCGCCGGGGAGGCCGAAACGGACAATGTAATCGCCTTCCCACTCGATGCGATGGCTTGCCTCGATGCTGCTGCGGTCCGTGCGCCGAATGGTCTTGTGCTTGATGTGATATTCAGCCTCGATCGGTTTGGGAAGAGGATCGGCGCCGAGGGCGCGGGCTGCGATGGATTCGGCGGCCGCAATGTATTTCTCCATGAGAACGGGAGAGATCGTGAGTACGTCGCCGATATTGTCGAAACCATGACCGGTGTCATCGGCGGGGAAGTCACGTTCAGCGCGGAAGTCAACCGCGAGGAGATCGCGAATCGTATTAGAGTATTCGATGCGATTCAGCCGGCGAGCAGTGACTCGGCCAGGATCAGGTCTGACACTGCGGTCGGCCCGCTCGAACTCGGCGTTCAAGTAGTCGATCAATGCGTCGATCTGGGCTTGCGGCGGACGCGGAACGCCTTTCGGGGGCATCTCGCCCGTGCGGATTTTCCGGAGGATGCGCTCCCAACCGTCGCGCTCCGTGGCAATCGAGGCGGCGGTTGAAAACGCTCCAAGGTTCAAGCCGCCGGACGCAACCTGACTATTGTGGCAGCCGGTGCAGGTCTTGGAAAGGACTGCCGACACTGTCTGGCTAAACACGGTTTGGCTAGACACCGTTTGGCTGAACACCCTTTGGCTGAAGAAGGGCACGGGGTCTTTCGAGGAGCGCGGCTTAGGAGCGGAATCGGCGGCGAGCAAAACGCCCGCCGCCGCGAAGGCAAAGATATAGCTTCCTTCACGCACGTGGTTCTACATCGATCTTATCGGAAACTTACTTGACGCGCTTTGCGGTGAACTCCCGCGTCTGCTCCCCGCCTTCCCGGGTTTGACTGAATTTGATCTCGTCGCCCAAAACCTTACCCTTGTAGACCATCACAAAGCTGTTGTTGTTGAACTCGAGCTTGGTCTTGAAGGAAATCTCATCGCCCGAGACTTTGCCATCGGAGATTTGAATCTCATTGCCCTGGAACCCGGTTGTTGTTCCAGTCAGCTTGTCGCCATCGACTTTGAAATTGTAAGTAACTTCGCGGGTCTGGCCGCCGCGGCCTGGCTGATTTGCCAGCCATTTCCCGGCCACATCGCCTGCCATGGCTGAACCGGCTAACAGGGCCGAAGCCAAAATCATAGAAATACGCATACTACACCTCATACTGATCATACTGATGATGACCACCCTGTGGTAAAGGCGGGTAGTGCGCTAAATCCTGGTTGATCCTGGTGGCGGGCGGGCGAAAAGCGGTTGCCATCGGATCAACGCTCCCTATCCGCAAAACCCACTCAAGACCAGCTATTTCACCTTCTAATTGGCGGCGGCGCTTAATACCAAGTGTGGTACGGTTCGCCCCAGTCCATCGCGCATGGTCCTTTTGGTTGTCTTTTTGCTTCTTCAATTGTTCGCGCAATTCCTTTATGCGGGCCGTAATCTGGTCCTCGCTCTTCATGGGCGCGATTCTATCACTCACGCGGCCTCCAGCAGTTCCCGCACGCTCCACTGATGATCGGCAATCCCGGCTTCCATCGCGGGCGTGACGCGCAGCGTTTTGTGAACGCGGCAGAAGTTGTAGTACGTGTACCAGAGGATCGTCGCGGCCCAATGATTTTCCCACTTCTTTGAAAAAGCGTTCGTGAGGCGCGTGAAGCGCCGCGTACCCATTCGCAGGCTCAGATTGCTGCGCTCCACAATCGACGTGCAGATTCGGGCCGGATCGGGACGGCCCATGACTGGGACCTCTTCCACGCTGGCGACTTCGGCGGGACTGTATCGCGCTTCGCCTTCACTCGGGGCGCGATAGACCTTGATGAGCATGGCGAAATCGGCGCGATCCTCAAGCGTGTTCGGGATGGCCGTGCGATACGGTGCAAAGCCGTCTGTGGTGATCTGAAACTCTCCACGCGTGGAGTGGCGGACGCCTTCAATGAACACGTCCGTCGTGGCCTGATCCCGCTTGCCCATGGCGATGTTGAGGACCAGCTTGCAGTGCCGTTCTATGGCAACGAACGTGTAGCAGTCGCCCAAGTTCTGGTCATCTTCCGGCCTGACGCGCTTCTGTTTTTTTCCGATGTAAGACCACGCCTCATCACATTCCACGTCCCGGACTTCGACGTTGCGAACCTTCTCGGCCATGATACGCTCGCACTTCTCGCCAGCGCGCACCAGGAGCTTCAGAATCGTGGTGTGGTGAACTTCGGTGATTCGCTCGACGCTCGATACGCTGTTGCCTTCAAGCAAGAGACGGAGAACCATTTCAGCTTTCTCGATGGCAGGTACATCCCGTCAAGCGTCTGATCGCGGGCATCCGTGAACACCTTGCGGCATTGGGTGCACTGGTAACGCTGACGGTTTTGGCGCTTACCGAACTTGCGGCAGGCGGTACGGCAGTTGTGGCAGGTCACTGTGAATCTCCTTGAGATCCACAGCCAGCCGATAATGGGGTTGCGAGTCGCCATGGCTTCGGCTGTGGTGATTACAGCCCCGGTTAGCGTTTCAGCGCTGATCGGGGCTTTTTGCCTCATCGTCATCCCTTACTAATATATTACTATATAGGTATATATTGTCAAGAAGAATATTGGCTTGTAATACACTTACCGGTGTGCTATTATATGATCGGATACCGGGAGGGAAGAGTGCCCAGAGTGCCGATCACCGTGATGGGGTATCGTTGCGAGCGTTGTGCCCACGAATGGATTCCGCGCGATGCCGAGCAGGAACCCGCCGTTTGCCCAAAGTGCAAGAGTCCCTATTGGGATCGGCCCCGACGAAAGCCAGCATCGATGCTGACGTATGAGGATTTCAGGGACAAGAT
>Ga0187893_10005032_pt1 | contig 24263 bp, 23 predicted proteins | sample MA1701074metaG_FD_139574 | JGI IMG/M metagenome (GOLD analysis project Ga0187893, IMG submission 139574) | White microbial mat communities from a basaltic lava cave in the Kipuka Kanohina Cave System on the Island of Hawaii, USA - MA170107-4 metaG ...
GCGCGTGCCGGGAAGCTGGCCGCCGACTTTGCATCTTCGCAGCCCGAACCCAATGGCGCATTGGAGGCGCAGGCGCGCGACGAAAAGCGTCGCATCGAAGAGAAGTTTCGCGGCAAGAAAGACGGTCGCGAGAGCATCGCCGGCTTGCGTGAAGAGATGCAGGAAATCATGGAGCAAAGCGCGGGCATCTACCGCGCCGGCCCCTTGCTGGAGAAAGCCGCAGCCAAGCTGCGCGAATTGCAGGAGCGCTACCAGAACGTGGCGCTGGCCGACCCCTCGCGCACCTTCAACACCGAATCCGCCGTCGCTTTCGAGCTGGCCTACATGCTCGACGTGGCCGAGTGCATGGTGGCCTGCGCGCTCGCCCGCACCGAATCGCGTGGCGCGCACCAGCGCACCGACTTCCCCAAGCGCGACGACGCCACGTTCCTGGCTCACTCTTTGGTAACACGCAGCTCTGATGGCTCCGCCCGCGTCACCTATGCGCCTGTAACCATCACCCGCTGGCCGCCGGGCGAGCGCGTCTACGGCCAGACCGATGTTAAGGAAAAAGGAGCGGCGCGTGGCGACTGAAATCGTTCGGCTCGAAGTGGCACGCTATTCCCCGGAGCACGACGCAACGCCCAGCTTCCAGTCCTTCGACGTGCCGCTGCGCAAAGACTGGGTGGTGCTCGACGCGCTCAACTACATCAAAGACAAACTCGACGGCTCGCTGGCCTATCGCTGGTCGTGCCGCATGGGAATTTGCGGCTCCTGCGGCATGATGGTGAACGGCGAACCCAAACTGACCTGCGCCGCGTTCCTCACCGACTACGCGCCCGGGCCGATCCGCATCGAACCGCTGCGTTACTTTCCGGTGGTGCGAGACCTGGTCATCGAAATGACCGACTTCCTCCGCAAGCTGCACGACGTCAAACCCTGGATCATTCGCGACGCCGAAAAGCCGCTGGCCGAAGGCGAGTACCTGCAAACTCCCGCGCAGCTCGACGCCTACAAGCAGTTCAGCATGTGCATTAACTGCATGCTCTGCTACGCCGCCTGCCCGGTCTACGGGCTTGATCCGCTGTTCAGCGGCCCGGCGGCCATCGCGCTGGCGCAGCGCTATAACATGGATTCGCGCGACCAGGGCGCCATCGAGCGCCTGCACATCCTCTCGCAGCACGAGGGCATCTGGGGCTGCACATTTGTCGGCGAATGCACGCGCGTCTGCCCCAAACACGTCGACCCGGCCGGCGCCATCCAGCAGTACAAGCTCACCGCCGCGCTGGAGTGGTTCAAATCCGTTCTACTGCCGCGGGGGCAACAGTGAGCAGCGCGCCGCGCTACACCGAGCATCATCCGCGCTGGTATCGCGAGCGCGTCTCCACCTACTGGTGGCTGTGGCGCTGGAATTATTTGAAATTCGTTCTGCGCGAGATCAGCAGCGTGTTCATTGCGTGGTTTGTGCTGGTCACCTTGCTCCAGTTCCGGGCGCTTTCCTCAGGCGCGCAAGCCTATGCGCAATTCCAGGAGTGGCTGCGTTCTCCGGGCATCCTTTTGCTTCACTTGATCGGTTTTGCTTTTGTGCTGTTCCACACCGCCACTTGGTTCGGACTGGCGCCGGCGGCGCTGGTGGTCCGCCTGGGCGGCAAGCGCGTGCCCGCCGCGCTGATCGTGGCGTCGAATTACGCGGCCTGGCTGGCGGTTTCTGCCGTCATCGCCTGGCTGGTGTTGCGAGGCCGAGCCTAATGCCCGAGCGCCCCAAACGCCCGAAGGAGCCGTTCTTCTGGACGCTGTTCAGCGCCGGCGGTGTGGTGTCGGCGTTCCTCCTGCCTGTGCACCTGTTTCTGTTTGTGCTGGCGTTTCCACTGGGCTGGCTCGAGCCGCCCGCTCACGACACGCTGGCACAATTGGCGCGCCATCCGCTGGCCCGCCTTTACCTGTTCCTGCTTTGCTCGCTGCCGTTATTCCATTGGGCGCATCGCTTCCGTTACACGCTGTACGACGGGCTGCAAATCAAGCACCTCAACGAGATGATCAACGTCTTTTGTTATGGAGGCGCCATTATAGGTACCGGCGTGGCCGCGTACCTGCTATGGTAGAAACAAGAAGTTAAGCGCAATGATCCCGCGGCATGCGGAAGCAACTCACCGTGGAGGTACCCATGTTTGAACTGAAGCCGTTATCGGAAGACGCGATCCCCGCGGCGCTGGCCAAAGCGGAACGGTACCGCCTGCTCAACCAGCCGGAACAGGCGGAGAGCATCTGCCTGGATATCCTCACGGCTTCCCCGGATAACCAGCAGGCTCTGATTCATCTGATTCTGGCGCTGACCGAGCAGTTCCACGACGGTGAGTCCGGCCGTGTGAGCGAGGCGCAGGCTTTGCTGCCGCGTTTCCATCGCGAATTCGATCGCGCTTATTTCGCGGGCATTATCTGCGAGCGCCGTGGGCGCTCTTTGCTGGCTCACGGCAATCCGGGGGCCGGCTACGTGGCCTACGACTGGTTGCGCGATGCCATGGGCTTGTATGAGAAAGCCCAGGCGATGAGCCGGCCAGGCAACGAAGACGCCGTGCTGCGCTGGAACACTTGCGCTCGCTATCTCAACACTCACCCGCAGATCGTGCCACCCGCCAAGGAACCCGCCGAGCCCATGCTGCTTGAATAGGCGTCCTGTGCGCTTTGCGGTGGGACCTTTGTTCTTTGCGGTTTCTCGCGGACGCCCCTCGTCTGGCTATCAACTGCCGGCTGTCAACTGTAAACTGTCCTGGTGCCGATTCGCCTCATCGCCATCGACATTGACGGGACGCTGCTCGACTCGCGCTGGCAGCTTCCCGCCGCCAACCGCGACGCCGTCGTCGCCGCCGTCGCGCGCGGCATCGAAGTGGCGCTGGTCACCGGCCGCCGCTTCGATTTCGCGTTGCCCATCGCCAACGAAATTCCCTGCCCGCTCACCATGATGGTCAACAACGGCGCGGTCACCAAATCGAAGGACGGCACGACGCACGCCCGCAATCTGCTGCCGCAAGCTACGGCGCGCCGCGTGGTGCTCGACACCACGCCCTGGCGCAGCGGCGCGGCCGTGGTCTTCGACCGCCCGCGCGAGAACCAAGTTGTATGGGAATACATGGATTGGGACGACCCCGGCCGCCGCAGCTACTTCGAGCGCAACCGCGAATTTCTCGCGCAGGTCGCGCCGCTTGACGCCTGTCTCACCGAGGATCCCATCCAGGTGATGTTCACCGGGCCGGTCGCGCCGTTGCGCGAGCTGGCCGCGCTGTTGCCGCGGCTTCCTTACGCCGCCGATTTTGCGCTCGCCGTCACCGAGTATGAAGACCGCAACTTTTCGTTGGTTGACGTGATGCGCGCGGGCTGCTCGAAGGGCGCCGCGCTTGCCGCGTGGACCGCGCACCGCGGGCTTGTGCGCGACGCGGTGATGGCCATCGGCGACAACCTCAATGACCTCGAGATGCTCCAGTTCGCCGGCACGCCCGTGGTCATGGCCAACTCCGTCCCTGCCCTCCGCTCCAACGGCTGGCACCTCACCGCCTCCAACGACGCCGCCGGTGTCGCACAAGCCATCGATCGCTTCGCCCTCTCTTAGCCAAGGCCCGCGCGGTGGGCGGGGTACTTGTGTATACTATGCTGCACACATTTGTTATTAAGGCGAAGAACGGATAATCAAGATGCGCCATGCGCTTAACCTAACTTTCGCTCTGTTGATTATTTCACTTGCGGCGGCACCGCAAGGCACTAAACCGCAGGCGTATCCCGACACTCCAGAAGGACTGCGCGACCTCATGCTAGATATCGTGGAAGCGACGAGCAAGCAGCACCCTTCCCGGGACACTTTGGTTGCGAGCCTCGTTTTGCCGGAAGATTCCAGCTGGTTCCAAGACACATTTGGCCATGAAAAAGGCGCTAGTCTGAGCAAGGCATACCGCGATTCCCTGGCCGCTTTCGATCGCTATATGCAGGGCCTGTTTCGCCATTGCGCGAGTGAGGGCCTGCGGGAAATTCAAGTTGAGCGCGTAGATGAGGGCCCGGCTGCCGCGCGAGGCATTGGCGGGCGAGTGGCCTCTCATATGAAACAACGGGTGCCGCTCTACCGCGTCTCCTTCAGAAAGGGCGGTAGAGAATTGGCAAGTTCCCAGAATTACGTGTTCTCAGAGGGAGGCTTCCGGCACATCAGCGATGGGGTCTTCGCGGTGCTGCCAACCGTCCCGCAGCCGCGGATGCGTTTGGCAGAGAGCGCCGCCCTTCGCATGCTCGTCCATCGCGTTGAACCGATCTTGCCTGAAGGAGCTGCGGACATCTCCGACCGCCGGGTGATTCTCCGGGTGGTGACGGACAACGAGGGAAACGTGAAAGATGTCACCACCAAGCAGGGGCACCCCGTGCTCGCCCGGGCCGCCATGGAGGCAGTCCGCCAATGGAGATTCCAACCGCCTCAGCCCCAAGGCTATCCACACCTCCGCATGATTATCGAAACGGAGATTACGATTCGCTTTTGAGAAACAGGACCACGATTGACTCCCGCGCTCGAACCATGGACTATGAACTATCAACTATGGACTGCCGTCTTCCTCTGCGCCGCTCAACGTTCTCCGCGCCTCTGCGTTATCTTTTGATTTTCGCCACGCTGCTGGCATGGGCCACACCCGCCGCTGCGGAGTACGCGGTGCTGCGCAACGGACAACGCATCCGCATCACCGGTTACGAGCAGCGCGACGCGAGCTACATCCTGCACATGCGCGGCGGGCGTGTGGAGCTTTCCGCCGCTGATGTGCTGGCCATCGAGCCGGAAGACACTTTCGGCCCCGCCGCTGCGCCGATGCCGCGCACGCCCTACGACTCTCTCATCACCGCCGCCGCGCTCCGCCATCGCCTCGACGAGAAGCTCATCACCAGCGTCATCGCAGTCGAATCGAATTTCGACCCGCGCGCCGTTTCGCCCAAGAACGCGCGCGGCCTGATGCAGCTCATGCCCGACACCGCGCGCCGCCTCGGCGTCACCGACATTTTCGACCCGGAGCAGAACATCAACGCCGGGGCGCGCTACCTGCGCGAGCTGCTCGACCGCTACTCCGGCGACCTGACCCTCGCGCTCGCAGCCTACAACGCCGGCCCGGAGCGCGTGACGCAGTATCGCGGCGTCCCGCCCTTCCCCGAGACGCGCGCTTACCTTTCCCGCATCTCGGCGCGGCTTAAAGACTCGGCCCCGCTCACCTTCAGCACGGCAAGCGCACCGACGGCAGCCACCATCGCTACGGCTGCTCCATGATTTACAGTTCGTTTGGATTCTAGCTGTGGACTTTCAACTGTTGGCGGTCAGCTTCTTTTCACGGTCTGCGCACGCCGCCGGCTCCGCCACCGCCCTGCGGCGGCTGACCTGCCGGCGTACCCGGCTGCGGCCCGCCAGCGCCAGGCTGGCCTTGCTGCATCGCGTCTTGTGTGGGGTCCCAGAGGAATTCCCAATCACGGTAGATCTGCTGACCGTTGTACACCTTGATGGACGACCTCGCCACTTTGCTGCCCACGCCGATAATGTTGCCGCCGATGATCGGCCCGCTGCCCAGCGTCCCCGGCGTCGCCTGACTCACGCCCGTGCCGGTTCCTGCCGCGCCAGCGCCTGATCCTGCGCCGGTCGCGCCGGTGGAACCGGTGGCACCACCTGAGCCCGCCGGCCCGCCCGCGGCGCCGCCGGCGCCGCCCGCGGGGCGCTGCGGAATGTTCATCAACATGTTGGGGCGCGTGGTGCTGCCGATCAGTTGCCCGTTGCCGCCGACGTAAATCAGCCGCCACGAGCCATCTTCCTTGTTCATCGGGTCTTCGTAGGCCTGCCGCAAAAAGCGCACATTCAACTGCGGCTTCACCAAGTCATCCATTGACTGCGGGAAGCGCCCGTTTTTGCGGTAGAACAGCTTCACCGCGCGGGCATACTGCTTGCCGCGCCAGATCATCTCCTCTTCGCGATCGCGCTGCCCTTGCGTCAAAAGGCTGGGCATCGCCGCGCCCGCGGAGATAATCATCACCGCCGCGAAGAACACCACGATCAGCAGCGCGGAGCCTTGCTGGCTGTAACGCCCACGGATTGCTGCGAATTGGTCTCCCGTCTTCATCTGCGAAGGTTCATCCGCTCGACCCGGGCAGTTCCTCCAACGCCAGCGTCACGCGCTTGCCGGTGGCCGTCTCTTCCACTTCCGCGTTGGTGTTACCGATACTGACCAGCCGGAAGCGCCGGTCGATCATCTGCCCTTCTTCCGCGATCCAGATGTCGTCGCCATTGGTGAAGAACGCGCGCTTGCGCCCGCTGGCTGGATTCGTAGCGATGCCGTAGAACTTGAATGGCGGCGGAGGCGGCTTGGGCGGCTCTGGCTTCACTTCCACCTGCTCGACCGGCTTTTGCTCTTTCGGTTGCTCCACGACGGGAGCACGGCCATAGTTGAAGATGTTGCGTCCCTTGCCTTGATACTCGCGCTTCTGCGACGCTGCGATATCGTCAATCCGCAGCGTAGGATCATCCACGTCGATCGGCCGGAAGCGCGCGCCGCTCTGCGCAATCACCTGCGGTGAATCCTGGAACTGCCCCGCCAGCACCCACGCCAGCAGCAGGAGCAGCGCGACCAGGGCATACGCTTTGTACCGCGTGCTCACGGCCGTTTCACCCGGAAGTAAGTCTTGAGTTGCAAGTTCAGCCTCAATGCCCCGCCCTGGGCTGACGCCAGCCCGAGGTTCTCCATCAGATAGAAACGCTCCGACTGCTCCAGCCCGTTGATGAAGGCCACGATGCTTGAATAGCTGCCTTCGACGGTTGCGGTGATGGCCACTTCAATTACGTTGCGCTTTTCAATGTCCACGGGCTTATAACTTACGGTGCGCGTTTCGAGGCCCGCCTTTTTCGCGATGGCCGTCAGGTCGGCCACCACGGTGGACGAGCCCACTTCCTCGCTGAGGAACTGCTCGTCGAAGAACTTGTTGCAGTCGCGCTCGATCTGCCCCTGCTTGTCGCGGATTTCCGTGGCCCGCTGGATATCCGCGGCCCACAGTTTGTGATCGCGCCGCAAGTCTGCCAGCCGTTGTTCCTGCTGCGCAGGCGCCGACCCTTCCAACCGCCAGTTGAACCAGAACAGCAGCGCATCGGCCGCCAGCACCGCCAGAATCGCGACGCGGATGCGCTTCTTCCATGCGCCGAGGTTGCGCATCAGCGGCCTCCTTCGCGCTTGGCGGCGGTTTCCGCGCTTGCGCCGCCGGCGGGGCCCGCCGCGGGCGTCACCATCTTGTACCAGGCCACCACTTCCAGCAGCAGCGCATCGGCGTCGCTGCGCTGCGGGCGGTTCTCGCTCACCACCTGCACGCGGGAAAACTCCGCTGACTCCTCCAGCGCCTGCAGCAGGCGGATCTTGTCTTCGTCGCTGCGCGCGCCCACCGTGAGCTTCACTTCCACCCGCCCTTTATCCATTTTGGGCGAAATGCTCACCACGCGCACGCCGACCGGCATTTTCTCTTCCAGGTTCTCGAAGATTTTCGTCCACGGAAAGCTGCGCTGCTGGATCAGCCCGTTCAGGAATTCCGCGCGGTCCTGAATCCGCCGTGCGTCCGGCGTCTTGAAGAAATCCTCCAGCGCGCGGCGCTCGTCGCGGAAGCGCGCCATGTCTGCCTGCAACTGAGCCGTTTCAGCACGCAGCTCGCTGCTGCTGCGCCAGCTGCGGAACACCTGCACGGAAAGGACCACGAACAGCGCCAGTGCCAGCGCGCCACCCAGCGCTGCGCCCAGCAGGAAGCGCCGCTGATTCTCCAGCGGCGCGGTCGCGAGATTGAGGCGTACTTTCATCGGCTCATGCTCCGCGATTCCTGGTCCAACCGATCAACGCCTCGAGGTAGCGATCCACCGTGGCCCGCGCGACGCCGGAAATCGGCTCTCCCAAAGTGGCGGAAGGCGTGAGCCGCGTCGCGTTCACTTGCAGCTCCGCCTCCACCGCCCGGCGGAACTCCTCGAATCGCTCGCCAAATCCGGCCAGGCACACCGTATCCAGGTTGCCGCGCCACGTGTCCTGGTAGTAGGCCACGGCGGGATAAATCTCCTCGAGCAGCGCCTGCGGCGACAAATCGTCCGCGGCCGCGGGCATCTCCGAGCAGCGATAGACGCACAGCGACTGCCCGCGCACGATCACCGTAGTCAGGGTTCGCCCCACCAGCCGCGCCAGCAGCGTGGGCCGCTCGTCTTCGAAATAACTCAGCGTGGCCAGCGTCGAACTCATCACCACGCCCGGCTTGCAGCCGGCGGCCTCGACGGCTTCCTCGTACTGCCGCACCACGCGCTGCCGCGCCACCGCTGTCAGCACTTCCACGCCGGCAGCGCCGCCCGGTGGCCCCGGCTGCACCACGTAGGACACCACGGTATCTTCCACGTCGAACGGCACGCTCTTCTTCAGCCGCCAGCGCAACAGCGGGATGGCCTCGTCGCTGCGCCGCGGCAGCGTGTCGAAATGCAGCAGGAATACGCGCACCACCTGATCGGGAATCAGCAGCGCCACGTCCGGCCCGCGCCCTTGCACCTTCTCCAGAACGCGGCGTACCGCGGTTCCCACAGCCGCCGGGTCGGCGAGGTTCAACTCCACAGGAGAAGGCGCCGCGGCGCCCGGCGGCAGCGGCTCAACCGCATGCTGCGGCCAGCGAATCGCCGCTACATGCGACTCTGAAATCTCCAGGCCCACGGCGGGATGCGGAATCGCATCCAGCCACGCCGCCAAGCGCTTCGGCAGCGGAACGCTCGCCGGAATAGAGGAAAGGCTACTCAATGAACGTCACCTTGTTGATTTCGCGCAGGGTGGTCACGCCCTCGCGCACTTTCTCCAGGCCGGCTTCGCGCAGGAACGTCATTCCTTCTTCCCGCGCCAGCTTCTTGATTTCCGAGGTGGGCCGCCGGTCAATAATCATCTCGCGGATCGGATCTGACAGGTCGAGTATCTCGTGGATCGCGGTGCGCCCGCGAAAACCAGTGCCGGAGCACTCCAGGCAGCCCGCGCCTTCGTAGACCGGCACGTCTTTCCACTGCGCTGCCTCGAGGGCCGATTCATCGATCATTTGCTTGGTCAGCGGCACCGGCTTCTTGCAGTTCTCACAGATCACACGCACCAGCCGCTGCGCCAGGATGCAGTTCAGCGCGGAAACGAAGTTATACGGCTCGACGCCCATGTTGACGAAGCGCCCGATCACGTCGGTCACGTTGTTGGCGTGCACCGTGGTGAACACCAGGTGCCCGGTGAGCGCGGATTGAATGGCGATTTGCGCCGTCTCCAAGTCGCGAATTTCGCCCACCATGATTTTGTCCGGGTCGTGCCGCAGGATGGAGCGCAACCCGCGCGCGAACGTCAGCCCCTTCTTTTCGTTCACTGGAATCTGCGTGATGCCCTTCACCTGATATTCGACGGGGTCTTCGATGGTGACGATCTTGTCTTCGTCGGTCTTGATTTCGTTGATCGCCGCGTACAGCGTGGTGGTCTTCCCCGACCCGGTAGGCCCGGTCACCAGGAACATTCCATACGGCTCATGCACGTACTTGCGAATCTTGCGCAAATCCGACGGCAGAAAACCGATCACCTCCAGCGTGAGGTTGCGAAACTTCTCGCTCAGCGTCTCTTTGTCGAGCACGCGCAGCACGGCATCTTCGCCGTGAATCGAAGGCATGATGGACACGCGAAAATCGATGAACCGCCCCTTGTACTTCACGCGGAATCGCCCATCCTGCGGCACGCGCCGCTCGGCGATGTCCAACTCGCTCATCACCTTGATGCGCGAAATGATGGTTGAGTGCCAATCCTTGCCGATGGGGGGCATGGCGTATTGCAGCACGCCGTCAATGCGATACTTCATGGCCACTTCGTTGTCGCGCGTCTCGATGTGGATGTCGCTGGCGCGCCTTTCCAGCGCCGTGAAGATCACCGTATCCACCAGGCGCACCACGGGATTCGCGTCCGTCTCCCGCGTCAGCTTCTCCATGGTGATCGCTTCGTCGCCATCGAGCTCGCGCACCACCTGCAGCGTGAAGCCTTCGGTGGCTTGCTCCAGCACACGTTGCGACTGCTCGGTGCGCTTGAGCAGGTCGCTGATTTGCGACCCCGTCGCTACCTTGATCACCAGCTTTTTCCCCAGCAGCAGCGCCAGCTCATCGGTCAGCAGCAATTGACTGGGGTCGGCCACGGCGACCGTCAGGGAATTGTTGCGCCCCTCCAGGGGAACGAAGTTGTAGCGGAACATCAGGTCGGCCGGAATGGAACGGAACAGCTCCGGGTCAATACGGTGCTCCTTCAAGTCGATAAACGGGCAGCGGTAGCGCTCTGCCAGCTTGCGCGTGCGCTCGCGTTCGGCGGCCTCGTCGGCCTGCGCTTCGCGGGGTACATTGGGGTTGGTCGTACTCATGATTCCTTTCGGTTTAACGCGCCGCACCCGCCTGGAACGTAAAAATCGGCAGATACAACGCCAGCAAAATGAAGAATACCACTATCGCCAGAAAGACCAGGATCAGCGGCTCGATCCACGCCAGCGCCTCGCTCATGCGAATGCTCACGTCTTCCTCGTAGAACTCCGCCACGCTGGCCAGCATCGGCGCCAGCGCGCCGGTGGCCTCGCCCACTTCAATCATCTCCAGCGCCAGCCCGGGGAAAAATCCCGTGGCCTGCAAGCTAAAATGCAGCGGCTGCCCCTCGCGCACCTGGCGCGCTGCCTGCTCAATCGAGGTGGACACCAGGCGGCTGGTGGTGGCCCCGGCCGCGGTGTCGAGCGCCGTCACCAGCGGAATGCCGCCGGTGAGCAATGTGGAGAGCGTGCGGCAGAATTGCGCCACTTGGAATTTCACCCAGGTGCTGCCAAACAGCGGCAATCGCAGCTTAACCCGGTCGATCACCAAGCCGCCACGGTCCGTGTGCGACCAGAAGAACGCCATCACTCCCGCCGCTACCGCGCTCACAGCTCCAATCAGCAGGGGCACGCGCATTTCCAGCGCAAACGTCACCAGCACCTGGGTGATGAACGGTAGCGGCACGCGCATCTCCTGATACAACCCCGCAAATCGCGGCAGGATGTAGGTCACCACGCCGGTTACGATCAGGGTCGCCACCACGACCAGGAACGCCGGATAAATCAGCGATGCTTTCAGCTTCTTGCGGAATGTCGTGGTCACGCGCTGATAGACGATGTACGACTCCAGCACCCCCGGCAGGTTGCCGCTGCGCTCGCCGGCCAGCAGCGACGTGGTGTACACGCGCGAAAAAAGCCCGGAGTCCGCGAAGGCATCCGAAAGCAGCGCGCCCTCCCGCACCCGGTCACGCACTTCGCGCAGCACTGGGCGAAGCCGCGGGGCCGCCGCGCGCTCGGCCAGCAGATCGAGCGCCTTCAAGATGGGCAGTCCGGCTTTGAGGAGCGTGTTGAATTGCTGGTTGAAGATGAGGAAATCGTCGGCTCGGACGGCCCGCTGCGCCGACCCTGCCCTGGAGGGCAAGACTCCCAGCCGCTCGCGCACCGTGTAAACAAAGAGGCCACGGTCGGTCAGCTTCTGGCGGACTTCGTTTTCCGACTGAGCAGCCTCTACCTGCTGGTAAACACGGCCGCTTGCGTCGGCTACCTTGCAGACGTATTCGAGCATCTGTGGATCGTGAAGGAGCGGGCAGCTTACTCCGTCTCCGAGTTTAACACATCGGATTCCGGCAATCGGAATCCCTATTCTTTGACGATTGAACTCAGCGACTGGTGCCAGTGAGCGACTGCTCATCGACGATGGCCACGCCCTTAGGCGCGGAGAAGTGAAACAGCACCTCGGCCAGCGCCACATTCTCGCGCCAGTCGGCAAAGCGGAACTCCGTTTCCACGTCGCCCGGCTCCCGGATCAGGATGCGCGCCAGCCGGAAGGCCTCGTCCATGTCAAACAGAATTTCGCGAAACGGCGCCTGCTTGTCCTTGGGCACGCAACGCAAAGCATGGCCGACCTTCGTCGCCTGCTTCTCCAGCGTCCCGCACATGCGCGTAAGCACGCCCGGCCGCAGCTTCCCGGCCAGCAACGCCAGTGGCGTATGCCAGTCGTCGCTCTCTTTCACTTTGGCCCGCGTAGCGGTTCGATCGGCGGGGACGTAGAACCAGGCGTTCTTCCCATCCACCAGAAACAACTTTTCTTCCGGCGCCTGATACTCCCAGCGCATCCGGCCCGGCCGGCTGAAGTACGCCGTGCCGGACTCGACGCGCACGTTCTTCCCCTGCCGGTAGCGTTCGAGGAAAGTGACCTGCATGGTGCGCAGCTTCTGGTAGCGCACTTCCATGCGGTTGGCAATTTCCTTGGCGGAGAGATCCCCCTGCGCGCGGGCCGGGGCCGGCCACAGGAGCACCATCGCGGCCAGCGCGGCTGCGGCCAGCCAAGCCCATGACTCCTGCAAACGTTGTTGCACGAAGATCTGCATCGCCCACCAGTATAGCAAGCGAGTACGCAATGGTTTGGATGCGGCTCAAGAATCGAAGGATGGAAAGCAGGAATCTACTGAATCGCAGGCCGAAGAGGAGCAACACACGCACCAACACCGATCAAGACTCCCGCCGGGTCTTGCCGGATCAATCCGTTTTCCAAGGTGCAGAAACTCCGCTGCCCGGTTGTCCCCACCACCAAGGGGGTAGCAGTCAACAGGAAATTCACCACTCCCGCCGCGCCGCAACCAGCGGGAACGTTTGTTATAAGAGTCCCCGGCGTAAGGGCAAATGCGTAGCCGGTCTTCTGGCCGGTGGCCAGGGTGTTGTCAATCAACCCAGCCGCCCCGCAATTCACCGCACCGGTGCCATTTAGGGACGTCAGGTCCGGCGCAAAACCGTTCCCGTAGCTGCTGCTATAAGCGACTTGAGCGGTTACGATCGTTCGCAGGTTGGTGATCGCTGCCGTTTCGTTGGCCGCCATGCGCGAGCGCATGAAGTTCGGGATGGCGATGGCCGCGATAATCAGGATGATGGTGACCACGATCAGAAGCTCGATCAGCGAGAACCCGCGAGCGGCTCGGGCCGAATTTTGCTGCCGTGTTTTGTTCGCGTTTCGCATCGCTCGTCCGCTTTCTGTCTCCGCGGGATCTCGATCCTTCTCGGCTTTTTCTTTGTCCCCCTGCCCTACCATGCTGCCCTATTATGACAAAGGGGAGGAACCAGGGCCCCTCCCCATTGTTTCAAGCGTTACGTAAAGCTTACTGCGCGATCACAGCCAGAGGAGCCACACAAGCACCCGGGGCAATCGGGGCGCCCGTGGGGTCTTGACGAACCACACCGGACTGGTCAGTGCAGAAGCTGCGCTGACCGGTGGTGCCAACCGTCACCGGCGTCGCACCGATGTCGTAGCTGACGGCACCAGGCGTGCAGCCTGCGGGCGGCGTGGCAACAGCCGCGCCAGGGCCGTACGTGAAGTTATAGCCGCTCTTCTGTCCGCCTGCGAGCACCTGGTCAATCAGGTCGGCGTTGTTGCAAGTGGCCGGCGGACCGCCACCCGGACCCAGGGACAGCAGGGTCGGCGGGAAGCCGTTGCCGTAGGTGGACGAATACTGCACCGCGCCTGTGTTGATCGTACGCACCGAGCCCACCGCCGACGTTTCATTGGCAGTGATTCGGGCGCGCAACAGGTTCGGAATCGCGATCGCGGCGATGATCAGAATAATCGCTACGACGATGAGCAACTCGATCAACGAGAAGCCCTTGTTCTTGTTTCGCATACACTCTCCTTCGAGATTTTTGAACTCCCCAACCGGGGTACCGTTGACCCTATGGGGCAAGCCCAATGCCAACCCCAAACGCTCTGCTCGAAAACAGCACAGTGACCACTATCAATTGTATTATCTGTATAATACGAGGCGGCCATGCTCCCGTTGCTGGGCTGGCAATTCTTCAATTACCCGCCAGTCCCAGCTAGGAGGACAAAAAACGTCCTCACCCGAGGACAACTTTTGGCCTCTGTACCTTGGGCCTTCCCACCCAGGGCTACAGTCCGTATTTCTTCGCGTAGTGTTTGAACGACCGGTAGCTGATTCGCAGAAGCTCGGCTGCGCGAGTGCCGACACCGCCGGCGCGCGCCAGCGCTGCGCGAAGGTAGGCCCGCTCCATCTCCGTGACCTTCGTCTCCATGTCCACACCCTCCGCGGGCACCAACTCGCTACCGGCTCCCAATTCAGCAGCCACCCCGCGCGCTTCCTTCAACAGCTTTTCAGGCAGGACAGCGGGAGTGATGCGACCGCCCGGCTCCAAAGCAACGGCCCGCTCGATGGTATTCTCCAATTCCCGTACGTTGCCCGGCCAATCATAAGACTCCAGCAGCCGCAGGGTCTCCGGCTCGATTCCTTCCACCGGCTTTTCCATGGCTTTGCGGAATCGATCCAGGAACGCCCGCGCCAGCAGCGGAATATCTTCCCGGCGTTCGCGCAACGGCGGCATATGGATGGGGATCACGCTCAGCCGGTAGTACAGGTCTTCGCGAAAGTTCCCCTCGGCAATTTCTCTTTCCAAGTCCTTGTTCGTTGCCGCAATCACCCGCACATCCACTTCCGTCTCTTCTGTGCTTCCCAGCGGCCGTACCTTTCGCTCCTGCAACACGCGGTAAAGCTTCACTTGCATGGCCGGGGTCATGTTTCCGATCTCGTCCATGAACAGGGTCCCTTCGTGCGCCGCTTGGAACAACCCTTGCCGGTTCTCGTTCGCGCCGGTGAACGCGCCCTTCAGGTAGCCGAACAATTCGCTTTCGAGAAGGGTTTCCGGAAACGCGCCGCAATTGATGGTGATGAACGGAGCGGCGGCGCGCGGGCTGTTGTCATGAATGGCGCGCGCCGCCAGTTCCTTCCCCGTCCCGCTTTCCCCCGTAATCAGGATGCGGCTCGATTGCGGCGCCACGGTCTGAATCATTTCGAAGATCGCTCGCATCTTCGCGCTACGCCCGATGATGTTGTCGAGCCCGGTCAGGCGGCGCAGCTCGCGCCGCAGCAGCCCGGCTTCCTTTTTCAGCTTGAGGTTTTCGGCCACCTGGCTGACGGCCTGCCGCAGCTCTTCCGTCAGCTTGTCGCCTTTGATGACGTAGCGGTCTGCGCCGTAGTTCAGGGCCTCGATGGCCGTCTCCAGCCGGGGCAACCCGGTGATGAGCACAAACACGCAGGAGGGAGACATCTCCTTGGCAAATTTCAGCAGGTCCACGCCGCTGGCGTCCTGGTCGTCGGGCAGCAGGCGGATATCGGAGATGATGATGTCAAAAACCTGCGATTCGATTTTCCGCCGCGCGGCGCCCGGGCTGGTGGCGATTTCCACGCGGTGCCCCAGCTTGCGGAAAGTAATCTCCAGCAATTCGCAGATGGAGCGCTCGTCGTCCACCACCAGCAGGTGAGCCATAGGAGAATCAGGATGTCAGAATCGTTTGCGCAATTCAAACGCGGGCTGCGACCCGTTCCGCAGACTGGACCGCGCGCGGCAGCTCGACGATAAACTCGGCGCCGCGTCCCTTTTCCGATTGCGCGCGGATTCTCCCGCGATGGGCCTGCACAATCTGATACACGATGGCCAAGCCCAGGCCCGTGCCGCCGGGGAACGTGCTTTGAAACGGCTCAAAAATCTTGGCCGCGCGCGGCGCGTCGAAGCCCATCCCTGTATCGCGGATTCGCACACGCACCCAGTGCGGATCCGCTTCCAGCCACACCGAGATGGTGCCTCCTTCGGGCATGGCCCGCAGCGCGTTGTCGCACAGGTTCCAGAACAACTGCTTGATGCGGTTGTGATCCACGCGGAGCCTCAAGTCCCTCCCCGGCAGGTGACGCTCAATCCGGTGCTTCCCGCTGAAGGTCGGGTGCCGTTCCAGCAGCAACAGCGTTTCTTCCAGCAGCGCGCTCAGGTTCTCTTCCGCAAACTCGTAGGTTTTCTCGCGCGAGTAGTTCAAGAAATCGCCGATGGTCTGGTTCAGCCGCTCCGATTCGCGGTTGACGATCTGCACCAGCCGCTGCTCATCCTCTTCCAGCGGAACCAGCCGCGCCAACTCCTTCACCGCCCCGGCCATTGCCGTCAGCGGCTGGCGAATTTCGTGCGCAATCGCCGCCGAAAGCCGCCCCAGCGCGGCCATCCTCTCTTTTGTGGCCACCTCATTTTCCAGCCGCTTCAGCTCCGTCAGGTCCTGAAAGTTGAACACGTATCCGATGGTCCGCCGCGCCCGCGTGCGCAACGGCGATACGGAAATGCCCAGGTAACGCTCGACGCCCGATGCATTTACGAATTCTGTCTCATGGCGCAAGCCGCTGGTCTCTTCCGCCTCCGGCCCCAGCGCACCGCGAAACGCGGGCAGCACTTCCTCCACCATTTGCCAGCGCAGTTGCTCCGCGCGATAGCGGGTAATCTCCTCTCCGGCGCGGTTCATTTGCAGGATGCGGCCGTCCAGGTCAGTGATGAGCAAGCCGCCGCGCATGGACTCAATGATGTCTTCATTAAACGCCTGCAGATCCTCCAGCTCCTCGCTCTTCTCTGCCAGCTCCAGGCCCTTGCGGCGCAAGGTGTGCGCCAGCAGGCTGCCGAGGTAAGCCACACCCATGAACGCGAACAAGTTCGTAAAAATCCAGAATTGCAGGCCCTTTTCTGTCGGCATGCTCCGCGCCGTACTGGGCAGCGTTTCGTAAAAGATCAGTTCCACCAGCGCGCCTAGAAAAACAAAGCCCAGCGACGCGATGATGAATACTCCCTTGCGGTCAAACAGCACGCAGGCCATCAGAATCGCGAGGAGATACAGTGAAGTGAAGTAACTCTCGTGACCGCCGGTCACAAACACCAGCCCGGTGATCATCAGCAAGTCCACGATCATCACCAGGGACGCATGCCAGCGCACATCCGGCAGCACTTTGCTGAGAAAGAGAAACGTCAGGGCCAGCGAGTACCAGAAGATCATCAGCGGGACGAAGTAGCGGTTGGGGACTTCGAGCTGGTTGAACTCCCGCAGCAGCAGGACCATCGCCACCAGCAGCGTGATCACCAGCAGGCGCACGCGCGCCAGCCACACCAGCCACTCCTGCACTCCGCTGCTCGCCGGACGTAGCGGTGATGTGGTGGCGCTCATGTTCGTGGCTGCGGGTGGCGCCGGAGGGCCCGGGAGTGCCCGCCGTGCGGGGCGGTCCATCCCGCCCCGCGGCGTGGATCGCTTCGGCTCATTATCCGCCCAGCTTGGCGATGAGCGAGAAAATCGGCAGGTACATGGAAATCACGATGCCGCCAACGACGATGCCAAGGAACAAAATCATCATCGGTTCCATCGCGGTCAGCAGGTCTTTCACCGCGGCGTCCACTTCGTCTTCGTAGAAGTCGGCGATCTTCTGGAGCATGGCGTCCATCGCGCCGGTCTGCTCGCCGACGCCGATCATTTGCGTCACCATGCCCGGGAACACGTCCGTCTCTTTCAACGGATCCACCAAGTTGCGCCCGGCTTCCACGGCCTTGCGCACCTGCGAGATGGCGCGCTCGATCACCGCGTTGCCCGATGTGCGCGCGGTAATGTCCAGGCCTTCCAGAATCGGCACACCGCTGGAAATCAGCGTCCCCAGCGTACGCGTGAAGCGGGCTACGGCGATCTTGCGCAGCAGCGGCCCGATCAGCGGCATCTTCAGCATGATCGCGTCAATCGTGTACTTGCCCTTTGGCGTCCCGTAGGCCGCCCGGATTCCGAAGAACGAGGCAATGAAGAACACCACCACGGCCAAGCCGCCCCATCCACCCACAAAGTTGCTCATCCCGATCACGATGCGTGTCGGCGTCGGCAGCGCCACGCCCAAGCCCGCAAACAGGCTGGCGAACACCGGCACCACCTTCCACAGTAGCAAGCCGATCACCAGCACCGTAATACCCAACACCGACGACGGGTAAATCATCGCCGACTTCACGGCGCGCACCAGCTTGACGTTCTTTTCAATGTAGCTCGACAACCGTTGCAAAATGGTGTCCAGAATACCGCCCGTCTCGCCCGCCTCCACCATGTTCACGTACAGGTCGTCGAACACCTTCGGATAGTTGCGCATCGAGGCCGAGAGCGTCGCGCCGCCCTCCACCGAGCCGCGCACGCCCGTCAGAATCTTCTGGAACGCCTTGTTCTCCTGCTGCCCAGCCAGAATCTCCAGGCACTGCACCAGCGGCAGACCGGCGTCAATCATCACCGAGAACTGGCGCGTGAAGATGGCCAGCTCTTTGGTGGTGACTTTGCCGCCGCCAAACGTCGGCAGGGCGAACTCCTTGCCCTTCTCCGACATCTTGGTGATGCTGACCTGCTCGCGGCGCAGCAATGCGGTCAACTCCGCTTTGCTGCCTGCCTGGCGCTCGCCCTTGATGGCGACCCCGGCCCGGTTCACTCCCTGATAGACAAAGACCGGCATGGCTTACTCCTCCCGCAGATGAAGTTCCAATCCTCGGGCAACCAAATCCACTTAACGCTTCACCGGAGCCCGCCCCGGCGTGGGGGCGGCCACTCCACGGTTAATCATATCCTGCAATTCGTCGGCATTCGACGATCGCGCGAGCGCCGTTTCCAAAGTGACAGCCTTGCTGAAGTAAACCTGCGCCAAGGCCTGGTTGAACGTCTGCATCCCGCTGGTGGCTTGTCCGGCCTGCATCGCCGAATATATCTGGTGAATCTTGTCCTCGCGCATCAGGTTGCGGATGGCCGCGCTGGGGATCAGGATTTCCATCACCATGCACCGCCCGCGCCCGTCGCCACGCGGCAACAGCGCCTGGCACAGGATCCCCTCCAGCACCATCGAAAGCTGCGCGCGAATTTGCGGCTGTTGGTGCGCCGGAAACACGTCGACGATACGGTTGATGGTGCTCACCGCCGAATTAGTGTGCAGCGTGGCAAACGTCAAGTGGCCGGTTTCCGCGATGCGCAGTGCCGATTCGATGGTCTCCAAGTCGCGCATTTCGCCGATCAGCACCACGTCGGGATCTTCGCGCAGCGAAGCCCGCAACGCATTAGTGAAGGAGTGCGTGTCCGAGTGGATTTCCCTCTGGTTCACCAGGCACTTCTTGTTGTTGTGCAGAAACTCGATGGGGTCCTCAATGGTGATCATGTGCTCTTCGCGTTCGCTGTTGATCTTGTCCAGCATCGCGGCGAGCGTCGTGGATTTGCCTGACCCGGTCGGCCCCGTCACCAGCACCAGGCCGCGCGGCTTGTCGCACAGGGCCTTCACCACCGGCGGCAATCCCAGCGCGTCGAACCCCTTAATCTCCCACGGAATCGTACGGAAAACGGCAGCCACCGCGCCGCGCTGGTTGAACACGTTGCCGCGGAAGCGAGCCAGGTTCTTCAGCCCGAATGAGAAGTCGAGCTCCAGATTCTCCTCAAACCGGTGTTTCTGCGCATCGGTCAGCACGCTGTAAGCCAGCGCCTTGGTGTCCACCGCCGTCAACGGCGGCATGTCCAGCGGGCGAAGCTTGCCATGGATGCGGATCCGCGGCGGCGTGTTGGTGCTGATGTGCAGGTCGCTGCCGCCCATCTCGATCATCTTTTTCAGCAGTTCGCTGAGCGAAACACCAGCCATGAGTCTCCCCCTCGCCTACAGAACCGTCTCGCGCGCCACTTCCTCCAGCGTGGTGACGCCGCCCATTGCCTTAATCAACCCGCTGCGTCGCAGCGTGATCATCCCGCCTTCGATGGCCTTCTTCTTCAATTCCAGCGCGGAGGCTCCCACCAGGATTAGCTCGCGCAACTCGTCGGTGATTTCCATCACTTCATACAAGCCGGCGCGCCCCTTATAACCGGAATTATTGCACGTCTGGCAGCCCTTTCCGTGCATGATTTTCACGGTCTTGGCTTCTTCCCGCGTAAACCCCGCATCCAGCAGCGCCTGCTCCGGGACGTTGGCTTCCGCCTTGCACCCGCTGCAGATGCGGCGTACCAGCCGCTGCGCGCAAATCAAGTGCACAGAGGTCGCCACCAGGAACGGCTCGATGCCCATGTTCATCAATCGGCTGACGGTGGAAGGGGCATCATTGGTGTGCAGCGTGGAAAGCACCAAGTGGCCGGTCAGCGCCGCTTTCACTGCAATTTCGGCCGTTTCAAAGTCGCGGATCTCTCCAACCAGAATGATGTTCGGATCCTGCCGCAAGAACGCGCGCAGCGCCGCGGCAAAGTTCAGCCCAATCTGCTCCTTCATCTGCACCTGGTTGATGCCCGGCAGTTGGAACTCCACGGGATCTTCCGCGGTCATGATGTTCGTTTCCGGCGTGTTCAGCCGCGCAATCGACGAGTAGAGCGTGTTGGTCTTGCCGGACCCGGTCGGCCCCGTCACCAGCACCATGCCGTACGGCTTCAAGATGGCTTTCTCAAACTTGTTCAGCGACTCCTGCTCGAACCCCAGCTTGGTCATGTCCAGCCGCAGGTTCTCCTTGTCCAGCAGCCGCATCACCACTTTTTCGCCGAACAGCGTGGGCACCGTCGACACGCGGAAGTCCAGTTCCTTCTTCCGCCCGTCTTTGCTGAACTTGATCATGATGCGCCCGTCTTGCGGCAGGCGCTTTTCGCTGATGTCCAGCTTGGCCATGATTTTCAGGCGGCTGGTGATTGCGTCCCGCAGCTTCAACGGCGGCGCCATCACGTTCTGCAGAATGCCGTCAACCCGGAAGCGGACGCGGTACTCCTTCTCATACGGCTCGATGTGAATGTCGCTCGCGCCTCGCTTCAGCGAATCGGTCAGGATCAGGTTGACCAGCTTGATGATCGGCGCCTCATCCGCGGCTTTCTCCAGCGACGCCAGGTCCATCTGCTCGTCTTCGGTGGCCGAAAGCTCGACGTCCGCCGCCTCTCCGCCCGCGAGATCCTTCATCACCTTGTCCAGCTCTTGCACGCTGGAAGCTTCGCCGTAGAACTTGCTGATGGCCTCGGCAATCGCCGATTCCGACGCCACCACCGGTTCCACGTTGAACCCGGTCATGAACTTGATGTCGTCCATCGCGAACACGTTGGTCGGGTCGGTCATTGCGATGGTCAGCGTCGAGCCCACGCGGGACAGCGGCACAATCTGGTAACGCACCGCCGTCTCCTGCGGGATCAGCTTGGTCACCTGGGGATCCACTTCGTAATACTTGAGGTTGATGGAAGGGACGCCGTACTGTCGCGAAAGCACCGCGGTCACCTCGTCGTCGGTGACCATGCCCAGCTTCACCAGCGCCGCGCCGAGGCGCCCGCCATTCGATTTCTGGTGCTCCAGAGCCTTCTGCAATTGCTCCTTGCTGATCAGGCTCTCTTTGACCAGAATCTCGCCCAGCCGTGAGGACATCAGGGGCTCCTGAGAACAGACTGAGTCCGAAGAACGGCCCACGCTAACATGCCCGGCTTCTCTCGGATACCAGTTTTCTTCCGCACTTTGCCGAAATCGTAATGCCGCACTGGAGCGAAGTCAAGCAGTGGTAGGACCGGCTCTCAGCCTGTCCTTCTTCCTGCCTGCCTCCTGCCCTGTGGCATTTTGTCTACACTGCATCCTTGACTTGCCACACCCCCACCCGTATCTTCGCTGTATTCATGCCGGAAGCCCAACTCATCGCGACCGCGCCTCCTCCCGCGCCAATGGCCCACCCGACCGCAACAGCTACTTCCGCTGCACCGGCGCCCGAGTTGCGCGCCTACTACGACGCGCTCTTCGCCGCCTTTGGCCCACAGCACTGGTGGCCCTCCTCCAAATCCGGCGGGCCGTTTGAAATTATTGTCGGCGCGATCCTCACGCAGTCCACCGCGTGGACCAACGTCGAAAAAGCCATCGTGAACCTCCGCCGCGCGCGCGTGCTCACTCCTCGCGCCATCGAGCGCATTCCCATCGCGCGACTCGCGCGTCTCATCCGCCCGTCCGGCTACTTCCACCAGAAGGCGAAGAAGCTCAAAGCCTTCGTCCGTTTCCTGCGCGACGAACATGGCGGTTCGCTCGCCCGCATGTTCCGCACCCCAACCGCCGAGTTGCGCGAGCAGCTTCTCGCCGTCCACGGCATTGGCCCGGAAACTGCCGACTCCATAATGCTCTATGCCGGTTCGCATCCCGTCTTTGTCGTCGACGCGTACACTCGCCGCATCCTCTTCCGCCACGCCCTCATCGCCGAGAAACCAACGCGCTCGCTTCCCGGCTCGACCTACGAAGAGATCCGCGCGCTCTTTGAGTCCGCCCTCCCCCACGACGCGCAGCTCTTCAACGAATTCCACGCGCTGCTCGTCCACACCGGCAAGTACTTCTGCCGCCCGCGCGATCCGCGCTGCGACTCCTGCCCGCTGCGCGCGTTTCTGCCGCTTGTAGCTCACGTCCCGGTCGGACGCGTGAGCGGCCGAATTGACGTGAGGCTCCCGGCCTCCAAATGACCCCGCCGCGCAAATCCGCCAAGCGCTCCCGTGCCGAACGCCTTTGGCTCGCTTTTGGCGGCCTGCTCATCGCCATCCTGCTCGGCGGCGTGTTCACCCTCGGCTCGCTGCGCGTGCCCTTCGAGCCTGACTCGCGTACCGAGTTCGTCGTGCTGTTCGCGCTCTCCACCTTCAACATCGTCGCGCTGCTGGTCTTCGGGCTGATGCTCGCGCGCACCCTGCTGCGCATCTGGGCCGACCGCCAGGCCGGCAAGCTCGGCGCTCGCTTCCGCACCAAAATGGTCTTGGGCGCGATGGCCATCTCTTTGCTCCCTGTCGTCTTTCTTTTCTTCGTCAGCTACGCCCTCCTCAACCGCACCCTCGCCAAATGGTTCCCCCGCCCGCTCGAAATCGCTACTCAGCAAAGCCAGCGCCTGCTGAGCGAACTTGGAAAAACTGAACACGAGCGCCTCAACTGGATCGTTCGCGAGACGGTTCCCCTATCCAGTTCGAGCGAGGGGCAAGCCGTCGAGAAGGCAATCGAGTACGGGGCGGATGCCGCATGGTTCGTCGAGAAAACTGACCAGGTTACGACGGGTAGACTTGCGATCCTCGATGGCCAATCCGGTTCCCGGCACTACGAGGATGTGGTCAACGCAAAGTTCCTGCGGAAGCTGCCTAGTGGCGTTGAGGTTTGGGAAGTCAACTCCTCGCCGCATCTGGCTTCGCGTTACAACATCATCGAGCACTATCATCCTGTTGAACGCATCGATAAGCAGGGTCGTCGCCAGTTGGTCCCGCCGCCGAAAACTGGGCAATTGGAGTTCTATTGGGGCGCCATGATTGTGGGCCGTCGCTTGCCCGAAGGATTCATGCAACAGTTTGGTGCGGTCGAGGCCCAGGTCGCCGCCTACCAGCAGCAAACCGCCTCGCTCCGCACCTACCGCAACATGATTTTGCTCACGCTCGGCCTATTCACCGTGCTCGTCCTTTTTTCATCGATGTGGTTCGCGCTGTTTCTCTCCAAGCAAGTTACTGTGCCCATCGAGGCGCTGGCCGAAGGCACGCGCGAAGTCGCCCGCGGCAATCTCGGCCATCAAGTCGACGTCGCCGCCACTGACGAGCTCGGCACGCTGGTCACTTCCTTCAATCAAATGACCGGCCAGCTTGCCGACAGCCGCCGCCAGGTGGACGAATTCACGCGCACTCTCCAGCAGGCCGTCGCGGAAATCGAGCAGCGCCGCCAGCTCATGGAAACCATCCAAGAGAACATCCCCACCGGCGTGCTCTCGCTCGACGCCTCGGGCGCCGTCACCCGCGCCAATCGCAGCGTCGCGCGCATTTTCGGCGACGAAGCTCGCAAGGCCGCGTCGCTGGCGCACGTGATGGGCGACGACGCCGCGCGCGCGGTTGAATACCTAATGCGCAAGGCCCTGCGCCTCGGCGCTGCGTCCAAGGAAATCGAAATCGCGCTCGGCGACCGGGTACTGCACGCCGCGGTCACCGTCAGCGCGCTCGGCCCGCGCCGCTCGAATCCCGGCTACGTCGTCGTGATTGACGACCTCACTGACCTGCTGCGCGCGCAGAAAGCTGCGGCGTGGCAGGAGGTCGCCCAGCGCATCGCGCACGAAATCAAGAATCCGCTCACGCCAATTCAACTCTCCGCGCAGCGCTTGTCGCGCTATTTGGAAAAGGACGCGACGCCGCAAAAGGGACAGACAGGAGTGCCTGTCCTACCAGGCGAATTTTCCGCGCTGGCTCGCGAGTGCACCACGCTCATCGAGCGCGAAGTCGCCACGCTGAAGTCGCTGGTGGACGAGTTCTCGCAGTTCGCGCGCTTCCCTGCCTCGAAGCCCGAGCCCGCCGAAATCAACGCCATCGTATCCGGCGCGCTTGACGTCTTCGCCGGCCGGCTCGACGGCGTGCACTTGCGCACCGACCTTTCGCCGCA
>Ga0187893_10005033_pt1 | contig 24261 bp, 23 predicted proteins | sample MA1701074metaG_FD_139574 | JGI IMG/M metagenome (GOLD analysis project Ga0187893, IMG submission 139574) | White microbial mat communities from a basaltic lava cave in the Kipuka Kanohina Cave System on the Island of Hawaii, USA - MA170107-4 metaG ...
GCAACGTCGACGATCGTGGCGGCCAGCAGCCACGATCCAACCGACGTCGATGAAAGCACCACAGAAACCCGGAGCCGCATCCCCGGCTCCGCGAACAGGGCGGCGCTCGCCCAGCTCGCGTACACGAGGAACGCGCCCGGATGAAGCAACAGGCTCCTTACGACGCGCAATCGAGTCGTCACTTGTCGCCTCACTCGGCAAAGGGCACGCAGGCGTCGCCGGAACAGTACAGCGCGCCCCTGCGTTCTGCCTCCGCAATGAACTCCAGGAAGGCTTGGTCGCCCATTGGCCACACACTCGTGTTGTCGGGTTTGGTCTCGTAATCTGGTCGAAGCGTATGGCCCCCGCCCGGTGCTTTCGCTTGCTCGAGGTCGCAAGCGATGAGCGCTTGCGCCGCCAGGATGAGCTCGTCAACCGCCTTCAAGCCGGCCACGGCGATGCCGATGAGGGCGGCGACGCAGGCCGCGCGAAGCGTCGGACACTTCTCCAGGACGACGGCGGCGCCGACGCCGGCGCCGAGCACAGCCAATTGGGCCGTGACGAATCGAGCGTATTTCATGAAGCATCCACCCTCACTTTCAGTCGCGTAGGACGGTGCCGGTAGCGCCAATCGCCCGAACGTCTCGACGGCGTCAGCCGCCACGTTCGCCGCGGCGCCCGCGGTTGTCGACCGGATCGGTGGTGCATTCGGCTCAGCGGTCGTCTTGAGCAGTGCGAACGGCCTTCCGCGCTCGTCAAACGCCATCGCGCGAGCGTCGCGAAGCTCCCAGCCATTGCCGCGCCTGTTGAACCTGGGGCTATAGACGAACTGAATGACGCCGTTCTTGAAGATGTAGAGGCGTTTGGGCGGCCGGTCAGGCGCATCGAACACGGCGCCCATGGTGATCACCGCGCCGTCCTGCTCCCGTACGTGCTTGAGGGTGACGCCTCCTCCGCCGCCTCGCGCAAGCAAGGCTGGCCGGGCTGCGCTGCGGATGAGCGGCAATCGAAGATCGCTTCGTCTTGACGCTGCACCACCCGGCAGCGGCTTGGCGCCATCCATCAACTGGAGTTCGGTGTGAACGCTGACCGAAACGGTGGTTTGCTCTGCCCACGCATCGTCGGTGGACGCCGCGGGTTGGCTCGGGGTGGAGCATGCAAGGATGGTTGTGCCAACCAGCCCCGGAAGAACTGCAAGGCGCGCGCATTGCTGCGCCCGGTGCGACAGATACATGTTCTTGACCTCTAGGGAGATGCGAATCCCGAATCGCCCCGAGATCTCCGACCCGAAAGCGCCGCCGACACACGTTGGGTCGGACGCCCACGGTAATGCGACGCGTCATTCTCGCGTCATCATTCCATTGCCGGGCGGCGCATTCTGCCGTCAGCGGCGGGCCGCGTCCGTGCCCGCGGCCCCCGGGCGCGGCCGAAGGTGATTACGGCCGTTTCGCGGCCGTTGTCCCGTTGCCGTTCGCGTTCACCACCGGCAGCTCCGGCGGCTTCACGCCCGTCAGCGCCTTGATCGGCCGCCGCGACACTTCCTTCAAGAGGTTGTTGAGCACCGCGCTCGCCTGGTCGAGGTTCGCGATCGTGCTCGTCAACTGCGGCTCGTTGGAGTCCAGGAAGCTCGTCGCCCGCGCGATCGCCGTGCGCGAATCGCCCAGCAGCGCGCGCACCGAGTCCAGCGTCGCCACCGTGGTCGGCGTCACGGTATGCAGGCTCTTCATCAGCGAGTCGGCTGACGCCAGGTTGCTCTTCACGCTCGACATGATCGTCGGCACGTCCTTGTTCACCGTCGCCATCATCGTGCTGGTCGTCTTCATCGCCGTCGTCGCGGTGGACACCGTCACCGACAACTGCCCCACCAGCTCCTCGATCTTCCCGATCGCGATGCGCAGGTCACGGCCCACGCTGTCCACCACCTGCTGCATCCGGTTCGTGGTGCTGCCGCCCAGCTGGAAGCTCGGGATCACCATGCCCGGCGACAGCCGCGCGCCCGGCTTGGCCGCCGGCATCAGCACGATCGTGCCGCGCCCCACGCCGAGCGCCGGCGGCTCCACGCGGGCGCGCAGGCCATCGAACAACGGCATCTCGGCGTCGTCGGCCAGACGCCACGTCACGTCCATGCGCACCCGAAAGAGCAGCTGGCCGGCGTCGCCGATGCGCGGCTGCACGTCCGTCACCCGGCCCACCTGGTAGCCGTTCAGGTAGATCTGGCTTTCGGCCCCGATGCCCTCGACGTTCGCCACGTCCGTATACAGCGGCGCCACGTCGCGACCCCAGCGCTGCCCGATCCAGACGAAGCTGGCCACGCCAAGCAGCAGCGCCCCGAAGACGGTGACGCCGACTTTGAGGTCGTTGTTGTCCCACTTCATCTAGGCTGCCACCCGGAACCCGTCATCGTCCCATTCCCACACGGCGTCGGCGAACTCATGCAAGATACCATCCTTGCGGTGCGTCGCGATCAGCAACGTCTCCACCTGCGCCCGGCACAGCGACAACAGCCGCCGCGTCTCCCGCGTATCCACCGACGCCAGCGGGTTCTCCAGCAGCATCACGTTCGGCCGGCACGCGATCGCCCGCGCCAGCGTCGCCGTCTGGCGCACCTCCAGTGGCAGGGCGGCCGGCCGCGAACTCGCCCAGATCGTCAGGTGCATGATCTCGATCGTCTTGTCCGCGCGCTCCGACGCCTGCTCGGTCGTGAGCCCCGACGCGAACACCAGCGGCACGATCAGGTTCTGTCGCAGCGTCATGTTGGCCACGAGGCCGTCGGGCTCCAGCGCGCAGCCCATCGTGCGGCGCAGGTCGCGCACCGCCTCCCGGCCCAGCGCCCACGGCTCGTGGCCCTGTACCCGCACCGTGCCGGTGACCGGCTCGGAGAAGCCGAGACACAACCGCAGCAACGGCGACGACCACGTGGAACGGGTGCGGATGAGGTGGAGCGTGCCCCTCGGCACCTGGAAGCTCACCGGCCGCTCCCAGCGCACCGAGCCGCGCTCGCCCTGAACGGCGTTGAAGTCGACTACGACTTCCATAGCGCCTGCACGATGGAGAACAGTGCGGTGGTCGCGAACACATAGACCATCGCGAACACCACGCCCTTGGTGACGCTCTGCGGAATCGCCGCCGGCGTCCGTGCGGCGCGCAATCCCGCCCAGCAGCAGATGCCCGCGGTGCCGAGCCCGAACGTAGCCCCCTTGGCCAGCACCAGCAGCGCGTCGGAGGTCCGCATGCCGAGCCGCAGCGATTCGAGGTAGTCCCCGGGCGGGAGGTTGGCGAGCGTCGACGTCGTAACGAGCCCGCCGATGATCGCGGTGGCGTCGAAATAGACGGCGAGAATCGCCACCGAAATCGCGCACCCGACCAGGCGCGGCAGCACCATCAGTTGCACCGGATCCACGCCGAGTGCCTCGAGCGCCGTCACCTCGCCCATCACGCGCGCGGTGGCCAGCTCCGACGCGATGGCGGTGCCGGACCGCGCCACCACGATGATGGCGGCGAACAGCGGGCCGAGTTCGCGCACGATGACCGTTGCCAGCAGCTGCCCCAGCGCCTCGGACACGCCGAACTTCACCGCCTGCGCGTGCGCCTGCGCGATCACCAGGGCGCCGATGAGCAGCGCCAGGCCCGCGATGATCGGCAGCGCGTCCACGGCCGTGAAGCGCACCTGCATGAACAGCCCGCGCCACGAGAAGTTGCGGGCGTTGCGGGGCAGGCTCAGCGCCGCGCGAACGCAGGAGCCGACGAAGCGGACTCCCTCGAGGACGTCTTCGCCCGTGCTCCGCGCCCGCCCGCCGATGGCCGTGAAGGACCCGCTGATCGTGATCTCGCGTGTCGCCATGCGTTGCGTGGGGGTCCCAAAACGTCACTGACTTGCGCGGCTGCGGCAAGGCGGGCCTCAGGTCCATCGTTCCTCGGGCCCTGGTCCGGGCGTTGGGTCGACCCAACGCCCCGGTCCGAAGGTGCTCAGGCGGCGGTGGCGCGAGTCAGTGATTCGCGGGGCACGGCATGGCCTCCACCGACGCGAGATGCGGCGCGGCGAGCCTCAGGTCCTCGGCGATAAGGACGCTAATGGTCGGCCCGTATGTCACCGATCCTGTCACGTGACTGCCAGCTTGCCAGCGCGGCGTCAGGATCACGGCAACTTCGACGCCCGATACTGCCCACTTTGCCAACTCGCTTGGTTCGATGCTCCCGGGTCGCTTGTAGCAGTCGGCGGCGCCGAGCCGTGCTGCAGACTTGGCCACGAGAGACAACCATTCAGAACGGCCGCTCGAATCGCTGCTCACGTGACGTCTGAACTCCAGTGCCGCGAGCTTGGCGTTCGACGTGGGCTCGCCCTGTCGTGAACCGTCGTCGCCAGCCGACGTTGGGAATCGAAAGAGAACCGTGTCACGCCCGAAAGCCTCCGACAGGCCCACGTAGGGGCTTCGCACAGCGCTCGGTCTGGCCCGCTCGACCGCCTCGACCTGGTCTCCAAGTGCCAGCTCGCGGAGACTTGCCAGCGCCGCGATGTCCGGGACCATTTCGGCGATGACAGGGCCCTCTGCGTGTTGCACGCTACACGACACGGCACCACTCAGTGCGGTCGCGAAGGCATAGCGCATGAATCGAGCCATGCGAGTGCGGAACGGTCTCACGGGCGCCTACTGGGCAGGCCCGGATGGCGGTGGAGCCGTGGCGCCGCCGACCGGGTTCTGTTGCGGGCCCGGAATCGGGGTGATCGCAAGATTGTTGGAGTTGTATGCTGCCAGCACCGTTGTTTCGCAGCTACCTGACTGGAGGCCGGCGAGCCTACCGGAGCGGTTGTTGAAGAGGTCCATTCGAACCTCGTTGTACGCAGTGCTGTACTTCTCGTGTGCATCGCCAAGTTTCTGCGCGAAAGCGTACGAGGTCGTCTTGGTCATCCGGCACATCCAGAAGGCGTGCCGAAGTGCGTCCTGTGGCCCATTGTGCGCTCCAACCGAAGTAATCGACTGCGACCATGCCTCCGCCTCGGCCCTCGCCAGTCTGGCGGCTTGAATGAACTGCGGGTTCTGGGCAAAGAGCTTCATCTCTGCTGGGTTCAATCCGAACCACTCTTCAGGTGAAATCTCCTCCGGTCGCTCGGGTTGCGGATCGTCGTTCTCTTCCTCGCCGTAAGTATTTGGCGTGAGGGCCACTTGCGAGCCCCCGCCGACTGCTGCGTAGCCACGTGCCCAGCCGCACGGTAGTTCCATGGCGCGGTCGGGCATGCTGAAGGCTCCTTCCTCCAGCGGGCCGAAATCCCAATCCGGAACTCGAGCTGTAACCTGAACGGCGCCCAAGTAGGCGATTCCGAGATCGTTGATCGCCGGCGCACGGACGGGCACCAGACCCACGGTGCCTTGGCTCGAGTCTTGCACGTCGGCAGAAGCCCGGAGTGCCGCGGAGCGGAGCTCTTCCCACCCGCAAAAGGCGACTGGCCGTTGCCTACGGAGTGTCTCCTGGAAGTCTCTCCACGAGAGCGGCACGTTATAGTAGTGAGGAAATCGTGAGGCCACTGCTGGCAACGCGGCCTGTCGCCACAACGATGCGCTCACCCTGACAGGCAGCAAGCGCGCTCAGGGCGAGCAGGACGAGAGGTCCCGCGATCGAGAGCTTTTGCACGGGTGTTAGTACCTGATAAAGGGCGTGGAGTGTCCAACCTGATGGGCGAAGATGAACTTGTCAATTTGATGGGTGTCCTGAACCGCGCCGATCGGTAGTCGAGAACGCTGCGTGCAGGTGGTCTCAGGCCGAACGATGCCGAACGGCCCTCCCAAACAGCTGGATGGGGGCCTACATTTCCTGCTTTGATGCCCCCTTCGCCGCCACCCCAGAGCACCACGCCGGCAGGGGAAACCGTTTTCGATGCGCGCGCGCTCGGACGCACCCTGCGCCGCATGGCCGACGAAATCGTCGAGCTCAACGAGGGCACCGACGGACTCGTCATCGTCGGCATCCAGCGCCGCGGAGTCCAGTTGGCCCAGCGCATCGTCAAGCTCATCGTCGAGCGCGAAAAGGTCACTGTGCCGCAGGGCGCGCTCGACATTACGCTCTACCGCGATGACCTCCAGACCGTGGGTCCGCGCCCGGTGGTCGGCCCCACCGAGATTCCGGTCGACATCGATGGCAAGCACGTCGTGATCGTGGACGACGTGCTCTACACCGGCCGCACGGTGCGCGCCGCGCTCGACGAGCTGGCCGATTTTGGCCGCCCAAGACGCATCGCACTGGCCGTCGTCATCGACCGCGGCGGCCGGGAACTGCCCATCGCGCCCGACGTCGTCGGCAAGAAGATGGACGTGACGCCTGGCCAGCGCGTCGACGTCTTCGTCGAGGACCTGGACGGCAAGGACGCCGTCGTGCTCGCCTCCCGCTCCGGATGACGCCGCCGCTCGGCAAGGACCTCCTCGCCCTCGAGCCCCTGTCGGCCGATCAGATCCAGCTGATCCTCGACACGGCGGAGCCGTTCAAGGAGATCTCCGAGCGCCACATCAAGAAGGTTCCCACGCTGCGCGGCGCCACCATCGTCAACCTCTTCTTCGAAGCGTCCACCCGCACCCGTATCTCGTTCGAGTTCGCCGAGAAGCGCCTCTCGGCCGACACCGTCAACGTCGCATCGACCGGCTCCAGCGTCTCCAAGGGCGAGACCCTGGTCGACACCGCCCGCAACCTCGAGGCGATGCGCATCGACATGGTCGTCATTCGCCACGGCGCCAGCGGCGCGCCTGCCTTTCTGGCGAACCGCATCGAATCCAACGTCATCAACGCGGGCGACGGCACCCACGAGCACCCCACGCAGGGCCTGCTCGACCTGCTCACGCTGCGCGACCACTACAAGAAACTGAAGGGCCTCAAGGTCTGCATCGTCGGCGACGTGCTGCACTCGCGGGTGGCGCGCTCCAACATCTGGGGCCTCCAGAAAATGGGCGCCGAGGTCGCCGTGTGTGGCCCGCGCTCGCTGCTGCCGAGCGCCATCGACGACTTCGGCGTGCGCGTATTCAATCGCATCGACGAAGCCATCCAATGGGCGGACGCTCTGAACGTTCTTCGACTTCAGCTCGAACGCATGCAGCTCGGCTACATCCCGTCGTTGCGCGAGTACAACCGCGTGTTCGGCGTGTCGCGCGAGCGGCTCGAACGGGCGAAGCGCGAAGTCCTGATCCTCCATCCGGGACCCATGAACCGCGGCGTCGAGATCGACTCCGACGTCGCCGACGGACCCTTCAGCGTGATTCTCGACCAGGTGACCAACGGCGTGGCCATACGTATGGCGGTGCTCTACCTCCTCAGCGGCGGCAAGCCCGAGCTCGCCGAAAAAGCGAAGGGAGAAGCCTGATGCACCCGGAAGCCGCACACAGTCGCACGCTGATTCTCAGGGGCGGTCGAGTAGTCGACCCGACTCAGAACAGGGACGAGGTCGCCGACGTCGCCATCGTCGACGGCAAGATCGACGCGATTGGTCGTGGGCTGGCCGAGAATGGAAAGCGAGCCGGCGCCAGGGGCGCCGGCTCGCCCGAAGTGATCGATTGCTCCGGCCTCGTCGTGTCGCCGGGATTCATCGACGTCCACTGCCACCTGCGCGAGCCCGGGCGCGAGGAAGTCGAGACCATCGCGACCGGGGCGGCAGCGGCTGCCGCCGGCGGCTTCACCGCCGTCTGCGCCATGCCCAACACCGACCCGGTCACCGACAACCAGGCCGCAGTCGGGTTCGTCGTGCGCCAGTCGCAGCGTGCCGGCATGGCCCGCGTCTACCCGATCGGCGCCATCTCACTCGGCCAGAAGGGCGAGGTGCTCGCCGAGTTCGGCGAGATGGTCGGCGCCGGCGCCGTGGCGGTCAGCGACGACGGCAAGCCCGTCGCCAGCGCCCACCTGATGCGCACTGCGCTCGAGTACGCCCGCACGTTCAACATTCCGGTCGCGGACCACTGCGAGGAGCCGACGCTCGCGCGCGGCGGCGTCATGAACGAAGGCGTCATGAGCATGAAGCTCGGCCTCAAGGGCATTCCCGACGAGGCCGAGGAGGTCATGGCGATCCGCGACATGCTTCTCGCGCGGCTCACCGGCGGGCACATCCACCTGTGCCACATGAGCACGAAGGGCAGCGTGGAACTGATCCGCTGGGGCAAGCAGCAGGGCATCAACGTCACGGCCGAGGTCTGTCCGCACCACCTGTCGCTCACGGAGGACGCCGTCGGGAACTACGACACGCACGCCAAGATGAACCCGCCGCTCCGCACCGCGGAGGACGTCGAGGCGCTGCGCGCGGCGGTGAAGGACGGCACCATCGACGTCATCGCCACCGACCACGCGCCGCACCACTACGACGAGAAGGAACGCGAGTTCGCCGACGCGCCCAACGGCATCGTGGGCCTCGAGACCGCGCTCGGCGTCAACATCACGTGGCTCGTGAAGCCAGGGATCATCGACCTCCGGACGCTGATCGAGCGGATGTCGTGCGCGCCGGCCAGGGTGTTCCACCTGCCGGCCGGCTCGCTGGCGACGGGGAAGCCGGCCGACGTCACCGTCTTCGACCCCGCCGCAGAGTGGAAGGTCGATGCCTCGAAGTTCCGCACCAAGGGTCGCAACACGCCGTACAGCGGCGTGACACTCATGGGCCGCGCCCACTACACGATCGTTGACGGCAGCGTGGTGTACCGTAAGGCGCATTAAGTTTCGTTGGCCCTTTTCCGGGACATCGCTACGCCGCCACGGAAATCGAAAACCCCGCCGACGCCGTCGACACCGCCCAAGTCCATTGCGGCGGTGGCGCCGCTCGATGCCGTGGCCAAGCTCATGGAGGAGCGCGGCAAGTACGAGGCCTTCCTGCGCGAGTTGGACAAGGGCGGGTCGGCCAAGCCGGCCCACGTCGTCGCCAAGGTGCGCGCAGACTACACGGAGAAGCTTGCCGGCGTGATGGAGCAGCTCAAGGAAAACCGAGAAGTGCTGACGCAGCACGCCACCACGCTCGCGACCAGGCTTCAGGAGCTCGAGGCGTCGGAGAAGAAGATCGTCGACGAACACGCCGAAGCGGAGCTCCGCAAGCAGGTCGGCGAGCTATCCGACGTCGACTGGGAACTGGCGTCAAAGAAGGCCGAGTCGGCTTTGATGAAGCTCAAGCAGGACCAACAGGTTACAGCGTCCGACATCAACCGGATTCGAGATATTCTCAGCGGACTGTCGGCGGCCGAAACGGTTTCCAAACCCGCGGTGGACGAGCTGGCGTTCCTCAAGTCCGTGGTCGGCTCAGGAACGACGGGGGCGCTCCCCAAGGCGCCGTCCGCGCCGCTGCCGCCGCCCGCGAGGACATCGGCCCCAACACCCGCGCCGCGCCCGTCCACAGCGGCACAGCAACCGCGGTCGTCAGGCGCCTACCCCAACCCGCGGCCCTCGGCGCCCACGCCCGCTCCGCGCCCGTCCGTCGTCGCCCGGCAGCAGCTCATCGAGCCGGATCCGATGGATGTTCAGGCAGCGCCGGACCCCGATGCCACGCCTCCGACCGGCGTGAAGCCAGTCCCCACCGCCAAGGAGTCCCTGGTCGAGCCCCCACAGTCGGACATCACGCTTGGCTCGAAGGTGAAGGGCGACAAGCCGCTGGCAGCCAACGTCCCGAGTGGGGACATCCAGCTCAAGGCGAAGAACAGCTTTCAGGCGAACAAGAAGACGCTCAAGTGCAAGGAGTGCGGCACACTCAACTCGCCGTCGGAGTGGTATTGCGAGCGCTGCGGCGCGGAACTCGCCCAGATATGAAAAAAGCCGGCGCGCCAGCGCCGGCCCTTCGTTCCTGACGGAACTGCCCTACCTCGAACGAGCCAGCTGGCCCTTGTGGCGCGCGGCTTTGTTTCGGTGGATCAGTCCCTTCCGGGCGGCGCGGTCGAGCAGCTTGACCGCCTGCGTCTTGATCTCGGTGGACGCGGAGGACGCCATGGCCTTCTTCAGCGCGGTCCGCAGTTCGGCGCGCTGGGCGCGGTTCCTCACCGCCGCTGCGCGCGACTTGCGCATGTTCTTCTTGCCTGATGCCAGATTGGGCACGAAAGTGAGTCGGTGATTGGTGACTAGTGACGCGTCACTAGTGAAGCCCACCCGCGAACTGCTTCGCGATGGTGTAGAAAACGAGACGGGAACCTACGGACCGAACACCACGGATGTCAAGGCAGGACTTTGACTTCCGCGTGTTGTAACACTACCTTCGACGGCAGGATTCAGGACCTCGGAGTTCGAGCGGCCATCCGTTCACCCAGAGGCGATTGGAAACGTTTCAGACGATCCTGTTCGTCGCACCCGTACTGCTGTTCTCGGTGATCGCGCACGAATATGCGCACGGTTACGCAGCGCTGAAGCAGGGCGACACCACGGCGCAGCAGCTTGGCCGCCTCACCTGGAATCCCGCCAAGCACATCGATCCGTTCCTCACGATCCTCATGCCGCTCTTCATGGGGTTCGCGTCCAACTGGCAGGTAATGCTTGGCGGCGCCAAGCCGGTGCCGGTCAATCCCGCCAACTACAGGAACCTCCGTCGCGGCGACATTATCGTCTCGCTCGCCGGCGTGTTCGTGAACCTGCTCCTGGCCATCGCGTGCACCGTGATGATCGCTGTGTTCGGGTTCTTCGGCAGCCTCGCGCCTGCCACCGGCGCGGTGGTCGGCGTGCTGCAGGTGCTGATGATCTACGGCGTCGCCATCAACCTGATGCTGATCGCCTTCAACCTGATCCCGATTCCACCGCTCGACGGCTCCCACGTCATGAAGTACCTGCTGCCGCCGGCGCTCGCCGCCAAGTACGAGCGCGTCGCCGGCTACGGGCTCATCGTGCTCATCGCGCTGCTGTACTTCGGCGGTGATCTCCTGAACACGTGGATGGCGCCGGCATTCTTCCTTCAGCGCGTCATGCTCGGCTCGGTCGCCGGCCTGCTGGATCCTTCGACGGGGCGGTGGCTGCCGTGACCGGGCTCACCCCGCAAGTCGTTCTTCCGGATGGCCCGAGCTTCCAGCCGGGCGTCGGGAGTCGGGCACCCATGGGAGACGACCAGTCGTTCGTGGTCGAACTCACCGCCTACTCCGGCCCGCTCGACCTGCTGCTGACGCTCATTCGCGACGAGAAGGTCGACATCTACGACATTCCCATCGCGCGCGTCGCCGAACAGTTCCTGGCGCGCATCCGCACGCTCGGCCTCAACGAGGCCGCCGACTACCTCGAGATGGCGGCGCGCCTCATGCGCATCAAGGCGCAGATGCTGCTGCCGCGTCCCGACGGCGACGAGTGGGAGGATCCGCGCGCCGAGCTGGTGCGCCGCCTGCTGGAGTACCAGCAGATGCGCGAAATCGTCGACGTGCTTGAACGGCGCGCCGACGAACGCCGCCGCCAGTTCGCGCGCTCCTACTTGCCCGACCAGCCGGCGCCGCCGGCCGCGCCGCTGGCGCTGTCGCTCACGGAGCTGCTGGCCGCGGTGGACCGCGTGCTCAGGTCGGTGCGCGAGCCCAACATGCACGACGTCGTGGCCCGCCCGCTCGATGTGCCGGGCGCCATCGAGCTCATCCGCGCGTTGATGGCGCTCAAGGCCACGCTGCGCTGGACCGACGTGGTGCGCGCCGACGCCCAGCCATGGCAAGTGTTGTCCGCGCTGCTCGGCCTGCTCGAACTCGCGCGCCTTGGTGAGCTGCGGGTGGCGCAGCCGCGGCCGTTCGCGAACGTGGAAATCACCCGTGACCCCGCTAGCGAAGCTGCTTGAGGCAGCGCTCTTCGCGAGCGCCCGCCCGGTGCCGCTCGACGAACTGGCGGCGCTGGACCCGGAGTCGTCGCCGGCCGCGCTGCGCGCCGCGCTCGACGAGGTTCGCACGCACTACGACTCGGAAGGGCACGGCGTGGAACTCGTGGAGATCGGCGGCGGCTGGCAGGTGCTCACCCGCGCCGAGTACACCGAGGCCATCGAGCGGGCCCAGCTGGCGGCGCGGCCGCAACGGCTGTCAGCGGCGGCGCTCGAGACTCTGGCGATCGTCGCCTATCGCCAGCCAATCGGCCGCGCCGACATCGAGGAGATCCGCGGCGTCAACGTCGGGAGCATCCTCAAATCGCTGCATGAACGCGGCCTCATCGACGTCGTCGGTCGCGCCGAAGGCCTCGGCAGGCCACTGCTGTACGGTACCACGCCGCTGTTCCTCGAGCACTTCGCCCTGCGCCACCTCGAGGAGCTGCCGCGCGCCGACGAACTGGCGATCGCGCTGCGCCAGCAGCCGCTGGCCGACGTGCTTCCGCCGGCGGAGAAGGGCGCCACGAGCTGATGGGTGAGACGATGCGCATCCAGCGCGCCCTGGCGCGCGCGGGTGTCGCATCCCGGCGGCACTCGGAGGAGATGATCGCCGCGGGACGCGTGCTCGTGAACGGTCGTCCCGCGCAGATCGGGCAAAGCGTCGACCCCGACAAGGATGACATTCGCGTGGACGGCGCCGCCGTGGCGACGGCGCCCGCGACCGTGTGGGTCGTCCTGAACAAGCCACAGGGCGTCATGACTACACGGTCCGACCCGCAGCACCGCCGCACCGTGTTCGATCTCGTTCCCCAGGCGCCGGGCCTCACCTATGTCGGCCGTCTCGACTACATGACCGAAGGCGTCCTGCTGCTGACGACGGACGGAAAGGCGGCGCACGCGCTGACGCACCCGTCGAGCGGCGTCGAGCGCGAGTACATGGCTATCGTGCGCGGCGACGCCGAGACCGCGGTCAAGCTGGCTCGCGCCGGTGTCAAGCTGCCCGACGGGCCCGTCCGAGCGGCCCGGGTGTCGTCGAGGTCACTTGGGGGCGGTGTCCACGAGTTCGTGATCACCATCGCCGAGGGCCGCAAGCGCGAGGTGCGCCGGCTGTGCTCCGCGCTCGATCTCGAGGTGGAGCGCCTTATCCGGACACGGTACGGCCCGGTCGCCCTTGGCAACCTCGCTAGCGGACGCAGCCGCACGTTGACGGCAGCCGAACGGCACGAACTCGATAGACTGATGGAGCGGACGGACGGGAACCAGGAACGGGGAACCGGCGGTGCTGCGAACTAGGATCCTGGAACCGGGACCTGGCAGAGCCGGGAACGAGGAACGCGCACCGTCGGGAGCGGGCATCCGGGAACTGGAGCACGCGGGGCGGTTTCTAAGTTCAGGTGGCGTGCGCCAACTTTCCTCATGCCTGTTCCCGTTCTAGCTCCTAGCTCCTAGCTCCTATCTCCTATCTCCTATCTCCTAGCTCCCGTCCCTTCCCCTGAACATCGTGGCCACCAAGACGCAGGCCTTGCAAGCTGCACCCGCATCGGCGGGTGCACAGTCCACCGCGGACTCCAGGCTGGTGCAGGACGTGACCCGCCAGGTCGCGCGCCGGGTGGTGGGCCAGGAGTACATGGTCGAGCGCCTCCTGATCTCGATGCTCACCGGCGGCCACGTATTGCTCGAGGGCGTGCCCGGCCTCGCCAAGACGCTGACCGTGCGGACGCTCGCCGAGACGATCGACACGACGTTCCAGCGCATCCAGTTCACGCCGGACCTGCTGCCCGCGGACGTGGTGGGCACCCAGATCTACGATCAGTCGTCCGGCAAGTTCATGGTCAAGAAAGGCCCGATCTTCGCCAACGTCATCCTCGCGGACGAGATCAACCGGGCGCCGGCCAAGGTGCAGGCCGCGCTGCTGGAGGCGATGCAGGAAAAGCAGGTGACGATCGGCGGCAGCACGTACCAGCTCCAGGAACCGTTCCTGGTGCTGGCCACGCAGAACCCCATCGAGCAGGAGGGCACGTATCCGCTGCCCGAGGCGCAGGTGGATCGTTTCATGCTCAAGCTGCGCGTCGGCTATCCGACTCGCGATGAAGAAAAGGAAATCATGCGCCGCATGGCGGGCGGCGAGCCCATCGCCATCGACAAGGTCGCCACGCCGCAGGCCATTCTCGAAGCGCGCAAGCGGATCGCCGACTTGTACATGGACGATCGCATTGTCGACTACATCGTCGACATCGTCCACGCGACGCGCGACCCGAAGCAGGCCGGCCTCGAGGAACTCGTGCCGCTGGTGGAGTTCGGCGCCAGTCCGCGCGCCACGATTGCGCTGGCCCAGGCGTCGCGCGCGCACGCCTTCCTGCGCGGGCGGTCGTTCGTGACGCCCGACGACGTGAAGGCCATCGGGCCGGACGTGCTGCGCCACCGCGTCCTCACCACCTACGAAGCCGAGGCCGAGGAGGTCTCGAGCGACGACGTCGTGGCGAAGGTGCTCGGCACGATCGAGAGCCCGTGACGTCCGCGCTCAAGGCGCCTCGCGCTCGACGTGCGGTGCGTCGCGACCCGCCGGGGGCCTGAGTGGCGCGCCACTCGGGCGTGATGCGAACGGCGTCGTGGCGCGGGCGGGCCTCGAGCGCCGTCTTGCTGCCGCCGCCTCCGCGCGCCGCCGCGTCACGGGTCCCAAGCCACGATGCGCGTCCGGGCATCAGCCCCGAGATCCTCCGTCAGGTCCGCCTCCTCGAGTTGCGCACCCGCGGCTTGGTTCACGCGCTTTTCGCCGGCGAATACCGCTCCGTGTTCAAGGGGCAGGGCATGGAGTTCGCCGACGTGCGCGAGTACCAGCCCGGCGACGAGGTGCGCAGCATCGACTGGAACGTCACGGCCCGGATGCGTCGTCCGTACGTGAAGCGCTACATCGAGGAACGCGAGCTCACCGTCATGATCGCCGTGGACCTGTCGGGCTCGGGCCAGTTCGGCACCCGGCAGCGGTTCAAGAACGAGCTGGCGTCGGAGCTGTCGGCGGTGCTCGCGATGTCGGCGATTCGCAACAACGATCGCGTCGGCACCATGCTCTTTACCGACACGGTCGAGCACGTCGTGCCGCCGCGCAAGGGGCGCCGCCATGCGCTGCGACTCATCCGCGACATGCTCGTGTTCCGGCCGTCGGGCCGCGGCACCGACATCGCCGGCGCTACCGACTACCTCAACCGCATGCTGCCGAGCAAGGCGATCGTGTTCCTCATCTCGGACTTCCAGGCCCCCAACATCGAGCGGCCGCTCAAGCTCCTGGCCCAGCGCCACGATCTCGTGGCCGTCACGGTGGAGGACCCGAGCGAACTCGACCTGCCCGACGTCGGTCTGGCGCGGCTCGAGGACCCGGAGACCGGCGTGGTCATCGACGTGGACACGAGCGACCCGAGGGTGCGCCTCGCGTACCAGAGGCGCGTGTACGAGGAAGGGGAGGCCCGCAAGCGCCTGCTGCGGCGCCTGGCGATCGACGAGGTGCTGGTGCGCACCAACGGCAGCATCATCGAGCCGCTGTTCCGGTTCTTCCGCAACCGGGAAACACGGGCACGGCAACGGTGATCGGTACCCGACGCGCGCGGTTGCTCCTCGTGATCGCGCCCCTGCTTGCCCCGCCCGGGGCGCCGGCCCAGGGTGGGGGCGGACCGTCACAGGTCGGGAGCGGCGAGCCGGTTCAATACGGCATCTCCAAGTCCCGTGACACCGTCACCATCGGCGACCCGTTCGAGATCCGCGTGCGGGTGCGGGCGCCGCGTGGCGCGCGCATCGTGTTTCCCGCCAACCCGGACACCGCCGGGCGCGTGCATGGACGTGATCCGAGAACCGTCGTCACCGGCGACAGCGTCAATGTCCTCGACCAGGTGGCACGCTACACGGTGGCGGCATGGGACGTCGGCCGGCAGCGCGTGCTGTTCGACGAGATCATCGTCCGATGGGGCGGCGCCGCGTGCGGCGCGCCGGGCGCCTGCGAGCGGCGCATACCGCTGGACACCATCTCGGTGCACGTGCAGACCGTGCTGCCGCCCGACTCGGCGTCGCGCGTGCCGAAACCGGCGCGCCCGCTCTGGGAGACGCCCGGATTCCCGTGGTGGATCCTGGCGCTCGTGGCCGCGGCGCTGCTGGTCGTCCTGTGGTGGTGGTGGCGCTCGCGCCGCCCCCGCCCGGGCCCGCTCGTGGTCGTCGACCCGTACGAGCGCGCGCAGCGTGAGTTCGAGCGCATCGAGGCCATGGGGCTGGTGGACGCGGGGGAACGCACCCGCTTCGTCACGCTGGCCGTGGAGGTGCTGCGCGACTACCTCGCCGCCCGCCACGAGGACGCGCCCCTGGCGCTCACGAGCCGCGAGTTGATCGCGGCAATGCGTCGCCGGAACACGGTGCCGATGGACGCGCTGTCGCGGCTGCTGCACGAGGCCGACCTCGCCAAGTTCGCCGGCGTTGGCCTCACGGATGCCCGGGCGCGCGCGGTGGCCGCCGAATCGCGCGCCATCGTCGAGCGCGACCATGCCGCGGCGCAGCGCTCGGCCCAGGAGGCCGCGTGATTGGCGAGGGCGTCATCCAGTTCGCGGCGCCGGCGTGGCTCGCCCTGCTCGTCGTGCTGCCGCTGTGGTGGCTGTGGCGCCGTGGCCGTGTCACGCCGGCGGTTTCGTTCTCGCGCGTCAACGCGCTCGTGCATGGCCCACATGCGGGCCGCCTCGTGTCGCGCACGCTCTTCGCGCTCCGCAACCTCGTGCTGTTCGGCGCGGTGCTGGCGCTCGCCCGGCCGCGGTCCGGCGCGCATGCCGAGGATGTGAACAGCGAAGGCATCAACATCGTCGTCGCCTTCGACATCTCGAGTTCGATGCTGGCGCAGGACTTTCAGCCGCAGAACCGGCTCGAGGTGGCGCGCGACAAGGTGCGCCAGTTCGTGGACCTCCGGCGCAGCGACCGCATCGGCGTCGTCGCCTTTTCGGGCGAGGCGCTCACGCAGGTGCCGCTGACCACCGATTACCCGGTGGTGATCTCGGCGATCAACAACCTGCAACCCGGGCAGCTCGAGGACGGCACCGCCATCGGCACCGCCATCGCCACCGCGGCCAACCGGCTCAAGGACGCGCCCGGTCCGTCCCGCGTCATGGTGCTCCTCACCGACGGCGTGAACAACCGCGGCGCCATCGACCCGCGCACCGCCGCGCGTGCGGCCGCCGCGTTCGGCGTACGCATCTACACGATCGGCGTCGGGACGGAGGGCATGGCGCCCGTCCCCGTGGGGCGGGGGCTCTTCGGCCTCCGCTACGAGATGCGGCCCGTGGAGATCGACGACGCGCTGCTGGCCGAGGTCGCCCGCGTGACCGGCGGCAAGTACTTCCGGGCCCGCGACGCCGCGGCGCTCGAGCGGATCACGCTGGAGATCGACCGTCTCGAGCGCGTGGCGGTGCAGACTCGCACCTACGTGCGCTTCACCGAACTGTACCGCTGGCCGCTGGCGCTGTGCCTGTTGGCCCTGGTGGCGGAAATGGGCCTCGCCGCGCGTCGTGGACCGCTCCCCGCATGACGTTCGACTACCCTTGGCTCCTTCCGCTGGCCGTGCTGCTGCCGGCCGGCATCGCCTGGGCTATGGCGCGCGCCGACCGCAACCGCGAGCGGCGGTTCGCAAGGTTCGGCGACGCGCCCGTGATCGAGCGTCTCCTGCCGCCCGGAATCCGCCACGGTACACGCGGCCGCGGCTGGCGGCTCGCCGTCGCCGCCGCGCTCGCCGGCGTCGGGTTGTCAGGCCCGCGCTGGGGAACCGAAGAGACCATCGTCCGCACCCGCGGCCTGGACATGGTCATCGCGCTCGACGCGTCGCTCTCCATGCTGGCCACCGACGACAAGCCGAATCGTCTCACGCGCATGAAACAGGAGGTGCGCCGCTTGCGCGCCATGTCCGGCGGCGATCGCGTCGGGCTCATCGCGTTCGCGGGCCGCAGTTACGTGCTCTCGCCACTCACCATCGACGTCGGCGCGCTCGACCTCTTTCTTGACAACCTCGATCCATCCGTCGTCGGGCAGGCGGGCAGTTCGCTGGCGAGGGCGATCCGGCAGGGAACCGACCTGCTCTCGCTGTCCCGCGGTGGCGCGGACAAGGCGCTCATCGCCATGAGCGACGGCGAGGCGTTCGAACCCGAAGAGGACGTCACAGCCGAAGCGCAGCGCGCGGCCGCGGCCGGCGTCAGCGTCGTGATGGTCGGCTTCGGCACCGAAGGCGGCTCCCGCATTCCAATCCAGCGCGGCGTCTGCGTCGACCCGACGCAGCGCTGCACGGGGGCGCCGGATTTCAAGAGGGACGAGAACGGCGAGGTGGTCATCACCCGGTACCAGCCGGAGTTCCTGCGCGCCGCCGCCAACGCGGCGGGCGGCACGTTCATCGACGCGGCCGCGTCGGACAAGGCCACGCGGGTGCGGGGCGCCTTGGCCGCCCTGCGCCGGCAACAGCGGCTGGCCTCCGCCGGCGAGACGCGCATCCCGCGTTTCCAGTTCGTGGTCCTGCCCGCGCTATTGCTGCTGCTGCTCGACACGTGGCGCGCCGAACGCGGCCGGCGCCGCCGGCCGGCCGCGCGCCCGGTGCCGAGCCGGGCGCCCGGTGCTACAGCGGCGGTCGCCGTCGCGGTTCTCCTCGTCCTCGCCGCCTGCGCCCCCAAGGCGGGCCCAGCCGCAGCCGCGCGCGCCTATCGCGGCCAGCAGTACGTCCGGGCCGCTGCCCTCTATCGCGCCATGGTCAGCGACGGCGATCGATCACCCGCCACGCTCTACAACTTCGGCACATCACTGCTGGCCGCTGACTCGCTGCGCTCGGCGGCCGAGGCGCTGGAGCGCGCCACCGAGGCAACCGACCCAGAACTCCGCTACCGGGCGCTCTTCAATCTCGGGCTGGCCCACCTCAAGCGCGGCCTGGCGCTCCCACCGCAGCAGGCGGATGAGCCGCTTAACGAGGCACTCGCTACATATAAGAAGGTGTTGCTCCTGCGGTCCGGGGACCTGGACGCCAAGTGGAACTACGAACTGGCGCTCCGCAAGCAGCAGCAAGGTGGCGGTGGCGGAGGCGGCGGTTCCGACGACCAGAACCCGAATCCGTCGCCGCAGTCGCAGTCGCAGGCTCCAAGTGGTGGACTCGGTGAGCGTCAGGCGGAACAGCTGCTCGGTAGCGCCGCCAGGGAGGAGCGGGACGTGCAACAACGACGGCAGCGGCAACAGCGTCAGGAACCGCCGCGTGGCGGCAAGGACTGGTAGTGCTGCTCACGCTGGGCGTCGCCGCTCAGTTGGCCGTCGTCGTGCACGCGCCGGACTCGGCCCAGGCGTGTGACGCGATCGAGCTGTCGGTCGCGGTCAGCGCGCCGGCGTCCGATCTCCCGCGGCTCGGCCTGCCGGCGTTCCGCCCGTTCGACGTCCTGCGTGCCTCCGCCGCCCCGCGGTTGTCGTACGCCGGCGGCTCGCGTTCGATCGTCGTCGCCGAATACCGCTACGTCCTGACCACCGATCAAGTGGGCCGGCACACGATCCCGGCGTTCGAGGCGCGCACCCGCAACGGTTCGGTCACGTCCCGCCCGCTCCAGGTCAACGTGACGCCCAACCGCCGCTCGCAGCCGTCCGTCGTCGCCCGCGCCCGCATCGACACCGGGCTCGGCGCCATGCTGCAAGCGTCGGCGGTCGATACCGTGTTCGTGGGGCAGCAGGCCACGTACGAAGTGGCAGTATTCCTGAACCAGGCCGCGCGCGACCGGCTGCGCCGCAACCCCACGTTCTACCCGCCGGAAATGCAGGCCATGCTTGCGTACGACCTGCCTGCCAGCGCCCAGGGGCTGCGGCAGCAGTCGGGCTCGCAGTGCTTCGATGCGCTGGTGTACCGTCGCGCCGTGTTCCCGCTCGTGGCGGGCCGGCTCGTGATTCCGCCGGCGCAGCTCGTCTACAGCACGGGCATTTCGCGCACGAGCATGTTCAGCCGCGAGGAGAGCCACGAACTGCAGACGGACAGCGTCACCATCGTGGCCGTCGAGCCGCCGCGCGAAGGGCGGCCGCCGGAGTATCAGGGCGCCGTCGGCTCGGTGCGCATCGCCTCGCGCATCGACTCCATCGCGTCGCGTGTCGGCGACCCGATGTTGTTCACGGTGCGCGTGTCGGGCAGCGGCAACGTGAAGCTCTTCCCGAGGCCGGCCGTCCGCATACCGTGGGCCGGCATGGTGCCAGCGGACGAGCGCGTCACGGTCGACTCTACCAACGCTCGCGTCGGTGGCGTGAAGGAGTTCGACTGGGTCCTCACGCCGCGAATCGCGGGCGAGTTCGACGTCCCGCCGGTGCGGTACGGCTACTTCGACCCGGCGCATCGCCGCTACGACGTCGCCACGTCGGCGGGAGAGCGCCTGATGGTGGCCGCCGGCGCGCTGGCCAGCGCGGACACCGGGCAGGCAGATGGGCCGCTGTCGATCCGGACGCGATACCGGGGACCCGTGTCGACGCCGCCGCACTCGAGCCCGCTGTTCTGGATCGTGCTGGCGCTTGCGCCGCTGCCCGCGTTGCTCTTCCGGTCGCGTTCCCGGCCCGCGGCGGCCCGCACCGGCGCATCCCTGAACCCGATGGACGCCCTGGCCGCGGCCGCCGCGTCGTCCGACGCGGTGGCGCTGCGCCGCAACTACGTCCGCGCGCTGGCCCGGCGCCTCGGCTGTTCACCGGAGGACTTCACGCACCCGGGCGCGCTGGCGCGCGTATTGCGCCGCGCCGGCGTTTCCGAGAGCACGGCCTCGCGAGCCGAGGCGCAGTTGCGCGAGCTCGACGCTGCGGCGTATGCTCGGGCTGGCGCGCTGCCCTCCGCGGCTGCCAAGCGCGCTTACGAGCTGGCGCGCGCCGTCGACGCCGAGGCGCTGTCGCGGTCGGAGCTGCCGTTCCGTCTGCCCGTGGTGTTGCTCGTCGCGGCGGTCGGTGCCGCCACGCTGTCCGCCGCGGATCCGGCGGCCTCCGCGTTCGCCGGCGGCGTGTCGAAGTACCTGCGGCAGGACTACGTGGCTGCCCGTGACGCATTCGCCGACGCATTGGCCATCGAGCCGCGCTCATCCGACGCGTGGGCCGACTACGGCACGGCGGCGTGGGCCGCAGGCGACACGGCGGCCGCCGTGCATGGGTGGCGGCAGGCGCTGACCCTCGAGCCGAACGCCGGCGACATCCAGACGCGCCTCGCCGCCGTGCGGCCCTACGCGCCCGGCGCGCCCGGCTGGGTGCCGTCGCTGCCGGCAAACCTCGGCGCATGGGCGTTCATGCTGCTGTGGGTGCTCGCCTGGGCGGTCGGCTGGGCCGTCCGGCGGACGCCGGGCGCGCTGATGCGGCGCGCGGCGCCCATCGCCACCCTCGCGGCCCTGGTCGGCGTCGCGTCGATCGGCGTGGAGGAGCGGGTTTCGGGAAAACGAACGGCAGTGGTGCGGCGCGTGCTGTCGCTGACGTCCGATCCCGCAGTCGGCATGGACCGCGGCGCGGCCATCGGCACCGGCGAGATGGTGCAGGTGGTCACCCGACGCGGCGCTTGGGTGCGCGTGGAGGCCACCGAAGCGCGCGCCGGTTGGGTGCCGGCGGAGCAGTTGATCTTCGTGGCCGACCGCCGCGTCCGGCGCGACTGACGCTTTCCCGTCGCGCGGCCTAGCTTGCCGGACATGCCGCCCGGCCAATCGTCCGCTCCTGCGGCGCCGCCTCAACCGCGCACCGGCAGGATCGCGGTGCTGCCACCGGCCGTGGCCGACCAGATCGCGGCCGGAGAGGTGGTCGAGCGGCCGGCGTCCGTCGTGAAGGAGCTGATCGAGAACGCGCTGGACGCCGGCGCCACCAGCATCGACGTCCTCGCCGAGGACGGCGGCCGGCAGCGGATCCGCGTCAGCGACGACGGCAGCGGCATGTCGCGGGACGACGCGGTGCTCGCGCTCGAGCGGCACGCGACCTCCAAGATCCGCTCGGCGGCCGACCTCGTCGGCGTGCCGACGTTCGGGTTTCGCGGTGAGGCGCTGCCGGCCATCTGCTCGGTCTCGCACCTGGAACTCGAGACCGCCTCCGAGGACGGCGCCGGCACCCGCGTCACGGCGGCCGGCGGCACCGTGCGCGATGTCGAAGCCGCCACGCGCCGCCGCGGCACCACCGTCAACGTCGCGCGCCTGTTCTACAACGCGCCGGCCCGGCAGAAGTTCCTCCGCAGCGCGCGCAGTGAATGGCGCAGCATCCTGGACGTCGTCAGCACCATGTCCCTCATGCGGCGCGACGTGCGCGTCACGCTCTCGCACGACGGCAAGGAGGCGCTGTCGCTCGCGTCCGCGCACTCGCTGCGCGAGCGGGTCGCGGCGCTGTGGAGCGCGGACTACGCCGCCCGGTTCGTGCCCGTCGACGACGTGTCGGGCCCGATCCACGTGAGCGGCCTTGTCGAACGGCCCGCGGACGTCGGCATGTCGTCGCGACGCGCCCATCTCGCCGTCAACGGCCGCGCCATTCGCGACGCCGGCCTGGTGCGCGCCGCCGAGTCCGCGTTTCGCTCCACGATCCCGGGCGGCGTCCGCCCCTCACTCTTCCTCGAGATCGTCGTGCCCGCGGACTCGGTCGACATCAACGTGCATCCCGCCAAGGCCGAAGTCCGGTTCCGCGATCGCTGGGGCGTGGAGCGCGCCGTCGAATCCGCCGTACGCCGCGCGCTCGGCACGACGGACAGCGCTGCGTCGCTCGGCTCGCCGCTCGTCTGGACGCCGCACAGCCCCGACACGACCAGCTTCTCGTTCAACGCGCCCGTCGAGAGCGCGCTTGCCCCGCTCGCGACGGGTGAGCCGCTGCCCGCCGGGCACGCCGAACCGGCCCGCGCCGAGGGCGCCGCCGGGGAAGCGACCGGCGATGCCCGCGATGCCGTCCCGACGCTCACCCAATTCGCACTCACCTACATCGCGTTCGAGGCTGACCACGGGCTCGTTCTCATCGATCAGCACTCGGCGCACGAGCGCGTCCTATATGAGAAATTCATGGGCGCGCTCGAGGCCGGCGCCAGCCCGTCGCAACGGCTGCTGTTTCCGCTGACGCTGTCGCTGACGGGCGCCGAGGCCGACGCGCTCGACGCCCACCGCGACGCCCTCGTCACCCTCGGGTTCGAGCTCGGCGAGTTCGGCGGCCAGTCGGTGATCGTGCAGGCGGTGCCGAACCCGCACCCGCGCTTCGACGCCGAACGCTGCCTCCGGGATTCGCTGGCTGCCCTGGCGGGCGACAAGCCGGCCGCCGCGGCGTCGAAGCACCAACACCTGGCGGCCACCGTTGCCTGCAAGGCGGCCATCAAGGCCGGTGACGCGTTGTCGCCACCGGAGATGCGCGCGCTCTTTGTCGCGTTGCGCAACTGCGTGCTGCCGGCGCATGACGTGCACGGCCGGCAGGCCATCGTGCAGTTGACCTGGGATGAGCTCGAGCGCCGTTTCGGCCGGCGCTGAGATTCCCGTCCTCTGCGGGCCGACCGCCGCGGGAAAGTCGGCCGTCGCCATGTGGATCGCCGGTGGCCACGACGTCACCGTCATCAGCGCCGATTCGCGGCAGGTATATCGCGGCTTCGACGTGGGCACGGGCAAACCGTCCGCCGCGGACCTGCAACGCGCCCCCCATCGCGGCGTGGACGTCGTCGAACCGACGGAGCGCTATTCGGCGGCGGCGTGGGCCAGCCTCGCGCGGACTGCCATCGAGGAAGCGCGCGCCGCCGGACGCACGCCGCTCATCGTCGGCGGCACCGGCTTCTACATCAGCACGCTCTTTCGGCCACTCTGGGACGAGCCGCCGCTGGATCCTGACGCCCGGGCGGCGCTGCAGCGGGAACTTGCACCGCTCGAGACGGCGGAGTTGCGGCGTTGGGTCAGGCAACTCGATCCCGCGCGCGCCCACCTGGGCCGCACGCAGCTGCTGCGCGCCGTGGAGATCTCGTTGTTGACCGGTCACCGGATATCCGACCTTCACAGAGCCGGCGTCCGCGGTGCACGGTACACCCCTTGCTATCTTTTGGTCGATCCCGGCATGACCCTGGGATCGCGCATCGCGGCGCGTGCTGCCGCCATGATGAGTGCGGGGTGGGTTGACGAAGTGCGACGGCTGGCGCGCGATGTCCCGGAGACTGCGCCCGCGTGGAACGCGACCGGCTATCGCACCGTGCGGCGTGTGGCGGCGGGCGCGCTGGGCGCTGCGGAGGCGATCGAGCGCGTCACCGTTGAGACGCGGCAGTTCGCCAAGCGTCAGCGCACCTGGTTCAGGAATCAGTTGGCCGACAATCGAGTACAACGCCTGGCGCCCGAGGCACCGGGCTGGGAGGAGCAAGTGGAGCGTTGGATCACTCGCCTCACTAGTCGCTAGTCACTAGTCACTAGTTCCTAGTCACTAGCCACTAGCCACTATGCGGATCGGCATCACCTGCTATCCCACCTACGGCGGCTCGGGCGCCGTCGCCACCGAGCTCGGCATGGCGCTCGCGCGGCGCGGCCACGAGGTCCATTTCGTCACCTACCAGTTCCCCTTCC
>Ga0187893_10005034_pt1 | contig 24252 bp, 20 predicted proteins | sample MA1701074metaG_FD_139574 | JGI IMG/M metagenome (GOLD analysis project Ga0187893, IMG submission 139574) | White microbial mat communities from a basaltic lava cave in the Kipuka Kanohina Cave System on the Island of Hawaii, USA - MA170107-4 metaG ...
CCGAATTTCTGACGCTTCCGGGACCACCATTTCCCAGATGACCGTCGGCAGCGCGTTGTAGAAGAACTTCACGGGTAGCGGATCGCGACTCTTCTGCTTCCCGATGATCACGGGCTCGTTGCCCGGATTGGAGAGATCGGCTTGCTTGTTGACCGTTTGCGCCAGCGCGTTGGCCCCACCCGGAAATATCCTGTCCTGAACCTCGATCCCCTCTTGCTCGAAGTACCCAAGCTGCTCGGCGACGATCCGTTGAGCGGACTGGAGCGTCAGCGGCGCCGCGTTGCCGAACACGACCTTGATCTTTTCCGCGTGAACGAGCGGAGCGAAAGCAAGGCTGAAGGGGGCGAGGAACAACGCGAGCGTAAGACCGCGGCTGAAGGCCATCCCAGGTTCCTCCTTGGCTCAACGTTTTTGCTGTCCCCGGTTCTTTGTGCCGGCCGGCACATTATGCATACCGCATTGTGCATGCAATATGCAATAGGCCGCGCCTTAACGGCATAGGTCGGGGCGCCGATTATGCCGCTTCGTCCTTTCAGGCCACGCTGCCACGGATCGCCTCGGGGGTTTCACCCTCGAAGAGCTGTGCAAGTGCGTGTTCCTTGCGAAGAAGGTCGTCGACCTCCCAGAGATCGGCTGACAGGTCAGCCCTCTGCTGCGCTGAAAGAGCAGTAAGCGGCGGAAGCATGCGTTCCCAGCCACTGTCTTTCGCCAAACGCGCCTTCAAGTATTTGAGTGAGCTCACGAGCGGATAGCGCTGCAGCACTTGCCGCGCCGCCGTGGCGTGAGCCTGACAAGCGGCGGCATCGGGCGAGGCTAGCCCTGCGGCGCCGATCGCTGCCACCACGCGGGCAACCACCGGGGCCGTCACGTTCACCGTTGCCGAGATGCAACCCGCTCCCCCCGCGCGCAGGTTCTCGAGCAAGAACTCCTCGCTTCCCGAGAACACGCCGAGTCCGGGTAGGCGCTTCAGGAGATCCCGGCTGTAGGACCAATCGCCCGAACTGTCCTTTAGTCCTGCAACAATACCGGGGAACGCGTCGGTCAGCCGAACGATGAGGTTCACCGGAATTGCGACGCTCGACATTTGCGGGAAATGATAGAGGTAGAGCCGAAGCCGCGCGTCGTTCACGCGCTCGATAAGTCGCGCATAGAATTCGTAGAGCCCCTCTTCGGTCGGGTCCTTGTAGAAGAAAGGCGGCAGCACGAGCACACCGGCGCAACCGAATTCAGTCGCGATGCGAGCTAGCCCGGCTGCATCCGAAAGCGCACATGACCCGACACCGGGAAGGATCGTTGCCGGCGGAAAGGCTTTCGCGACGCTACCGAGCATACGGCGACGCTGCTCAACCGAGAGCGAGTTGGCCTCGCCGGTCGTGCCGAGCATCGCCAACCCATCGCACCCGTTCGCCACGAGCCATGCACAATGGTCTTTGAGGGCGCCGAGGTCGGGCTCCAGGCGACGATCAAGCGGCGTAAGAACGGCCGCGAAAACGCCGCGTGCACCGACATCCTTCCCTTTGCGGCTTTTTGCACTCGATCCGATCTTGGCGTCAGCTTTCTGCTCTCGATTGGCGGTCATCTTTGCTGCTCTTGCTGTTAGCGCGACGCTTCGGTCGTCAATAGCCGGCGCGGCGGTCGACAAGACCGACAGGCGTCTCCCCCGCACGCATCTGCTCGATGCATCGCGCGATCCTTCGCGCGCCGCCCTCTGGATGCGTGAGGCTCGCGCAGTGCGGGGTCACCGTGATCTTGGGGTGGCGCCAGAACGGATGGTCCGGCGGCAGCGGCTCGGTGCGAAAAGCGTCCAATGTGGCGCCTGAGAGGTGGCCGGTCTCGAGAGCGGACAAAAGGTCGGCATCGACTACGTGCTCGCCGCGCGCCGCATTGATAACCGCGGCGCCCTTCGGCAGGGACGCGAACAGGGTTTTGTCGAGGATGTCGGACGTTTCGGCGGTTAGCGGCAGTAGACAGACGAGAATCTCGGTTTGCTGGAGAAAGGCCTGTCGATCGCCTTCGATGAAAACTCGCATGCCCGAAAGGGTCTTGGGTCGACGGCTCCAGCCGACCACCCGAAACCCGAATTGAACAAGGGTTTGTCCGGCGTCTGCACCGAGCGCGCCTAGTCCCATGATGCCGACGGTGCGATCTTTCGCCGGCGGCACCGAAAAGGGCGCCCATCGACATCGGGCCTGGTTTCCCGCGAGCGTCTGCATGTCACGATGATGCCGAAGAACATTGAGCAAGACGTACTCGCGCATGCCGTCGGCGAGCCCGGCTTCTACCATTCGAACAATCGGAATGCCGGGCGAGATCGTGGCGTTGCGCAGCAAGTGATCCACGCCGGCGCCGAGCGACAACACGGCCCTCAGCTGACGAAATTTGCCGAGGTCGGCTTCGCCCCAAACAACGGCAAACTCGACCTCATCGGCGCGCTCGAATCGATCTGCGGTATCCACCACGCATTCGGGCAAGAACTTGCGCAACGCGGCAAGCCACGTCGCGGCGCGCTCGGGGCTAGCAATGAATAGACCGATCGTGGTTCTCGACACGGACGACGAGGCCGAAACTGATGGAGCGATGAAGCGGTGAACAGCATTCTCATGCGCATGCGCATGAGAATGCGTATCGCACGAGCTGACAAACGAGCTTTAGGCGGACAATCGATGAGTTTGTCTCATGAAAGGGGGGTGTCGTGTCGCAGCGTGGCTCGCCTTTGGTCACTGCAGAGAAGGACCTGGGGTACTAGGCTAGGCGCACAAAAGCCGCGGCTTAGCCGTGCGATGAGGGTGCCGTCGATCGAACCAGCGGCGGAAACTCGTTGGACAAAACGTTGCTCAATTTGTGCCTAGCGAGCCCAGGGATTCGATAAGGCCGAGCCGCGATCAGCCTTAAAGCTCAATGGCTCGTTCCACGCGATCGGCGACGAACCGGAATGATCGATCTGCGCCCGCCCAGGATCCTCACCCCGAATTTCCGAATCATCGATTATGCGAATCCGAGTCACACTGCCCGGAATTCATTGTTCGTCAGGTCCGATTGGCATCCGTGGGAATAGACCTTGGGCACGAAAAGCCGCTATGCTATGTTCTTATTTGGTTCTGGATGAAAAATGGCTGACGCAACGGCAATTGAGTGGGCGGACGCGACATGGAACCCGGTCACGGGTTGCACGAAGATTAGCGCTGGATGTGACCACTGCTACGCGGAACGCTTCTCAGAGCGCTTCCGGGGCACACCGCACCATCCCTTCGAAATGGGATTCGATCTGACGCTGCGTCCGGAGCGTCTGGATCAGCCATTGCGGTGGCGTGAGCCGCGTAGGATTTTCGTGAACTCGATGAGCGATCTCTTTCACAAGCAAATCCCGAAGGGGTTCACCGCGCGCGTATTTTCTTCATCGACGCCCAGGCCTTGAGCAGCGTCCCGTCCACCGTGAAGTGGTCCCGGCTCAGCAGCCGCTTGACCTCCGGCGCTTCGAGCAGGGCCGCCAGGAACCCCTGCGCAATCTCGGTGTTGAACAGCCGGTCGCGGTTCTTCGAGAACACGCTGGCGTCCCACACCGGATCGTCGATCCCGAGACCCACGAACCAGCGGAACAGGAGATCGAAGTCCAGCCGCTCCATCAGCTGGCGCTCCGAGCGCACCGTGTAGAGCAGCTGCAAAAGGCTCGCCCGCAATAGGCGCTCGGGCGGGATCGATGGCCGGCCCTCGTGCGCGTAGAGTTTGGCAAAGGCCGCATCCAAGCGACCCAGCGCATCGTTCACCAGCCCGCGGATCAGCCGCAGCGGGTGATCGCGCCCAATCCGCTCCTCGATATCGACGTACGAAAACAACGACCCCGCTCGCTCGTCCGAACCTCGCATCCCCGACCTCACCGCCGCCTTGGCAGCCGCACCGAATCATGCACACTCGCCTCTGTCGAGGTTTTTCAGCAGCCTGCTAGTGCGGCTGGCAGCCCCAATGATCGCACAACCGATGTTCCGGAGCATCGATTATGCGCTTCGCGCTTTGGGGAATGCGGCTGGCGGTGTGCGCAATCAGGATCGAGCTCTGCTCCAGATGATATGAAAGTTCGGAATCCTGACTGTTCGTTCCGCTCAGGATCGCGGTCGAAACTCGACCACCGCCGCCCCGCTGCCGTAGACCGCGCCGTGGCCGTGAACGATCGCCTGCTGCCAATCGCCGCCCAGCGCGCCGAGCACGAAGGAAAAGTGCTTGAAACCCATATCGACCTTGGCCTCGCGCGCGTAGGCGGGGCAAGCCTCGAGCACGCTCTTGACGTCGCCCGCCGCCAGTAGCTCGAGCATGCGCCGGTTCCAGGCGTCATCGGCCGGATCGGCGATGCGGTCCTGGCGCAGGTCGATTTCGCTGCGGAAGATCGAACCCGATAGCCCGCCGACGCCGACCACGGCGATCCGCTTGCCCTGGCGGCGGGCCTGGTCCGCGACCACGGCGCCAAGTTTCCGCGTGGTGTCGAAGTCGTGGTAGAGGTTGTTGGCCGCGATCACCAGAGGATAGCGCCCGGCCGGATTGAGCAGGCCGTTGGCGACGATGGTGCCGGAATCAATCGGAAATTGGTCGTAGTCGATCGCCTTCGCGGAAACGGGAACGGTCGCGCACGCCTTGACCGCGGCCTCGGTCAGCGCGACGTCGATCGCGATGTCATAGGGCAGATCTCCATATTCGTACCAGTTCTCATCGACATGAATGCCCGAAAGCCGCGGCCGGCTTTGCCAGAGCTCGTCGAGGACGGCAACCCACTGGGTGGAATAGACGACAATGGCATCGGGCGCCGCCTCGTCGAGCGCCTTGCGCGCCGCCTCGAAGCCATTGAGCAAAGACGCCCACGGCGGATTATGACGCGCGAGATACAAGAGCGGCGCGCCGGGGACGAGGAAACCGGCAACGACACCAGCCGGGCCGCGCGCCGGGGCGCGGCGCGCCGCAGGGGCGATGCGTTCCGTCGGGAATAGCCGCGACATCAGGGGGCGGAACGGCTCGCGCACGAGCGGAGGCGCCACGCCGGAGGCGCCGCGCGCCTTGAGGTCGTTCACAAGGCCCATGACGCCGCGCGGGAGGAACAGAATGATGAGCACGGCCGCGACGCCGAGGACGATGAGGCCGTGCTGGGTGACGCCGGACAGCAATCGATCGAGGATCACGTAGATGAGGGCGCCGACGATCGGGCCGCTGAGCGTGCCCATGCCGCCAGCCACGACCACGAACACGAAATAGGCCGACCAGAACACGTTGAAGGCGGCCGGCGGCGTGATGATCACGGCGTCGATATAGAAGAGGCAGGCGGCGAGGCCCGTCATGGTCCCGGCTACGACGAAGACCAGCGCCTTCACCTTGCGGATATCGATGCCGACCGTGCGCGCCGCCTCCTCGTCATCACGCACCGCGGTGAGGGCAAGGCCGTAGCGTCCACGCAGAAGGTACCAGATGACCAGAGTCGACGCGGCAAGCAGCGCGAGGCCCACGTAGTAGCGCAGCTCGAGCGTGGTTTCGGTCTTGATCTGGAGGCCGCCCCCCGCCCCTACCATCTTCCATTCGGTGAATATTGAGCCCACCGCCGCGGCGATGAGCCAGGTCGCGACCGCGAAATAAGCGCCCTGGAGCCGGATCAGCGGAAGTGCGCCGAGGAAGATCAGCAACAGGATGATCACGCGGCGAATGTAGGCGTCGCCGAACACGTCCCAGGCGGGATCGGAGATGATCAGGATCTCGTAGACGATCCAGACGGCGACGGCGATCGCGATGGGCGCCCATATGCGCCGGCCGGCGAAGCGGTCCGAGATCGGAATGACGAGAAGCCAGGCCATCAGCGCGGCGACGATGCCGCCGGCAATCATGCCGATCCAGACGTTGAGCTGCCCGTAGTAATGAAGAATGCCGAGGGTGAAGCCCGCGATACCGATGTAGAGCTGATTGCCGAAGGAGAGGAGCCCGCAATAGCCGGCGAGCAAGTTCCAGGCATGCCCGAACGTGGCGAAAAGGAAAAACGTCATCACCACGTAGGTGAGATAGCTGTTTCTACCAACCAGCCAGGGGAACGCGACAAGCAGCGCGACCAGGAGCGCGAGCAGCGACCATCCGCGGCGCCCGCTGGTCCAAGCGCTGAGAAGCTGCCCGATCATGACTGGCCGCGTCCCCTCATCGCGAGAACAAACCCTGGGGCCGGAACGCGAGCACCAGGAGAATGAGCATGTAGCCCGCGACGAGCTGCGCGGAGGGACCGAAATAGGTTCCCGCCAGAACCTGAACGATGCCGAGTAGCACCCCGCCAACGAGACTCCCGGCGATGGAGCCGAGTCCGCCGATGATCACGACCCCGAAGGCGATCAAAAGGAACTGGGGCCCGTCGAACGGCTGGAAGCTCCGGAGCATGCCGATCATCACGCCCGCCGCGCCGGCGATGGCAAGGGAGATGCCGAGCGCGACGCCGTAGACGTGCGCCGTGGATATGCCCATCAGCGGCGCGATCCTGGCATCGTCCGAGGCGGCGCGGATCGCGCGCCCGATGTGGGTCCGCCGCAAGAAAAGCTGGAGCAGGACCAGGATCACGACCGCGATCACAAAGAAGATCAGGCGCAGCAGCGAGATATTGAGATCCTCTGAGAGGCGGATGGCGGTGAAGGCCAGCGAGTTCCGCATTTGCCGCGCGTCGGACGAGAACATCTCGAGGAGACCGTGGGCGATGAAGATGCCGAGCCCGAAGGTGACGAGGATCGGCGACATGAGCCCGAAGTTCGGCGAGAGGCCCTTGGCCTCCATGGCCTGAACCGAGACGCGGTTGAGGAGAAGGCGCTGCAGCAGGTAGCCGAGCGCGAACATCGCCGGCGCCACCACGATCAGCGAGGCGAAAGGCGAGACCGGGAGGATCGAGAGAATGACGCTCGCGAGATAGGCCGCCACGATCAGCATGTCGCCGTGGGCGAGATTGACGAGGCGCATCACCCCGAATGTCAGCGCGAGGCCGATGCTGATGATGGCGTAGTAGCCGCCGATCATCGTGCCGGTCAGAAAGCCGTTGGCGATGTCGATCACAAACCAGTAGAGGCCTTCGTCAGTCATGCGCGACGCCTTTCGACGCTCGAACCGAAATAGGCGGCGGTGACTTGCGTTTCGGACAGCTCGCCCGCACGTCCTTCGAGGACGACGCGTCCTTCGAGCATGACGAGGACGTGGTCGGCAACGGCCAGCGCGCGCTTCATATCCTGCTCGATCACGATGCAGGTGACGCCCCGCTCGTTGATGCGGCGGACGTTGCGGTAGACGTCGTCGACGACTGCCGGCCCCAGGCCAAGCGACAGCTCGTCGAACAAAATCACGTCGGGCGACGACATCAGCGCGCGGCCGATCGCGACCATCTGCTGCTCGCCGCCCGACATTTGGCTCACGATCTGCTCGCGCCGCGCGGCGAGACGCGGAAACAGGTCGTAGACCTCCTTGAGCCGCTTCGGCGCGTTCTGCCGGCACCGGGCCGCGAACGCGCCGGCAAAAAGATTGTCCTCGACCGAAAGACGGGCGAAGAGGCGCCGCCCCTCCGGCACCATGGTGACGCCGGCCTCGACGATCTTTTCGGTGCCGAGCCGGTCGAGCCGCCGCCCGCGGAAGTCGATGATGCCCTCGATATGCGCGGCCTTGCCCCGGTTCATCATGCCGACGATCGATTTGAGCAGGGTCGACTTTCCCGCCCCGTTGGCGCCGATGATCGATAGCACCTCGCCTGCCGCGACCTGGAAGCTCACGTCGAAGAGCGCGCGCAGCTCGCCGTAATAGGCCGAAAGATTGGACACCGTGAGCAACGGACGCTTGCCGCCGCGCGCGGCGGCAGCGAAGAACCCACTCCTATTATCCTCAGGCGCCGAGGTAGACACGACGCACCTCGGGAGAGGCGACGACCGCCTGCGGCTTGCCCTCGGCAATGAGCTTGCCGCCGGCGAGCGCGAGCAAACGGTCGGTCGCGGTGAGCATGGTCTTCATCACATGTTCGATCCACACGATGGTGATCCCGGAATCGCGGATGGCACGGATCAGCGTGATGAACTCGTCGACCTCGAAATCCGTGAGGCCGGCTGCCACCTCGTCGACGAGAAGAAGCTTCGGCCGCATCGCCAGGGCGCGCGCCAGCTCGTGGCGCTTGCGCGTCAGAAGCGGGAGGCCGCCTGCACGTATGTTCTTGGCCTCGAGGATGCCAGCCATGGCAAGCACGTGCTCGACCCAATCGGCGCACTCCACGTCTTCGAGCCCGCCGGCGAAGAGCGCCGCGACTTTCAGGTTCTCGAAGACCGTCATGTGCGTGAAGGGCCGCGGCACTTGGTAGGTCCGGGCCAGGCCGAGCCGCGAGCGCTCGTGCGCCTGGACGAAGGTGATGTTCCGCTCGTTGAAGACGACAGTGCCCGCTGAGGGAAGGAGATTCCCGGCTAGCAGCGAGAACAGCGTGGTCTTGCCCGCCCCGTTGGGACCGATGATCCCGAGGATCTCTCCCTCGCGCACTGTGAACGAAACCTCGTCGACGGCCTTCAAGGCGCCGAACGAGCGCGACAAGCCGCGCACATCGAGGATCGGCGCCATCAGCGAGAACGCCGCGCCGGGTCGCCCCGGTCGAAGCGGGGAATATCGCCCGGCCGGCCCCGCAACTCGAGGCCTCCGGCTCCGCGCGCCCGCGGAGGCGTGTCGTTGGGGCGATGGCCCATGAACGCAAAGACGCCGCGGCAGAGCGGGCTGCCGGCGTCGGCGAACCCCGTGATCGCCGTGAAGTGGTTGGCGCCCGGTTGCGGGAGCGACGCGCCCTTGTTTCCAGCGTCGGTCCAAGCCTTGAGGAAATCGTCGGATTGGCGGCAGAATTCGGCCGTCTCGTCGCCGCCATAGGTGACGAGCAGGGGCGTAGGCGAGCGGCGGATGAAGAACTGCGGACTGTTGCGCTCGATCTGACCGTCGGTCAGGCGAATCTGCGCCTGTATGACTGTGTGCTTAATCGGACGCAGATCGAACACGCCGCTGATGGCGATGCCGCCGCGCACGACGTGCCGCGGCAGTCCGTACTCCTTCTCCCAGTCGGTCAGGAGACACATCGCGGTGAGCTGGCCGCCGGCCGAATGGCCGGAGACGTAGATGCGCGCGGGATCGCCGCCATGGACACCGATCTTGCGGTAGGTCCACGCCACGGTCGCGCGCGCTTGGCGCACGATCTCGTCGATGGTGACCTTGGGGCAAAGCGAATAGTTCGCGACCACGACGGTGATGCCGGCGCTGACGGGACCCTGCGCCACGAAGCTGAAGTCCTCGGCAGCGAGGATGCGCCAATATCCGCCATGGAAGAAGATGAGGACCGGGGCGTTGGCGCGCGCCGCGGGGAAGACGTCCACATACTCGTCGCGGCTCGGGCCGAACCGCACGCCGAGGAAGCCCCGGAGGTGTCGCCGCGCTTCGCGACTGCCGTCGATGTACTGGCGCGCATAGACGGTGAAATCCGGCACCGCCTTCTCGACATCGTACTGCGCGTCGAGTTCCGCCGCCGTCGTGAAGTTGCGGTATAGGGCGCTCATCGACGGCCCATGCGGACTCGGCCCGCGATTGATATGCAGGAGCGCGCGGCGCGCTCCTGCCCCGCGCCGGAGACTATTGCTGGTAGAGGCGCATCTCCGCCTCTTTCTTCACGTCTGGATAGACCGCGTTGTAGACGTTGAGCTTGACGAGCTTGCCTGACGCGTCCTTCGACCACTGCGCGCCGCCCAGCGGCTGCACCGAGAAGTTCTTGTCGGTGAACTTGACGCGCCCGACGACCGTTTCAAGATCGGTCTTGGCGATCGCCTCCACCAGCTTCTCGCGGTCCGTCGTCCCCGCCCTCTGCAGCGCGTCGAACAGCACGTCGTAGGACGCATCCGAATAGGCCAGCGGCGGCGAGTATTGTCTGCCGGGATTCGCCTTCTCGTATGCCTCGACGAGCTGCTTTCCAGTGTAGCCGCCGTATTTCGACTTGCCGGGAAACGCGGGCGACCAGAAATTTACGCTCAGGATGTCGATGCCGTGCTGGCCCAGCGCCTTCATGGGCTCGGGATAACCGGTGCCCTTGTCGATGATGTACATCTTGGGCTTGAAGCCGGCCTGGGCTGCCTGCTGAAGATAGTTCTGGAGATCAGGCGGCGCTAGAACGCCGGTCACGACCTCGACGCGATCGCGCTTGAACTGATTGATGATCGCGGAGAAGTCAGGAATGCCCTGCTCGAAGCGGCCGGGATCGGTCGGCGTCCAGCCCTCTTTCTTGAAGGCCGGACCAAACAGCGCCGCGAAGATCACGCCGTCGGGATCGTTGGGGTAGAGGTAGCCGATGCGGCCGTTGAAGCCGCCCGGCAGCGCCTTGATCATCCCGATGTGGTTGGTGATGAGATCGGGCACGCCGAAGAAGAAGAGGAAGCTGTACTTGTAGGTCTTCGGCTTTCCATCGGGCCCCAGCAGCCACGCCTCGACCGGCGTCGCGGACGCGATGCAGGGAACCTTATACCGCTCGCAAAGATCGGACGGGGCATTCGTGGTATCCGGGGTCCCCTCCGGCATCACCACGTCCACCTTCTCGTCGAGGATGGCCTTGGTCGCGGCTTCGCCCGAGCCGGCCATCGTCCCCTTCGAGTCGAAAATCTTGTAGACGATCTTGCATTTGCGGTTGCCCACCTGGAGGCCGCCGGCGTCGTTGATTGGCTTGACCTTGTGCTCGTCGAGCCACGGCGCCTCGCGGCCGAGATCGGCCAGCGGGCCCGATGCCGGTACGATGCGCCCGACCGTGACGGTGCATTGCTGCGCGTGCAACGTCGCCGCCACCATCGGCAACGCGCCGGCTGCCATAGCCAAGGCGAACAGATATCTGCGCATTTCCGCCTCCCCACACAATGCCAATGTATTCTAAAGCCTATCAGAAATACGCGACCCGTCCAGATGCCGGGCCTCAACCGGGTGGCGCGAAATCGCGGAGCGGCTCAAACCTTGAATTCGACGACCGCCGCGCCGCTGCCGTAGCTCGGCCCATAACCGTGAAGACGCGCGCCGTAGATGCGGCCGCCGAGCGCGCCGAGGATCCATGCGAAATGCTTGAAGCCCATGTCGGGTTTCGCTTCCTTGACGTAGGCCGGGCACAGCTCCTTCAGCCGCGCGACATCGGCCTTCTGGAAGGCATCGAGGATGCGCCGGTTCCAGGCATCGTCGGCCGCGCTGGCGATGCTGTCGCCGCGGATATCGATCTCCTTGCGCAAGATCGAGCCGGACATGCCGCCGATCCCGATGACGACGACCTTCTTGCTTTTCTTGTCGGCGACGCGCGCCGCCATCTCGCCGAGCCGCATCGTGTCGTCCCAACTGTGGTAGAGATTGTTGGCGGCGATCACCAACGGCCACTGATTGTGCGAGTTGAGGAAGGTGTTCGCTACGATAGTGCCGGTGTCGATCGGGAACTGATCGTAGTCGACGCCTTTGGCCGATATCCCGACGGCCTTCGAGCCTTCGACGCAGCCGCGCGCGACCTCGACGTCGATCCGGATCTCGTAGGCGAGCTCGCCGTATTCGTACCAGTTCTCGTCGACGTGCACGCCCGAGATGAGCGGACGCAGTTGCCAGAGTTCGTCGAGGACCGCGATCCATTGAGTCGAGTAGACCAGGAGCACGTCCGGCCGCTGCGTCGCAAGCGCCCGCGCCGCCGCGCGGTATCCGTTCGCGATTCGCGACCAGGGCGGATTGTCCGGCCGCAGCAGCGGCAGCGGCGTTCCCGGAACGAGGAAGGCGGCCACAATGGTCACGGGATTCCGCTCGCGCGCATGACGGCTTCAGAAGAGCGCGCTAGGGCGCGCCGGCCAAGGGCCCGGCCGCAGCCGCTGGTGATGTCCGTGGCGCTTCGACCATGCTGAGGCCATGCTTCGCCAAATTCCACTCCATCACCGCGTTGCCGGTACCGATCACCGTGCCGTAGCCGTAGAACTCGCCGGGAATCTCGGGGTAGCCCATCGCTGCGAACATCCAAGTGAAGGCACCCGATTTCACCTCGGCGAAGGCCTCCTCGATAAACTGCGGCAACAGGTCGAACACCTTTTTCGTCTGCCCCTGGCGCATCAATTGGATCATGCGCATGTCCCACTGATAGCCCTTGGCGCTGACCGGGTGCTCGCGCGACATGTCCTCGGGCAGCTCGGGCTCCTGGTGAAAATGGAGGTGGCTCAGCGTGTTTGACGCCAGCAGCACCGCGCGCCGGCCGGTCCGCGCGATCGCCGCGCGCGTCGCCTTGCCGAGGAGATCCATCTCCTCGAGACCCTCTTTCGTCGACAAGTAATAAGGAGAGTTATTTGCCGAGAGGCCGACGACCGGGATATCCCACTGTGGCCGCATCAGATGCAGCGTCGTGATCGTGCCGTAGTCGACGCGGAAGCGCGGGTTGCGCATCATCTTGGCGACCAGGCCGCGCTCGGCGGCGGCCTTGCAGCACGCCTCGGCCAATTCGACATCCACCGTCAGATCGAAATTGTAGCGGAACAGGTTGGGGAAGATGGGATCGACCGACTTGCCCTTCAGCCGCGGCACGCCGAGAAAGTGGTGGCCGAGCTGTGTCATCCAGTGGGGCGAGTGGACGAGAAGAACGTCGGGTTTCAGCTCGTCGAGAGTCTTGCGCGCCCGCTCGTAGGCCCAGCGCAACTGCTCCCATCCGCCCTGCGAACGCGGTTCGTTCTGCGGGGGATTTTCGCCATAGACGAGATGCGGAGGATGGGGCGCAAGGTAGCCGGCAAGAATCTGACCTTGGGCCATGGCACATCTCCGGGCCGGTGACCCCGAGAAACTAGATCAGCGCCGGCCAATCGCGCAAACGCTCAATATCGCTATTGGGGTCGTCTGCCCGGCGCGCGAAAGTCAGGGTAGAACACCCACCCGATATGGGTCAAAATTGGCCTTGGCAGCCGGCTTCTGGCGTCCGGGACGATTCGCTTGGCGCTGCGGCACTGCAAGAGTTGGGGGAGCAGCATGACGATCTGGGGTGCCGTGACGATGGCCATCATCGTCCTCGTGGTCGCCATCGTCGTTCTCTGGGTGCTCTTCTGGTGGCTGTATCACCGCGCCACCATCGAGGTTGCCTTCGTTCGCACGGGCTTCGGAGGACAGAAGGTCGTTATGAAGGGCGGCGCCTTCGTCATTCCCGTGCTGCACGAGGTCACCGAAGTGAGCATGAACACGTCGCGCCTCGAGGTCGCGCGCCGCGACGGCGATTCGCTGATCGCGCGCGACCGAATGCGCGTGGACGTGACGGCCGAGTTCTACGTGCGCGTCCAGGCAAGCCCCGAGGCGATCGGGGTAGCGGCGCGCACGCTCGGCGAGCGGACGACCCGCCCGGAAAGCCTGAAGGAGCTGCTCGAGGGTAAGTTCGTGGACGCGCTCCGCACCAGCGCTGCAGAAATGACTTTGGAGGAGCTGCACGAACACCGCGGCGACTTCATCCGCAAGGTGAAGGCCGCGGTAGCGGAGGATCTGTTGCGCAACGGCCTTGAGCTCGAGTCCGCGTCTCTCACGGCGCTGGACCAAACCAAGCGCGACTTCTTCAACCCCAACAACGCTTTCGATGCCGAGGGGCTTACGAAGCTAACCAACGAGATTGAAGAGCGGCGGCGCAAGCGCAATGCGATCGAGCAGGATTCCGATGTCGCGATCCAGACGAAGAATCTCGAGGCGGAGCGCCTGAAACTCGAGATCGCGCGCGAAGAGGAGTATGCGCGCCTCGAGCAGGCGCGCGAGATCGCCATCCGCCGCGCAGCGCAGGCCGCCGAGGTCGCGGCGGAGGAGGCCCGCAAGAAGCGCGAATCGGAGGAGGCGCTCATTTCCTCTCAGCGCGAGATCGATCTCGCGAAGCTCGTCGCCGACCAGGCGATCGAACAACGGCGGATCCAGAAGAGCCGCGAGGTCGAGGAGGCCGACATCGAGCGCCAGAAGACGCTCGACGCGGCGCGCATCGGCCAGCAGCAGGCGCTTGAGCTCGCCGAGCAGCAGCGCGACATCAAGGTCTCGGAGCAGTCCAAGTCCCAGTCGAAAGCAGTCTCCGAGGCGGCTAAGGCGAAGGCTGCGGCGGTCGAAGCCGAGGAGGAGTTGTTCACCGTCCGCGAGGTCCAGCGCGCCGAGCGCACTAAGCGCGTCGAGCTCATCGAGGCGCGCAAGCAGGCGGAAAAGGCCGCGGTGTCGATCGTCGTTGCAGCCGAGACCGAGCGACAGGAAGCCTTGGAGCAGGCCGAGGCGGCCAAGATCCGCACGACCTCGGAGACTGAGCGCCTTCGTGCCGTGGCCGATGCGGATGCAGCCGCCGAGACTGTTCGCGCCAAAGCCGCCGAGATCCGCTACGCGATCGAGGCCGCGGCCCAGCAGGCTATGCACGATGCCGACAAGGCCCTCTCGCGCGACTTGATCGACATGAAGGTCAAGCTCGCGGTCATCGAGAAGCTGCAGGACATTATTCGCGAAAGTGTCAAGCCGTTGGAGCGCATCGAGGGAATCAAGATCGTCCAGATCGACGGTCTCGGCGTGCGCGGCGAGAAGGGCGAAGGCGCACGGGCCGCCGAGGGGGCCAATCTTGCCGACCAAGTTGTAACCAGTGCGCTACGCTACCGCGCGCACGCTCCCATCGTCGACGCGCTTCTCAAGGAAGTCGGTCTTTCCGCCAAAGAAGCGAGCGAGCTCAGCGGCGCTCTCGCCAAGCAATTTGGGGGCCAGGAAAGTAAGGAATGATGGTTGAGGCGTGCTGGATGCGCATCATTGTACACACTTTCGAGGTGCATCGACCTCGCGCATAACTCACCTTCCGGAGCATCGATTATGCGCTTCGAGTGCGCAGTCGAAGTTTCGAACTGAGTCGCGGCCTGAGAGCTGAACCGCCACGCCCATAGCGCTCGTTCTGCGGGCGAGCTTCAGTCAAAATCACCGCGCCAGTGCCAAGAGCCCCTGCACAAAGTTGGCCGCGATCTTGCGCGATTCCTCACGCGGTGGCGGGCTTCGTTTGAGTCATGGCGGCGGCCTTGCCTCCCTCGCTGCCGTGTTCTTTGCCGTCGCTGATCGTAAAGGTCGGATACGCGAACTGAATGCCGTTCTCGGCGAAGACCTCCTGAATCCTCCGATGGGCTTCGCGCAGGACCGCGAATTGCTGGCCTGGCCGGCACTTGATCTTCGCCCGGAAAATTAGTCCCGAGTCACCAAAGCGCTGCATCCCTTGACTCTTGAGCGGCTCGAGAATGGCGGGAGCAATCGCCGAGTTCTCCATCAAGTCCAGCCCGATCTTCTTGATCAGCTTGCGGACCTTCTCCGGGTCGGTACCGTATACCAATCCGAATTCCAGTTTCTCGATCACCCAGTCACGGCTGTAGTTGCGGATCGACTGGATCTGACCATAGGGAATTGTGTTGAGGGCGCCACGATGATGGCGTAGCTGCAGCGAACGGATCGATATCCGCTCGACCGTGCCCTTCAGCCTGTCGGTCTCGATGTACTCCCCGATCCGAAATGCGTCATCCGCCATGAAGAAAATGCCGGAGACGATGTCCCGCACCAGCGTCTGAGAACCGAACGAGATCGCAAGGCCGAGGACTCCGAGCCCGGCGAGCAATGGTCCGATGTCGACGCCCAGGGCGGAGAGCGCCACCAGCGCCGTCACAGCGGCGACAAAGCCGAGCAACACGTTGCGAATCAGAGGCAAGGCCGTCGCGAAGCGGCTTTGAACTTGGGGCTCGCCCGCATCGGCTGGACTGATGTCCGTTCGTTGAGACTTGTGCTGCACCGCGCGAAAGTAGGCTCGCAAGAACGTCCACAGCGCCCATCCCACGACGAGGATTGCGGTGATCCGCACGATCTGCTCGAGCGCAGCGGCAGCGTCAGCCGACGCCGGATCCACGAGATAGAGATTCCACACGCGCGCGATGAGGTAGAGCCCCCCGACCCAAAGTGCAGCAACGATCACCGAACGGATGACAGTCGTGAAGGCGCTCGCCAAGGCGCCGATTTGCCTTCCCCCTTGCCGCCTGGCGATCAAGTCCGCCATGAGCGCATCGACACCCAGCGCGATGATTGGCAAGGCAACGACGAGAATCTGCGTTGCGCCTGCCGCGGAACCCCAGTGTGCGGCTTGCGGCGCAGCCGCGGCGATGCAGCCCACGACCCAGATGAGCAGTGCAACCGCCACGAAAAGCCACGGGAGCGCGCCCGCAATGATACGGCGGACCAATCCGACATCGCTCGCACGGCCGGCACTGCGAAACGCAATTGCGATGTCATCTCTTCCGGCGACAAACCACCAGAGCTTCAACAGGGTTAGCAGCGTGGCTCCGATCAGGAACCAGCCTTCGATAACCATCGGATCGCTGTCCTGACGCTGTGCCAGCATGATGGTCTGCCCGAAAATCGCACCCGCCACGCCGTACGTCGTGAGCAGGAGGAAATGCCATCGTGGGTTCGGCAGCGGCAGCAGTTGTCCGCTTCCGCTTGCCGAGTAGAACAGAAACCGGCCTCCGATGAAGTAGAGGGCGGCGATCGCACTGCCGTGCAGCACAGACTCCGCTATGAGGCTGACAAACGCTGATTGGGGAAGTAGTTGTGTGATCCCTAAGACGCCGATAATGACGAATGTGCCCAGCGCACCGAAGGCCGTGAAAAGGTACCTGAGGCCAACGCCGAGGCGTGATACAGCATCCTGACGCTGAGCAGGATCGGCAGCGACCAGCGCCCGCAATGCGCGGCCCACGCCCCAGCCACATAGCGCTGCAGCCGCAATGATTGCCGCAACTAGTCCAAGGGCGGCCGAGGTGCCAGCTCCGTCTTGCGACCATCGGGCAACGAAATCACGCGGAAGTTCGGCCAAACGTGAGATCCCTTTCAGTCCCAGGGTCAGTCCGGCTTTGAAGCTCTCCCACAGCCCTCCCATCCTCTCGGTCGGCGAGGTCGAGCCGGTCGGCGGCTGTCGTGGCGCGGTTTGTTTCGGCGCGACGGGAGTAGCCCCCGCGCGGTCTTTGTCCTCCCAGCGAATAGTCACGCGTCTCCCGGTATTATTGAGAGCCGAGAGAAGTGCGTCGATCTCGCGTTGCTCGATTCCTGGGCGCAACACAATGGTTATCCCATTGTCTGCGCTTTGCGCAGCGGCTCCCACGGAGACGAACAGTGCGAGACACGCACCCACCCACGAAGCCGATCGACTCGTACGTTCCAGCATGGCTAGGCACCTCGCTGCGTCTCGGCAGCCGGCGACATCGCGCCAGCACTTTTCGAGTGATGGTGCCGGCTCGGGCGGACGGTGTCCCAAAGGGCAACGACAAGCAGGATCAATGTCCTGGATGCCGCGAATATCAACGGCGGGATGAAGCTTGTGGGCAACACCACCAGCGCGATGATTCCGGCCGCGTGCGGGATTGGCCACCGGCCCGACACGACGCGCTGGGTGCTGCACGCACGACAGCGCTGGGCGCTCACAACTGACGGCTCGTTCTTCCAACCAAGGACACTTCGTATTAGCCTATCCGTCAAGGCGTCGAGATTGAAGTTATGGCCGCTGCTTCGGGTTTGCGTCGGTGGACCATGAACCATGCACAGGGGCAACGCGAGGAGCTGAAACGCTTTCTCAAGACGCGCCGCGAGCGCATAGCACCAAGTGATGCCGGCCTTGCGGTCGTTGGGCGCCGCCGGACGCGAGGCTTGACACGCGAAGACGTAGCACATCTGGCCGGTGTTTCATTCAAGTGGTACACGCTCTTTGAGTCGGGTGCGGCGCCGGGGGTCTCGCGTGGCTTCCTGGACAGAGTCTCGGCCGTCTTGCGCCTCAGCCGCGTGGAGCGCCTCCATCTGTTCGGATTGCTGGGCTTTGCCGATACAAAGCATGACGAGGCTAGACCCTCCGGGCTCGAAAATCTCGGGCGCCTCGTCGGGGAGTTCGATGTTGCGCCTGCCGCGATCTACTCGTCCGCTTTTGACGTCTTGCATCATAATCTCGCGTACGACGCCTTGTTTCGCCATTCCGATCGGCCAGGGGGATTGCAGGCAAACAAGGTTTGGCGCTTCTTTCTCGATCCTCAAATGAAAAGCTTGTGGCGAGACTGGGAGGCTGTAGCCCAGCACGTTGTGGGCCAGCTCCACTTCTTCAACGCTCCCAATCTTTCCTCGCCGGCCTTCCAAGCGCTGTTGGCTCATTTGCAACAGAGCCCGGAATTCTGCCGGATGTGGGCTCAGGCCGATGTCAGCGATCTCACGTCTCCGAAGACGGCGCACTTCGAACTCAGCGTACCTGAATTCGGTGTCATGGCATTTGATGTTGCATCGCTGGTATCGCAGTGCGACCCTGTTTTTGTTTTTGCAGCGCTGTTGCCGGCCGATGCGCAATGCCGGAAGGCGATGCGTGCCCTCGTGGATCGGCACGCAGCCAGTATGCGCAGGCCCTCTCGCACGGGCTACTCACCGGAAATGCGCAATTCACGCACCCTCTCACCATCGAGGACGAATACGAAGCGGGATGGACCGCTGTAGTAGTTGCTGACCCAGTCGGCCGTGAGGCTGATGCTGTTTTCATTTTGCTGCACAGCCTTGACGGTCATCTTTCCCTTCGCCCCAATGAACTCTCGATCACTCCAACGGCGAATTGCGTCGAGGCCCATATAGCGCTCGCCGGAGTCGTCGACGACCCCGTCATGCGGGAAGAATGAGAGAAACCCGTCAGCGTCACCGCGATTGACGGATTTGACGAAACGATGAATGAGATCCGGAAGCTCAGATTCGTTCATGACCGACCTCAACTCTTCGCCGGTAGCAGCCATGGCATGGGACGCGGTCCAGCACCGATGAGATTCAAAGACTTCAGCCCAGCGAGTTTAGGTCGAATGGCAGCGACCGAAGCCGCTTGCCCGTTGCCGCAAATATCGCGTTGCCGATTGCAGGAGCTATCGGTGGCACGCCCGGCTCGCCGATACCCGAGGGTGGTTCGTTCGATTTGACGATGTGCACCTCCACCTTGGGCATCTCCCGGATGCGTGTGGGCTCGTAGTCATCGAAGTTGTTTTGCTCGACGACGCCTTTGTTCAGCATCACTTGATTGCGCAACGCTGATGAGAGCGCGAAGCCGATAGCCCCCTCGATCTGCGCTGTGACGATGTCGGGATTGATGGCCACACCGCAGTCGACCGCCGCTACAATCCGATCGACTTTGAAGGCCGATGGCGGCGTCGTGACCTCGGCGACCATGGCGATACGCGTGTTGAACGAGTAGTGATAGGCGATGCCGCGCCCCTTCCCTCGCGGCAGGCTGCTGTTCCAGCCGGCTTTCTCGGCGGCCAGCCGTACAACGGCAGCATCGCGCGGCTGTTGCGCCAATAGACCGAGGCGGAACGCCATGGGGTCCCTTCCTGCAACGCGAGCAAGCTCGTCGAGCATGGTCTCCATCACGTGGGCGGTGTGGCTATGGCCAACCGATCGCCACCAGAGGACCGGCAGGCGGGACTTCGCGTTGTGAACATCCAGCGCCAGATCAGCGATTGCGTAGTGCGTGTCTGCAATCCCCTCGATGCTGCTGTGGTCGACGCCGTTCTTGACGGCCATCTGCTCGAACGGCGTTCCCGTGAAGATCGACTGGCTCACCAGCTTGTGCTGCCAGCCCGCTATTTGGCCGCTCGCATCGACGCCTGCTTTGACACGATGCAGGACCATCGGCCGGTAGAACCCGCCCTTGATGTCGTCCTCGCGCGTCCACACCAAGTGAACCGGCGCGCGGCCGTTGATGGCCTTGGCAATCGACGCGAGCTCGACGGTCCAATCGCCGACCGGGTTCCCGCGCCGCCCGAAGCTACCGCCGGCAAGCAAAGTATTGATTTTGATCTGCTCCGGCTTCAGCCCGAGAACTTGGGCCGCTATGAACGTGTCGATACTTTGAAGCTGGCAGCCTGACCAGATCTCCGCTCCATCGGTCCGAGCTTCGATTACGCAGTTCAATGGCTCCATCGGCGCATGAGCCAGATAGGGGAACGTGAACTCGGCCTCGATCACATTTGCAGCGCGCGCCAGACGACCAGTTGCATCCCCTCGCCGCGCCGCGCTGAGGCCCTGGCCTTCGATCAGCTGTCGATACTCCTGCAAAATATCGGCCGTCGAGCGCATCTCGGCTTGGCTAGTGTCCCAGGCAACCTTGAGCGCCTCGCGCCCGCGAACGGCTGCCCACGTGTCCCTTGCCAACACTGCAACTCCGGTCGGCAACTGAACAACGTCCACGACGCCATCGACCTTTTTCGCCTCCGTGGCATCAAACGAAACGACGGTTGCGCCGAATCGCTCCGGGCGCTTGATCACGGCGGTCAGCATTCCGGGGCGACGGATGTCCAGCGCGAATGTGGCGGTGCCCGTCGTCTTACCCAGCGAATCGAGTCGCGCAAGTTGCGTGCCGATCAGCTTCCATTCGCTCGCCGACTTGAGCGTCACGTTTGCCGGCACCGGTACGCGCATCGCGTCAGACGCCAATTCTCCGAACGTCGCCCGCCTTCCAGAGGGCGCGTGACTCACGACGCCTTTCTGCACCGCCACCTCAGCGGCAGGCACCCGCCACTTCTCTGCGGCCGCCGCGACGAACATCATGCGCGCCGCCGCTCCAACCTGGCGCATCTGCACCCAAGAGTTGACCATCGAGGTCGATCCGCCGGTGGCCATGACGGGTCCGAACACAAGATTGTTGTAGAGCTTGGCGTTATTGGGCGCGAACTCGAACCGCATCTTGGACCAATCCGCCTCAAGCTCTTCGGCGACCAACGTCGCAAGGCCCGTCGTGGCACCTTGCCCCATCTCGAAGTGCTTGCTTATGAGCGTCACGGAATCGTCGGCGCCGATCTTCAGGAACACGTTCGGCTCGAAGACGCCTTGTGGCGGTGCAGTTTGTGCAAGCGCGCTCTTACGAAACGGAATGTAAGTACCAAGAACGAATGTGCCTGCAGCCGCAGTTGCGCCCTTGAGAAATGCGCGGCGCGAGGGACGGATCGCAACTTTGTTCGCGAAGCCGAGAGGGATCATGGCCGCCTCCTATGCGAGCGCCTTTGCCGCTTCGTGAATGGCATGCCGAATCCGGACATAGGTGCCGCATCTGCAAATATTGCCTTCCATGCTGGCGTCGATATCGGCGTCCGTCGGCCTTTTGTTTGCTGACAGCAGCGTGATTGCCGACATGATCTGACCCGATTGGCAATAGCCGCACTGCACAACGTCGAGTCTCTGCCACGCAAGTTTCACCGCATCGGCCACCCTACCCGAGACCGCTTCGATCGTTGTGATCCGCTTTCCTACAACTTCGCCGACCATGATCGAGCAAGAGCGCGCGGCCTCGCCGTCGACATGGACTGTACACGCGCCACACATCGCGCGGCCGCAGCCATACTTCGTGCCGGTCAAATTGAGCCTGTCGCGTAGCGCCCAGAGCAAGGGTGTCTCCGGGCTTACATCGAGCTGCTCAGTTCTGCCGTTAATCGTCAGGGTAATCATGGGAATGCTCCCGCGGGTTCGATACTCAAAAACCTTGGGTTGCCCACAAGCTCCGTCAGCTCGGGCAGGCCATGCCACCGCCCACCCAGGTTTTCATGAGTTCGACAAAGTCTCTGTGAGGGATCGGCACGGCCTCGCGGCCCTTTCCAGGGTTCCATCCCCACCGCACCAGCTTGTCCACTTCCATATGCTCAACCAGCGCCGCGGCCGACCGATTTCCATTTCGCTGGGGATCCTTGAGCATCCGGCAGAGCTCGCCAACCGTTAGGCCCTGCCACAGCATCGAGGCCGGTGCGAGCGCCCAATGCGGAGCGCCGGGTGTTCCGGACGTTTGGTTGTTGCCCGCTTCATTATGGCAGCTGCTGCAGCGCATCGCGCTGACACCATGATCGTCCGATCCGCGAGAAACCTGCGGGACGTGCGGTCGCCGCCTGTCACCCTGAAGCGGCGCGTTCAATTGATGGCAGTTGAGGCAGCGAGGGTGCTGAAGAACAGACGCAATCCGATCCCATGCGGCGAGGCTTTGGGCTTGGCTGATGCGCGGCGTTTGCGCTTGCCCGTTGGTGGTTGCGGCCATCGCAACTAGGGTTGCCAATAACCCCAATCTTCCACACGCCTTTCCGGGAGCCCGCGCTATCGCATGTGCCATTTGCATCCCTCCAGCGGTCCTGATTGGGCGGCGTCAATTCCGAGTATGCCGCCGACGCCTACGTGCACAAGCCCGACCGAATTCAGGCATTAAAAGTGCATGGTTGCGGCCGGTGAACTCCGGGCCATGCTGACAACAACGGAAGTTCTGCATGAGCGCTGTCGTTGTCCTTGCTGAGATTCAGCTTGGGTTTGGCGGATACGAAATCAGACAATAGAGCTTCGTCTTAGCGTGCGGCGCTCTGAGGAGGCGAATGGCAGACGGGCGTGATGCAGCATACGATTGTCCCAGATGATGAGGTCGCCCGGTGCCCAGCGATGGACGTAGGTGAATTCGGGATCGACCGAAGCCGCGAAATCGTGCAGATCCTCGACCAGCTTGCGCCCGTCCGTGCGCGAAATCCCCTCGAAATCGACCGTGTTCAACGGCGAGAGCCACAGCGACTCCTCACTCGTCGCGGGGTTCTTCCACACCAGCGGCTGCCAGGCGCGCGGTGAGTCGGGCGGCGCCAGCGCCGGATCCTGCCAGGCGGTGTGGTCGCCCTGGTAGTTGAAGAGGTGCAGCACGCGCACGCCCCTGGTCCGCTCGCGGAGCTCCGGCGGCAGCCGCCGGTATAGCGTGTTCGCATTGCGGAACTTGGTCGCGGTGCCGGATTTCGGGATCTCGATGCCGTAGAGGATGATCGCTGTCAGCGGCACGTCGTAGAAGGTGTGATCCATGTGGAACACGATCTCGCCGTCGCCGAGGATGCCGTCCGGCCGCGCGTTCGAGACGTATTGGATCAGCGATTGTTTGTTTTCGTTGCCGCGCGAATAGCGGATTCGGATCTCGCCGAAGACGCCCGCAAAGCGGATCTGGTCGTCGTCGCTGACGTCGGGCTGATGCACGAGGAGCAGCTTGTACTGAGCGAAGGCTTGGCGCAGCGCCTCGGTCGTCGCCGGCGGGTAGGGCGCGGCAAGATCGAGGCCTTTCACCTCGGCGCCGACGTGATTCGTGAGCGGCTCGAACGAGAGGGTCATGGTCGGCCTCCTTGGCTACGCGCCGCCGGCGACGTGGATAATCTCGCCGGTCACATAGGAACTGCGCGGCGAGGCGAGGAACAACACGGCATTGGCGATGTCATCGCCGGCGCCGGGACGGCCGAGCGGGATACTCGCGGTCAATTCGCGCTGCTGCTCGGGCGAGAGCGCGCGAAAGCGTTGCGTGATGCGCGCGTTCTCGTCGGGCAGCGTGAAGCCCGGCGAGACCGCGTTGACGGTCACGCCGAACGGCCCGAGATCGTTCGCAAGCTGCTTGGTGAAGCCGACGATGCCGCTCTTGGCGGTGATGTAGGGAAGCCGAGCACCCACCGTGGCGGCGCCGCCGAAAACGCCGTCCTTGAGGCTCGAGGTGATGTTGACGATGCGCCCGCGCTTTCGCGCCTTCATGCCAGGCACGAAGCGCCGCGAGAAGCGGAACATGCCGCCGAGATTGTAGGCGAGGATCTGCTCCCAGAGCTGATCGCTGAGCTTTTCGATGTCGGCCACGGCGGTGCCGCCGCTGCCGCCGACATTGTTGACGAGGATCGAAACGGGGGCGAGCGCGGCTTCGATCTCGCCGCACACCGCCTCGATCTCCGCCGGCCGCGTGATGTCGCAGCGCCACAGCCGCACGCGCTGGCCGGGCGCAAGCGCGTCGAGTCCGGGAGGAAGCGCCTCGACGATATCGACGATCGCAACATCGGCGCCGGCGCTGGCCAGCGCGCGCACGATCGCGGCGCCGATGCCCTGCGCCCCGCCGGTGACGACCGCAACCTCGCCGCGGAGCTCACCCGACTCGGGCATCAGTGCCGCCACACGTCACGGGCCACGGCGACTATCCGCTCGAGCTTCTTCTTCTCGTCGTCGATCGTGAGCGGTAGGCCCACCATCGAGCTCGAGAAGCCGCATTGCGGGCTGAGGGCGAGGTTCTCGAGCGGCGCGAAGCGCGCGGCTTCCGCGATCCGGTCCTTGAGCAGCGAAGCGGCCTCGAGCTGCGGCTCCTTGGTCGAGACGAGGCCGAGCACGACGATCTTGTCGCCCTTCAAGTGCCGCAGCGGCGCGAAGTCGCCGGCGCGTTCG
>Ga0187893_10005035_pt1 | contig 24249 bp, 28 predicted proteins | sample MA1701074metaG_FD_139574 | JGI IMG/M metagenome (GOLD analysis project Ga0187893, IMG submission 139574) | White microbial mat communities from a basaltic lava cave in the Kipuka Kanohina Cave System on the Island of Hawaii, USA - MA170107-4 metaG ...
AACGGCCCGCTGCGGCGTTGGCCCGCTCGGCTGTCGTACGTCGAGTACGACCTTCGCGGTCCGCCTTGCATCAGGCCGTTTCTCTCGCGAACGCGGCGCGCGCGGACTTGTTCAGAGGTTCCCCTAACTCGAAGCCGGCGGCGGCGTCTTCGGCTGGTATCCGCACTGCGCTGCGATCGGACACTTCCAGCACAGCGGCTTGCGCGCCAGGCAGACGTAGCGGCCGTGCAGGATGAGCCAGTGGTGCGCGTGCAGCTGATACGCGACGGGCACCGCCGCGATCAGCCCGAGCTCGACCGCAAGCGGATCCTTGCCCGGCGCAAGACCGGTGCGATTGGCGACGCGGAAGATGTGCGTGTCGACCGCCATCGTCGGCTCGCCGAACGCGACGTTCTGCACCACGTTGGCGGTCTTGCGTCCCACTCCGGGCAGCTTCTCGAGCGCATCGCGCGAGCGCGGCACGCTGCCGCCGTGGCGCTCGATCAGGATGCGGCAGGTCTCGAGCAGGTGTCTGGCCTTCATGCGGTAGAGGCCGATCGTGCGGATCGCATCGGTGAGCCGTTCTTCGCCGAGGGCCAGCATCCTGCGCGGCGTCGCCGCGGTCGCGAACAGCCTGCGCGTGGCCTTGTTGACTCCGGTGTCGGTCGCCTGCGCCGAGAGCAGCACCGCGGCGAGCAGCTCGAACACGCTGCTGTAGACCAGCTCGCTCGCGGGTTCTGGGTTGGCCGCCTCGAGCGTCTCGAACAGCGCGACGACGTCGCCGCGCTTCACGCCTCCAGCGCCTTGCTCCGCGTCGACGCCGCGGCGAGCCGTTGTTCCTCCTCGCGGGCGTCGCGGGCGAGCCGCTCACGGCGCAACGCGTAGCGCCGGCGCGCCTCGCCAGCCTGCGCGCGGCTCCATGCCGACCATCCGGTGGCCGCGCCGCTCGCCGGCACGAGCCCGATGCAATCGACCGGGCAGACCGGGATGCACAGCTCGCAGCCGGTGCACGCGGCGTCGATGACGGTGTGCATCTGCTTGGAGGCGCCGACGATGCAATCGACCGGGCAGGCATCGATGCACAAGGTGCAGCCGATGCACCAGTCCTCGTCGATCACGGCGCGCTGCCGCGGGCCCTCGACGCCGTTGGCCGCATCGAGCGGCAGAGCGGGGCGGCCGGTCAGCCGCGCAAGCCGGCCGATCCCCTCGGCGCCGCCCGGCGGACAGCGATTGATGTCGGTTGCGCCGCTCGCGATCGCTTGCGCATAGGCGCGGCAGTCAGCGAATCCGCAGCGCGTGCACTGCGTCTGCGGAAGGGCGTCGAGCAGGGTCTCGGCGAGTGCTGATTCAACCACGCCGTCGACTATGGTCGCGCCTTGCGCGATGGGCGCCGCAGCTTGCGCGTCGCCGCGGCCGTTTCCTTGCGCGCTGCGGCACTCGCCTTTGCCTTCGCGTCGGCTTGCGGCTTCTCGCCGCCGTGGGTGGCGATAAACCGGCGCACTTCGGGGTAGACCTTCTCGCGCCAGCGCCGGCCCGAGAAGATGCCGTAATGGCCGGCACCGACCGCGGTGTAGTGGAAGTGCCTGTCCTTCGGGATGCCGGTGGTCAACTCGTGCGCGGCAGCGGTCTGCCCGGCGCCCGAGATGTCGTCGAGCTCTCCCTCGACGGTCAGCAGCGCGGTCTTCCTGATGTCCTGCGGGCGCACCAGCTCGCCGCGCACGCGCCATGTTCCGTTCATCAGCGCGAAGTCCTGGAACACCGTCTTGATCGTGTCGAGGTAGTACTCGGCAGGCATGTCGAGCACCGCGTTGTACTCGTCGTAGAAGCGGCGATGGTCCTCTGCGCCTTCGCCGTCGCCGCGCACCAGGTCGAGGAAGTAGTCGTAGTGCGAGGACAGATGGCGGTCCGGGTTCATCGCGACGAAGCCGCTGTGCTGCAGAAAGCCGGGATACACCGCGCGGTCGGCGCCCGGGTAGTTCTGCGGCACGCGATGGATCACGTTGTTCTCGAACCAGGCGAGGCTCTTGTTCATCGCCAGATTGTTGACCGCGGTCGGGCTGCGGCGCGCGTCGATCGGGCCGCCCATCATCGTCATCGTGTGCGGAGTGGCTTCGCCGCGGCTCGCCATCAGCGACACCGCGGCGAGCACGGGCACGGTCGGCTGGCACACCGAGATCACGTTCAGGTCGCCTGCGCCCGCGTAGCGGATGAACTCCTGCACGTAGTCGACGTAGTCGTCGAGGTGGAACGGTCCGGCCGAAGCAGGCACCATGCGCGCGTCGGTCCAGTCGGTGATGTAGACCTTGTGGTGCTGCAGCAGCGCGCGCACCGTGTCGCGGCACAGGGTCGCGTGATGACCGGAGAGCGGTGCGACGACGAGCACCGTGGGCTGCGCCTTCATCGTGTCGAGGACTCTGTCGTCGTCGGTGAAGCGCTTGAAGCGCAGCAGCCGGCAGAACGGCTTTTCGATCGCGACCTGCTCCTGCACCGCGACGTCGACGCCGTCGACCGCCGCCGCGGTGATGTCGAACTCGGGCTTCTCGTATTCCTTCGACAGGCGGTGCATCAGCCCGAAGCTCGCCGACACGCGCTGCGCGAGCGGCGTGTGCGAGAACGGCGACAGCGGGTGGTTGTACAGCTTGGCCGACGCGCTGGCGAACTCCGAGAACGGGCTCAGCAGCGCGCGCTGGGTCTCATAGAGCTGATAGAGCATGGTTCACCCCGCAGCATTGTGCATTGCAGCAAGGCAATCAGTGTGCCCGATATTCGAGCGCTTCGCCGTGGCTCGATCCGTACAGCAGGGCAGTGCAAACCCTCGACTCGCTTGGACCTCACATGACGCGTGCCATCGCGCTTGCCACGGCGTCGATGTTGTGCGCGTTCAATGCGGCGACGCAGATGCGGCCCGAATCGACGCCGTAGACGCCGAACTCGCTGCGCAGGCGCTGCATCTGCCCGGGGCCGAGCCCCGAGTAGCTGAACATGCCGCGCTGCTCGGTGATGTAGCCGAGGTCCGCGCGTACGCCGGCCGCGGCCAGCTTGTCGCGCAGCGCCGAGCGCATCTGCCGGATGCGCAGTCGCATCCCGGCCAGTTCCTCCTCCCACCCGCGGCTGAGCGGGCCATCGGCGAGCACCATCTCGACCACCTGCGCGCCGTGGGTCGGCGGGTTGGAGTAGTTGGTGCGGATCATGATCTTGAGCTGGCTCAGCACGCGCGCCGCTTCGTCGGCGCTCGCGCACACCACGTGCAGCGCGCCGACCCGCTCGCCGTAGAGCGAGAAGTTCTTGGAGAACGAAGTCGCGACGAGGAACGGCACGCCCGCGGCGAGAAACCGGCGCACCGCCTCGCGGTCCTCGGCCAGGCCTGCGCCGAAGCCCTGGTACGCCATGTCGAGGCATGCGACGAGGCCGTGCTCGGCGACCGTGGCGGCAACGCGCTCCCATCGATCCGCCGACAGATCGCAGCCGGTCGGGTTGTGGCAGCACGCGTGCAGCACGACGATCGTGCCGGGAGAAGCCGCACCGAGCGCGGCGAGCATCGCGTCGAAGTCGAGACCGCGCGTCGACGCGTCGTAGTAGGGATAGGCGCGCACCTGGAAGCCCGCTTGCGTGAACATCGCGCGGTGGTTCTCCCAGCTCGGGTCGCTGATCAGCAGCCCGGCGTTCGGATCGAGCCGCTTCAGGAAATCGGCGCCGACCTTCAGGGCCCCGGTGCCGCCGAGCGCCTGCACGGTGGCGATGCGCCGGCTCTGCACGGCATCGGATTCGGCCCCGAACACCAGCGTCTGCGCTGCTCGGTCGTAGGCGGCGATGCCGTCGATCGGCAAGTAGCCGCGCGGCTTCAGCTGGGCCGCGATGCGGCGCTCGGCCGCGGCGACGCACTGGAGCAGCGGCAGTTTGCCGTCCGCGTCGAAGTAGACGCCGACGCCGAGGTTCACCTTGGCCGGGTTGGGGTCGGTGGCGAACTGTTCGTTGAGGCCGAGGATCGGGTCGCGCGGAGCGAGTGCGACGGTGTCGAAGAGAGGCATCGGTTAGGCTCGCGAGTTTCCGCCCGGCTCGAAAGGTGCGCCGGGCGCACAAATTGTATGAGGCCGATGCACGAAGCCGCCGTCGCTGCAGCCGAAGCGCCGGGCGAGTCGATCTCGTTTCCCGGTTCGCCGTTCCAGTTGTACATGCCGTACCCGCCGTCGGGCGATCAGCCCGAGGCGATCGACCGGCTCGTCGAAGGCCTCTGCGACGGCCTCGCGTTCCAGACCCTGCTCGGCGTGACCGGCTCGGGCAAGACCTACACGATGGCCAACGTGATCGCGCGCGCCGGGCGTCCCGCGATCGTGTTCGCGCCGAACAAGACCTTGGCCGCGCAGCTCTACGGCGAGTTCCGCGAGTTCTTCCCGAAGAATGCGGTCGAGTACTTCGTCAGCTACTACGACTACTACCAGCCCGAAGCGTACGTCCCGCAGCGCGACCTGTTCATCGAGAAGGACTCGGCGATCAACGAGCACATCGAGCAGATGCGGCTCTCCGCGACGAAGAGCGTGCTCGAGCGGCGCGACACGATCGTGGTCGCGTCGGTGAGCGCGATCTACGGCATCGGCAAGCCGGAGGACTACACGCAGATGCGCTTCATCCTGCGCAACGGCGACCGCATCGGCCAGCGCGATGCGATCGCGCAGCTGATCCGCATGCAGTACACGCGCAACGAGAACGACTTTGCGCGCGGCACGTTCCGCGTGCGCGGCGACACGATCGACGTCTTTCCGGCCGAGCACTCGGAACTCGCGATCCGCATCGATCTGTTCGACGACGAGGTCGAATCGCTGCATCTGTTTGACCCGCTCAGCGGTCGCATCCGGCAGAAGATCCCGCGCTTCACCGTCTATCCGGCCAGCCACTACGTGACGCCGCGCGAGCGCGTGCTGGCCGCGGCCGAGACGATCAAGGCCGAACTGGCCGAGCGGCTCGCCGACTTCGTCGCGACGGGCAAGCTGCTCGAAGCGCAGCGCATCGAGCAGCGCACGCGGTTCGACCTCGAGATGCTGACCGAGGTCGGCCACTGCAAGGGCATCGAGAACTACAGCCGCCACCTGTCGGGCGCGCGGCCGGGAGAGCCGCCGCCGACCCTGGTCGACTACCTGCCCGACGACACGATCATGTTCCTCGACGAGTCGCACGTGCTGATCGGGCAGCTGGGCGGCATGTACAACGGCGACCGCGCGCGCAAGCAGACCCTGGTCGACTACGGCTTTCGCCTGCCGAGCGCGCTCGACAACCGGCCGCTCAAGTTCGAGGAGTTCGAGCGCAAGGTGCGGCAGGCGGTGTTCGTGTCGGCGACCCCGGCCGATTACGAGAAGGAGCACGCCGGCCAGGTCGTCGAGCAACTGGTGCGGCCCACCGGGCTGATCGACCCCGAGGTCGTGGTGCGTCCGGCGGCGCGCCAGGTCGACGACGTGCTGCAGGAGATCCGCGAGCGGGTCGAGGCCAACGAGCGGGTGCTGATCACGACCCTGACCAAGCGCATGGCCGAGCAGCTCACCGACTACCTCGCCGACAACGGCGTCAAGGTGCGCTACCTGCACAGCGACATCGACACGATCGAGCGGGTCGAGATCCTGCGCGACCTGCGGCTCGGCGCGTTCGACGTCCTGGTCGGCATCAACCTGCTGCGCGAAGGACTCGATATCCCCGAGGTGTCGCTGGTCGCGATCCTCGACGCCGACAAGGAAGGCTTCCTGCGCGCCGAACGCTCGCTGATCCAGACCATCGGCCGCGCTGCGCGCAACATCAACGGCAAGGCGATCCTCTACGCCGACCGGATCACCGATTCGATGCGGCGCGCGATCGGCGAAACCGAGCGCCGGCGCGCCAAGCAGCTGGTGTTCAACGCGGCGCACGGCATCACGCCGCGCGGCATCGAAAAGCAGATCAAGGAGATGATCGACGGCATCTACGACGCCGAGGACGATCGGAGAAAGCTCAAGACGATCGAAGAAGCCGCTGCCGTCGAGGCGCTCTCGGAGAAGGATCTCGGCAAGCGCATCAAGCTGCTCGAACGGCGCATGCTGGAGCACGCGCGCAACCTCGAATTCGAACAGGCTGCGCGGCTGCGCGACCAGCTCGCGCAACTGCGCGAGCAGGCGTTCGGCGCCAACGTCGGCGACCATCCGGCGTGAGGACGCGAAGTTGGCGCGCCTGAACCGTCCGACCCCGCAGCCCAGCAGGCAACGCGTGCTGATGGTTTGCATGGGGAACATCTGCCGTTCGCCGACCGCCGAGGCGGTGCTGCGCCGCAAGCTGCGCGACGCCGGCCTCGAGCCTTGGGTCGATGTCGATTCGGCCGGCACGCACGCCGACTGGCACGCCGGCGAAGCCCCTCACGAACGCTCGCAGGCGCGCGCGAGGAAGCGCGGCTACGACCTTTCGGGCCTGCGCGCGCGGCGCATCGAGCCCGCCGACTTCGAGTGTTTCGACCTGATCCTCGCGATGGACTACGCGAACCTGGCGCTGCTCGAGGAGCAGTGCCCGCTCGCGCACCGCCACAAGCTCGGCCGGCTCTCCGAATACGCGCGTCGCTACGCCGACTGCGCCGTGATCCCCGACCCCTACGGCGGCAAGCACGCCGATTTCGAGCACGTGCTCGATCTGGTCGAGGACGCATGCGACCATCTCGTCGAGGTGCTGCGGCGCCGCGTGGGCTGAGCGCCGCGCCGCGCAGGCACGGCGCCTGCTCGCGATGCGCTTTCCCAACGCACGGTTCGTCCCTCGGCATTTCCGATTGGAAGGCTGACCGGGACCAGTAAATGTGACGGAGGCCCGAGATGCGGGAACCAAGCAGCGACCAGCAACTCCTGAGCCATATCCAGGATCTGGTCAGCGAGGAGCAGCAGTTGCAGGAACAACCGACCTTGGCCGACGCCGAGCGCCAGCGGCTGGCGGCGATCCGCGTCGAGCTCGACCAGTCGTGGGACCTGCTCCGTCAGCGGCGCGCGCTGCGCGAGTCGGGGCACGACCCGAACCAGGCGCACCTGCGCTCGCCGAAGGTGGTCGGCAGGTACATCGGTTGAAAGGAAGAGGACGATGAGCGATCTGGTGGTAGCCAGTTTCAGGAGCGAAGACACCGCCGACCAGGTGCTGAACAGGCTGAACGCGCTGCGCAAGGAGTACCTGATCGACCTCGACGACGCATGCGTGGTGACGCGCGACGCCGACGGCAAGCTGCGCCTCAAACAGGCGATGAACCTGGTCGGCTTCGGAGCGATGAGCGGCGCTACCTGGGGCAGCCTGTTCGGCACCCTGATCGGGCTCCTGTTCCTGAACCCGCTGGCCGGTCTGCTGACCGGCGCAGCGGTCGGGGCGGGCACCGGAGCGCTGTCGGGCAAACTGGCCGACTACGGAATCGACGACGACTTCATCCGCTCGCTCGGCTCGACGATCGAGCCGGGCACGTCGGCGCTGTTCGTCCTGGTGCGCAAGGTCAACGTGGACAAGTTGCTACCCGAACTGCGGCCCTACGGCGGGACGATCCTGCGCACGTCGCTGTCGAACGACCAGGAGGAGCGCCTGAAGGCCGCGCTGCAAGGCGCCGGCACCGCCCCGACGTGAGAACCGTCGCCCTGCCATCGGGCCAGAAGGTGCCGGCCTTCGGCATGGGTACCTGGATGCTCGGCGACCATCGAGCCGAGCGCGCCGAGGAAATCGCGGCGCTGCGCATCGGTCTGGATGCCGGGGCGACCCTGATCGACAGCGCCGAGATGTACGGCGAGGGCCGCTCGGAAGATCTGGTCGGCGAGGCGATCGAAGGGCGGCGCGACACGGTGTTCCTGGTCAGCAAGGTGCTGCCGCACCACGCCGCAAGCCGCAGCCTGGTCGCGTCTTGCGAGGCCAGCCTGCGCCGCCTCGGGACCGACCGGATCGACCTGTACTTGCTGCACTGGCGCGGTCGCGTGCCGCTCGCAGAGACGGTGCAAGCGTTCGTCTCGCTCCAGCGCGCGGGAAAGATCCGGCACTGGGGCGTCAGCAATTTCGATCTTTCGGACATGGAGGAGCTGTGGTCGCTCGAACTGGGCGCGGGCGCGGCGACCAATCAAGTGCTCTACAACCTTTCGCGCCGCGGCGTCGAATGGGCGCTCGCGCCCCGGCTTTTCGAGCGGCACGTCCCGCTGATGGCGTACTCACCGGTCGATCAGGGCAAGCTGCTGCGCAACGCGAAGCTTGCGGGCTTCGCGCGGGCCAACGGCATGACGGCGAGCCAGGCGGCGCTGGCGTGGCTGCTTGCCAAGGACGACGTGATCGTCATCCCGAGGACCGGGCACCGCCATCGCATGCGCGAGAACCTCGGGGCGCTCGAGTACAGGCTCAGCACGGAGCAACTCGCCGAGCTCGACCGGCTGTTCCCGCCTCCGAACGGCCCGCGGCCGCTCGAAATGCTTTAGGGCCTGTTCACACACTGGCGGCCGACGAGCAGCGATACAGTTGCTTGCACCTCCTCGGGAGAATCCAGCCTCGGAGAAGGGGAACTTCAATCCCTATGACCGACCGAATTAGTCGGCTTCATGCATAATTGACCAAATTACTCGGGTAAGCGGCTTGCCGCTCCGAGCGGCCGGGTTTCCCGGCCGGACAGGCCAGCATGCGGCTGCCGCCCGTTGTTTCCAGTTGCGCCGCTACCGGCTTCAAGGAGTACCACCATGCGTTTGACCACGAAGGGTCGTTTTGCCGTCACCGCCATGATCGATCTCGCCTTGCGCGAGCATTCCGGCCCGGTGGCTCTGGCTGCGATCAGCCAGCGCCAGCAGATATCGCTGTCCTATCTCGAGCAGCTGTTTGGCAAGCTACGCCGCCACGAACTCGTCGAGAGCACGCGCGGCCCGGGCGGCGGCTATTCGCTGGGGCGCAAGGCCGAGGAGATCACCGTTGCCGACATCATCGTCGCGGTCGATGAGCCGATCGATTCGACCAGTTGCGGCGGCAAGGAGAACTGCATGGGCGAGGACGTCGGGCGCTGCATGACGCACGACCTGTGGGCGAGCCTCAACTCCAAGATGATCGAGTACCTCGACTCGATCTCGCTCAAGAAGCTGGTCGACGAACAGCTCGCGAAGGGCGTCTCGATCGAGGAACAGCCCGTCAAGCGCGCAATCTCGTCGCAGCCGGTCGTCAAGCCGATCAAGGTGACCGCGCCAAACTCGGTGTTTGCACTCGGCAACGCGTTCGCGAAGTGAACGCGGTTGTCGAATCGAAGGCCGGTAACGCGTTCGAAGTGAAGTGAAGCGTCGCGCCTCCCGCACATGGACATGACCCCGCATTTCCCGATCTACATGGACTACGGCGCGACGACGCCGTGCGATCCGCGCGTCGTCGACGCGATGATCCCTTGGCTGCGCGAGCATTTCGGCAACCCGGCGTCGCGCAGCCACGCCTGGGGCTGGGAAGCCGAAGCAGCGGTCGAAAAGGCGCGCGACGAGGTCGCCGCGCTCGTCGGGGCCGATCCGCGCGAGATCGTCTGGACGTCGGGCGCGACCGAATCGGACAACCTCGCGCTGAAGGGCGCGGCGCAGTTCTACAAGGCGCGCGGCAAGCACATCATCACCGTCAAGACCGAGCACAAGGCGGTGCTCGACACCTGCCGCGAGCTCGAGCGCCAGGGGTTCGAGGTCACGTACCTGCCGGTGCAGGAGGACGGCTTGGTCGACCTGCGGTTGCTCAAGGACTCGCTGCGCAAGGACACGATCCTCGTCTCGGTGATGTTCGTCAACAACGAGATCGGCGTGATCCAGGACGTCGCGGCGATCGGCGCGATGTGCCGCGAGCGCGGCATCGTGTTCCACTGCGACGCCGCCCAAGCGACGGGCAAGGTCGTGTTCGACTTGAAGACCTTGCCCGTGGACCTGATGAGCCTCGCGTCGCACAAGACGTACGGCCCGAAGGGCATCGGCGCGCTCTACGTGCGGCGCAAACCGCGCGTGCGGCTCGAGGCGCAGATGCACGGCGGCGGGCACGAGCGCGGCATGCGCTCGGGCACGTTGCCGACGCACCAGTGCGTGGGCATGGGCGAGGCGTTCCGCATCGCGCGCCTGGAGATGGGAACGGAGAGCGAGCGCATCCGCATGCTGCAGCAGCGGTTGCTTGCGGGCATCTCGGACATCGAGCAGGTGTTCGTCAACGGCCACCTCGACAAGCGCGTGCCGCACAACGTCAACGCGTCGTTCAATTTCGTCGAGGGCGAGTCGCTGATCATGGGCATCAAGGGCATCGCGGTGTCGTCGGGGTCGGCGTGCACATCGGCGAGCCTGGAGCCGAGCTACGTGCTGCGCGCGCTCGGCCGCAGCGACGAGCTCGCGCATTCGAGCCTGCGCATGACGATCGGGCGCTTCACGACGCAGGAAGAGATCGACTACGCGGTCACGATACTGAAGGACCGGGTCGCCAAGCTGCGCGATCTGTCGCCGCTATGGGAGATGTACAAGGACGGGATCGACTTGAGCACGATCCAGTGGACCGCACATTGAAGGACAGGAGGCCAACATGGCATACAGCACCAAGGTCGTCGATCACTACGAGAACCCGCGCAACGTCGGCTCGTTCGTGAAGGGCGACGAGACGGTCGGCACCGGGATGGTCGGCGCGCCGGCTTGCGGCGACGTGATGAAGCTGCAGATCAAGGTCAACCCGGAGACCGGCCTCATCGAGGACGCGAAGTTCAAGACGTATGGTTGCGGCTCGGCGATCGCGTCGAGCTCGCTCGTCACTGAATGGGTCAAGGGCAAGTCGCTCGACGAAGCGCTGACCATCAAGAACACGCGCATCGCCGAGGAGCTGGCGCTGCCCCCGGTGAAGATCCATTGCTCGATCCTCGCCGAGGACGCGATCAAGGCTGCCGTCGCCGACTACAAGGCGAAGTCGGGCGCCGCGCAGCCGGCGGAGGCGCACTGATCCACATGGCCGTCACCCTGACCGAAGCCGCGGCCCGGCATGTCACCCGCTACATCGCCAAGCGCGGCAAGGGTGTCGGCGTGCGCCTGGGTGTCAAAACCACCGGCTGCTCGGGCCTCGCCTACAAGCTCGAGTACGCCGACGCGGTGGCGCCCGAGGACATGGTGTTCGAGGGGCACGGCGTGAAGGTGCTGGTCGATCCGAAAAGCCTGCCCTACATCGACGGCACGCAGCTCGACTTCGTGCGCGAGGGGCTCAACGAAGGCTTCAAGTTCGACAACCCGCGAGAGAAGGACCGCTGCGGCTGCGGCGAGTCGTTTCGGGTCTAGGGCGCGTGACCACGAGAGAGCGGGCGCGGCACGGCCGCGCCTCTTCGTCGTGACCTCGGCCGCCGTTGGCTTGCTGGGCAGCCGATGAAGCTCGACGCCGACGACTTCGAGCTATTCGGCCTGGCGCGCCGCTTCTCGCAGTCGCGCGGCGACATCGACGCGCGCTGGAAGGCATTGCAGGCGCGCGTGCACCCGGACCGCTTCGCGTCCGAGGGCACCGCCGCGCAGCGCGTCGCGATGCAGTGGGCGGTGCGCGTCAACGAGGCGTACCAGATCTTGGGCGACCCGCTGCGCCGCGCCGCGGCGCTGTGCGCGCTGCGCGGCGCGCCGGTCGACACCGAACGCGACACCGCGATGCCGCACGATTTCCTTGCGCAGCAGCTGCAATGGCGCGAGGCGCTCGACGAGGCGCGCACGGCGCCGCAGGTGCGCGTGCTCGCCGACGAGGTGGCTGCCGACCGCGCCGAGCGGCTCGGCCGTCTCGAGGCACTGCTCGACGAGCACGACGACCCGCAGGCGGCGGCAAGCGAAGTCAGAGCCCTCATGTTCATCGAGCGCTTTGCCGAGGACATCGAGCAGCGTCTCGATGCGCTCGGACAATGACGATCATGGCATTGCTGCAGATCTCCGAACCCGGCCAGTCACCCGATCCGCACGGGCGCCGGATTGCGGTCGGCATCGACCTCGGTACGACGCATTCACTCGTCGCCGCGGTGCGCAGCGGGCTCACCGAGTGCCTGCCCGACGCCGAGGGCCGTGTGCTGCTGCCTTCGGTCGTGCGTTACCTACCGGACGGTCGTCGCAAGGTAGGCGACGAGGCGCTCGCCGGACTCGCCGACGACCCTGCCGACACGATCGTTTCGGTGAAGCGCTTCATGGGCCGCGGCGTCGCGGACATCGCGCATCGCGAGAAGCTGCCGTACCGCTTCATCGATTCGCCCGGCATGCTGCAGCTGCAAACCGTGCAGGGGCCGAAGTCTCCGGTCGAGGTCTCGGCCGAGATCCTTGCCGAGCTGCGGCGGCGCGCCGAGGACAGTTTCGCGGCTGAGTTGTTCGGCGCCGTGATCACGGTGCCGGCGTACTTCGACGACGCGCAGCGCCAGGCGACGAAGGACGCTGCGCGGCTCGCCGGCCTGAACGTGCTGCGCCTGATCAACGAGCCGACTGCGGCTGCGATCGCGTACGGCCTGGAGAGCGGCAGCGAGGGTCTCTACGCCGTGTACGACCTCGGCGGCGGCACCTTCGACATCTCGCTGCTGCGGCTGGCCAAGGGCGTGTTCGAGGTGGTCGCGACCGGTGGCGATTCGGCGCTCGGCGGCGACGACTTCGATCGCACGCTCGCCGACTGGGCGCTGGAGCAGGCCGAGGTGATGGTCGAGACGGCGCAGGACAAGCGCGCGGTGCTGATCGCTGCGCGCGCTGCGAAAGAGGCGCTGTCGGGCAAGCCGCTCGCCGAGTTGCGCTGCGAGCTTTCGGGCGGCACTTTGCGGGTGCCGATCGCGGTCGCGGACCTCGAACGCATCACGCGGCATCTCGTCGAGCGAACGCTCGGCAGCGTGCGCAAGGTGCTGCGCGACGCGAGGCTGCGCAAGGACGCGGTGCAAGGCGTCGTGATGGTAGGCGGCTCGACCCGCATGCCCGCGGTGCGGCAGGCAGTCGGCCAGTTCTTCGGCCGTGCACCGCTTACCGACCAGAACCCGGACCGGGTGGTCGCCCTCGGCGCTGCGGTACAGGCGGCGCAGCTCGCCGGCAACGGGGGCGCGGACCAGATCCTGCTGCTCGACGTCATCCCTCTCTCGCTCGGACTGGAAACGATGGGCGGGCTGGTCGAACGCATCATCCCCCGCAACAGCACGATCCCAACCGCGCGCGCGCAGGACTTCACCACCTTCAAGGACGGACAGGCGGCGATGGCGCTGCACGTCGTGCAGGGCGAGCGCGAGCTGGTGGCCGACTGCCGTTCACTCGCGCGCTTCGAGTTGCGCGGCATCCCGCCGATGGCGGCGGGCGCGGCGCGCATCCGCGTCGCGTTCCAGGTCGACGCCGATGGACTGCTGTCGGTCGGCGCACGCGAGGAAAGCTCGGGCGTCGAGGCGGCGATCACCGTCAAGCCGAGCTACGGGCTGGCCGACGACGACATCGCGCGCATGCTCTCGGAAAGCTTCGGCAGCGCCGAGCAGGACATGCGCGCGCGAGCGCTGCGCGAGTCGCGCGTCGAGGCCGAACGCATGGTGCTCGCCACGCGTTCGGCGCTCGATGCCGACGGCGACCTGCTCGACGCGGAACAGCGCGCGTCGATCGAAGGGCTGCTGGTCGGCGCGCAGCAGGCCGGCCAGGCTGACGACCACCATGCGATCGACGCGGCGGTCGAGGCGCTCGCGAAGGGCACCGAAGCCTTTGCCGCCGAGCGCATGAACCGCAACATCCGCGATGCGCTCGCCGGGCGCAGCATCGAGGAGGTGTGATGCCCTCGATCACGGTGATGCCGCACGCCGAGTACTGCCCGCAGGGTGCGACGATCGAGGCGAGCACCGGCACCTCGGTGTGCGAGGCGCTGCTCGAGCACGGCATCCCGATCGAACACGCATGCGAGATGAGCTGCGCCTGCACCACCTGTCACGTGATCGTGCGCAAGGGGTTCGAGTCGCTCCCCGATATGGACGAAAGCGAAGAGGACCTGCTCGACCGCGCGTGGGGGCTCGAGCCGAACTCGCGCCTGTCGTGCCAGGCGATCGTCGAGCAGGACGACCTGACGGTCGAGATCCCCAAGTACTCGATCAACCACGCCAAGGAAGGGTGATGAGAAAGCCCGCTCAGGGCGGGCTTTCTTTGGGGCGCTTCGGCCTAAACCTAGACGTGCGCCGTCAACGCGCGTTTGATCCACCCGCCGAGCGGGCGCAGCGAATCGAAGATCGAGTCGGGCGCGCTGGTGTCGCGCTCCTGCAGCAGGCCGCGCAGTTCGAGCATCTCGACGAACTGGCGCACCTCGTTGCGCGGCAGTCCGCTCGCCTTGATCAGCCCCGGCAGGCCGACGTAGCGGTGCGACATATCGCTCAACATGCGCCGGTAGACCGTGCGCTGGTACGGAGCGGGCAGGTCGGGCCAGGCGGCGAGTTTGAATTCTTTCATGGTGCCTACGACGTCCTTGTGTGCGGCGCTGGGGAAAAGCCAGGGACATTCTGTGAACTTCCCTGTGGACCGGTTGTGACCAGTTGAAAGTGAGACGGGCCCGAAACCGCATCGGAAGTCACGCTCGATGCGCTCGATACACTGGCTTCGATGCAGATCCTCGGCTTTGAAACGTCCTGCGACGAAACCGGGGTCGCGTTGCTCGAGATCGACAGCTTTGGTCGTCCATCGCTGCTCGGCGAGGCACTGCACAGCCAGGCCGGCATGCACGATGCCTACGGAGGTGTCGTGCCGGAGCTCGCATCGCGAGACCACGTCAGGCGCGTCCTGCCGCTGCTCGACGAGACCTTGCGGCGTGCCCAGCGCGGCCTTGCGGACGTGGACGTCGTGGCGTACACGCGCGGCCCGGGCCTGGCCGGCGCGCTGCTCGTCGGCGCCGGAGTCGCGGCCGCGCTGGCCGCTTCCCTCGACAAGCCGGTGCTCGGCGTGCACCACCTGGAGGGGCACGTGCTGTCGCCGTTCCTTTCCGCTGCGGCACCCGAGTTGCCGTTCGTCGCGCTGCTGGTATCGGGAGGCCACACGCAACTGATGCAGGTCGACGCGATCGGCTCGTACCGGCTTCTCGGCGAGACGATCGACGACGCGGCTGGCGAGGCGTTCGACAAGACCGCCAAGATGCTCGGGCTCGGGTACCCGGGCGGCCCGGCGCTGGCGCGGCTCGCCGAGTTCGGCGACGCCGGCGCCTTCGATTTGCCGCGGCCGCTGCTGCACAGCGGCGACCTCGAGCTGTCGTTCGCCGGTTTGAAGACCGCGGTCGCAACGCGACTGAAGCGACTCGGCCCCAACGTCTGCCAGCAGAACCTGGCCGACCTCGCCGCGGCGACGCAGGACGCGATCGTCGAGCTGCTCGTCGCCAAGTCGCTTGCCGCGCTCGAATCGACGGGCTTGAAGCGCCTCGTCGTCAGCGGCGGCGTCAGCGCGAACAAGGAACTCAGGGCGCGGCTCGACGCCGCCGCGGCGCGGCTCGGGTTACAGGTGCACTACCCTCCACCCGCGCTGTGCACCGACAACGCCGCGATGATCGCGCTCGCCGCCGGGCTGCGGCTGCACGCGGGCAAGGATAAAGCGCAACGCGACCGCACGTTCGACGTGCGGCCGCGCTGGCCGTTGGGCGAGCGATCCGCGGACCACTGACCGCGGATCGCGGATCGCGGATCGCTTAGTTGATCGCGATCTGCGCCGCTTTCGCCGGCACCTTCTTCGCGAGGGTCAACGTCAGCACCCCGTTGTCGAGCTTCGCGCTCGAGGCGCCTTGGTCGAGCTCGTTCGCGACCGTGAAGCTGCGCGCATAGCGGCTGGCGCTGCGCTCGCGATAGACGATGCGCTCGCCGTCCTTCTTTTCGGTTTCGGCGTCCTGCTCGGCTTCGATGCTGACGCGGCGGCCTTCGACCGAGACCTTCAGCTTGTCCTTCGCGACGCCGGGCACGTTCAACGCGACCGTGTAGGCGGTGTCGCTTTCGGTCACGTCCATCGACGGCGCGCGCGCGGCGGGTGCGTCATCGAACAGGCTGTCCAGCCGGTCGAACAAGCTGCCGGGGAAGGCGCGGTGCGCATAGGGTATAAGAAACATCGCTGGCTCCTTAGAATTCACTCCACCGGCGCTGCACCATGCAGCAACCTATGCCGCTCGACATGGAGCGGCGTGCGTCGTTTTCAAGATGCGCGAACTGATCTCCCGACTGCCCGGCTCGAAGATTCGTGAAGTCGCCAACGCCGGCATCGGGCGCGACGACGTGCTCGCCTTCTGGTTCGGCGAGAGCGACGAGGCGACGGCCGAGCCGGTGCGCGAGGCGGCGATCGAATCGCTCTCACGGGGGGAGACGTTCTACTCGCACAACCTCGGTCTGGCCGAGCTGCGCGAGGCGATCGCCGCGTACGTGTCGGCGTTGCACCGTCCGGTCGCCGCGGCGCGCGTCGCGGTCACGTCGTCCGGGGTCAACGGGCTGATGATCGCGACGCAGGCGCTGGTCGGGGCAGGCGACGAAGTCGTCGCGGTGGTGCCGGTGTGGCCCAACCTGACGGCGCAGCCGGCGATCCTCGGCGCGGAGGTCACCCGTGTCGCGCTGGTTGCGCGCGATTCGGGTTGGGCGCTCGACCTCGACCGGTTGCTGCACGCGATCACGCCGCGCACGAAGCTGCTGATCGTCAACGCGCCGAACAACCCGACGGGCTGGTGTCTATCGCGCCCGGAGCAGCGAGCGATCCTCGAGCATTGCCGTCGCAGCGGGACCTGGATCGTCGCCGACGAGGTGTACGAACGCATCCACTTCTCGCCCGAAGGCGTTGCGGCTCCCAGCTTCCTGGACTTCGCGTCCGAGGACGACCGCGTCGTCGTCGTGCACAGCTTCTCGAAGAGCTTCGTGATGACCGGCTGGCGACTCGGCTGGTTGGTCGCGCCTCGCGCGCTCATCGACGCTTCGGCCAAGCTGATCGAGTTCAACACGTCGTGCGCGCCGGTGTTCGTGCAGCGCGCGGGGCTCGCAGCCCTTGCCTCGGCCGAGCAGTCCGTGCCCGCGCTGGTGCAGCGCCTCAAGGCGTGCCGCGATACGTTGCTGCCGCTGCTATCGACGCTGCCGCGCGTGCGCGTCGCGCCGCCGCCCGGCGGGATGTACGTCTTCTTCCGCGTCGACGGGGAGGACGACTCGCTCGCGTTCGCGAAGCGCCTCGTCGTCGAGGCCGGGCTCGAGCTCGCTCCGGGCGCCGCGTTCGGGCCCGAAGGCGAGGGCTGGCTGCGCTGGTGCTTCGCGTCGCGCGAACTCGCGCGGCTCGTGCAAGGCGTCGAGCGGCTCGCCGGCGCGCTCTAGTACTAGCGGTCCAAGCCTATAATCCGCGCCTCTCGCGGGCTTCGTCCCGCGGATCGAGCACGGCGCGGGTCGGTTTCACCCGCGTTCGCAAGTGAACACCGAGACCGACGCGGCGGCCTTTCGGCGCCGGCCGGCGGCCTCGACAACAGGAACTGCGATCGATGGCAATCGCCAAGGCCGACATCATCAAGGACAACGCCCGCGCCACCGGCGATACGGGCTCGCCGGAAGTGCAGGTCGCCCTGCTCACCGCGCGCATCAACGAACTGACGCCGCATTTCAAGGTCCATCTGAAGGACCACCATGGCCGACGCGGCCTTCTGAAGATGGTCAACCGCCGCAAGCGTCTGCTGGCGTACCTGAAGGACAACGACGCCGAACGCTACACCGCGCTGATCCAGAAGCTGGGTCTGCGCAAGTAGTGCGCGTGAAGTCCGAACCGGGCCCGACCGCGCCCCGTGCGCCGCGCGGGCTTTCGAGCCGACCGAAAAGCTGCGGTGTCATCCCGCGCCGCTGTGCCGAGCCGCGCTGGAATGGCATTGCTTTTCGGTGACGCCGGCTCGGCCACTGCTGGAGTAACCGCATGAGCATGTTCAACAAGGTCACGAAGACGTTCCAATGGGGGCGGCACAAGGTCGTCCTCGAAACCGGCGAGATCGCGCGCCAGTCCGGCGGCGCGGTGCTGGTCGATATCGAAGGCACGGTCGTGCTCGCGACGGTGGTCGCCGCGAAGACCGCGAAGCCCGGGCAGGACTTCTTCCCGCTCACCGTCGACTACATCGAGAAGACATACGCGGCGGGCAAGATCCCGGGCAGCTTCTTCAAGCGCGAAGGACGACCGAGCGAGATCGAGACGTTGACGTCGCGCCTGATCGACCGCCCGATCCGGCCGCTCTTTCCGGACGGCTTCTTCAACGAAGTGCAGGTCGTCGTCCACGTCCTGTCGCTGAACCCCGAAGCGCAAGCCGACATCGCGGCGATGATCGGAGCCAGCGCCGCGCTCGCGATCTCGGGCATCCCGTTCAACGGGCCGGTCGGCGCCGCGCGCGTCGGCTACGTCAACGGCGAATACGTGCTCAACCCCGGCAAGACCGCGCTTTCCGACTCGAAGCTCGATCTCGTCGTCGCCGGCACGGAGGCGGCGGTGCTGATGGTCGAATCCGAGGCCGACCAGCTGACCGAGGAGGCGATGCTCGGCGCGGTCGTCTACGGCCACGAGCAGAGCCGAATCGCGATCGAGGCGATCCACGATCTCGTGCGCGACGCCGGCAAGCCGGAGTGGCAGTGGACGCCGCCGCCGAAGGACGACGCGTTCATCGCGAAGGTCGCGGCGCGCGCCGAGGGGCCGCTGCGCGAGGCGTACCAGATTCGCTCGAAGCAGTCGCGCACGCAGGCGACGCGCGACGCGTACGCGTCGGTCAAGACCTCGCTCGCCAACGAAGGCGTCGAATTCGACGAGGTCAAGCTCGAGGGGCTGCTGTTCGACATCGAGGCGCGCATCGTGCGCAGCCAGATCCTCGCCGGCGAGCCGCGCATCGACGGCCGCGACACGCGCACGGTGCGCCCGATCGAGATCCGCACCGGCGTCCTGCCGCGCACGCACGGCTCGGCGCTGTTCACGCGCGGCGAAACGCAGGCGCTGGTGGTCGCGACCCTCGGCACCGACCGCGACGCGCAGCGTATCGACGCGTTGTCCGGCGAGTTCGAGGACCGCTTCATGCTCCACTACAACATGCCGCCGTTCGCGACCGGTGAGACGGGGCGCGTCGGCTCGCCGAAGCGGCGCGAGATCGGCCACGGCCGGCTCGCCAAGCGCGCGCTGGTGGCGGTGCTGCCGAGCAAGGAGGAGTTCCCGTACTCGGTGCGCGTCGTCTCCGAGATCACCGAGTCGAACGGCTCGTCGTCGATGGCGTCGGTGTGCGGCGGCTGCCTGTGCCTGATGGACGCCGGCGTGCCGATGAAGGCGCACGTGGCCGGCATCGCGATGGGCCTGATCAAGGACGGCAACCGCTTCGCCGTGCTGACCGACATCCTCGGCGACGAGGATCACCTGGGCGACATGGACTTCAAGGTCGCCGGCACCGGCGCCGGCGTGACCGCGCTGCAGATGGACATCAAGATCCAGGGCATCACGAAGGAGATCATGCAAGTTGCGCTGGCGCAGGCCAAGGAAGCGCGGCTGCACATCCTCTCGAAGATGACCGAGGCGATCGGCCAGGCGAAGAGCGAGGTCTCGCAGTTCGCCCCGCGCCTCTACACGATGAAGATCAACCCGGAGAAGATCCGCGACGTGATCGGCAAGGGCGGTGCGGTGATCCGCGCACTGACCGAGGAGACGGGCACGCAGATCGACATCGCCGAGGACGGCACGATCACGATCGCGTCGACCGACGCGGCGCAAGCCGAGGCCGCGAAGAAGAAGATCGGCGAGCTGACCGCCGAGGTCGAGGTCGGCAAGGTGTACGAAGGGCCGGTGACGAAAATTCTCGAGTTCGGCGCGCTGGTGAACCTCTTGCCCGGCAAGGACGGGCTGCTGCACATCAGCCAGATCGCGCACCAACGCGTCGAGCGCGTCACCGACTACTTGAAGGAAGGGCAGATCGTGCGCGTCAAAGTGCTCGAGACCGACGACAAGGGCAGGGTCAAGCTGTCGATGAAGGCGCTGATCGACCGCGACACGCCGCAGCCGGCGTGACGCACGCGCGATGAAAGCGATCGAAATCACCGCGCCGGGCGGGCCCGAGGTGCTGCGCCTCGTCGAGCGGCCGGCACCGGTGCCGGGAGCGGGCGAGGTGTTGATCCGCGTCGCGGCGGCGGGCGTGAACAGGCCGGACGTTCTGCAGCGCCAGGGGCTGTACCCGGTGCCGCCCGGCGTGACCGACATCCCGGGCCTCGAGGTCGCGGGCCCGATCGTCGAGGGCGACGCGCGGGCACTCTCTTCGGCCGGGCTGCGTGTCGGCGACCGGGTGTGCGCGCTCGTCTCGGGCGGCGGCTACGCCGAACTCTGCACCGCCCCGATCGGCCAGTGCCTGCCGGTACCCGCGGGCTGGTCCGACGTCGAAGCCGCAGGGGTGCCCGAGACGTTCTTCACCGTCTGGTCGAACGTGTTCGACCGCGCGCGTCTCGAGCCCGGCGAAACCCTGCTCGTGCACGGCGCGACGAGCGGCATCGGCGTCACCGCGATCCAGCTCGCGAAGGCGTTCGGCTCGCAGGCGATCGCGACGGCGGGCAGCGACGACAAGTGCCGTACGGCGATCGCGCTCGGCGCGACGCACGCGATCAACTATCGCGGCCACGATTTCGTCGCCGAGGTGCAGCGCTTCACGGGCGGGCGCGGCGTGCACGTCGTGCTCGACATGGTCGCCGGCGACTACGTCGGGCGCGGCCTGCAGTGCCTGGCCGAGGACGGACGCCTCGTGATCATCGCGGTGCAAGGCGGCACCGATTCGCGCATCGACTCGGGCCTCGTGCTGCGCAAGCGGCTGACGATCAGCGGCTCGACCTTGCGGCCGCGCGCGGTCGCGTTCAAGAGCGCGATCGCGAGCGCGCTCAAGGCCAAGGTGTGGCCGATGCTCGCCACGCGCGAGATCCGACCGATCGTGCACGAAGTGTTCCCCGCTGCGCGGGCGGCCGACGCGCATCGCACGATGGAAGCCGGCACGCACGTCGGCAAGCTCGTGCTGGAGTGGTGAGGTGGCGACGCGCAAGCTCATCGTCGGCAACTGGAAGATGAACGGCAGCCACGCCGGCAACGCCGAGCTGCTCGCCGCGCTGCTCGCGGCGCGCCCGTATGCCGCCGACGTCGCGGTATGCACTCCGTTCCCGTATCTTTCGGAGGTCGCGGTCGCGCTCGCGGCGAGCGAGCTGACATGGGGCGCGCAGGACTGCTCGTCGCACGACGCAGGCGCGTACACCGGCGAAGTGTCGGCGTCGATGCTGCGCGAGTTCGGCTGCCGCTACGCGATCGTCGGCCACTCGGAGCGCCGCGCGATGCACGGTGAAGGTGACCAGCTCGTCGCCGACAAGGCGAAGGCGGCGCTCGCACGCGGCGTGACGCCCATCGTCTGCGTCGGCGAGTCGCTCGCCGAGCGCGAGGCCGGCTCGACCGACGCGGTCGTCAAGCGCCAGCTCTCGGCGGTGATCCACGCGCTCGCGCACTGCATCGGCGAGATCGTCGTTGCCTACGAGCCGGTGTGGGCGATCGGCACCGGTCGCACCGCGACCCCGGCACAGGCGCAGGCCGTGCATGCACTGCTGCGCGCACAGCTGCACGCAGCGACCGGGCACGCGCCGAAGATGCGCCTCCTCTACGGCGGAAGCGTCAAGCCCGACAACGCACGCGCGCTGTTCGCCGAGCCCGACATCGACGGCGGTCTGATCGGCGGTGCAGCGCTGAAAGCGGCCGACTTCATCGCGATCTGCCGCGCAGCGTGAAGAACCCGGAGAGTTTTCGATGCAATTGGTGTTGAACCTGCTGCTGGTGCTGCAGATCCTGTCGGCCCTGACGATGGTCGGGCTGGTGCTGATCCAGCACGGCAAGGGGGCCGACATGGGCGCGTCGTTCGGCAGCGGCGCGTCGGGCAGCCTGTTCGGCGCGACCGGCAGCGCGAACTTCCTGTCGCGCTCGACCGCGGTCTGCGCCGCGGTGTTCTTTTCGTGCACCCTGGCGCTCGCCTACTACGGCAACGCGCGCGCGCCTGCTGCCGAGGGCAGCGTGCTCGACCGCGCCGCGAACCCGGCGGCCCCCGCGTCGGCCGCGAGCGCGCCCGCCGCCGGCGCGCAGATTCCGGCCGCTCAACCGCCGAGCGGTGCGGGCGCCGCTCCGCCGCCCGAGCCCGCCGCGAGTCGTCCGGCAGCCATTCCCACTCAGTGACGACATCGATTGACGATAGAATTTGCGGCTGTCCGGAGAGCCATCCTCATGCCATCCGGTCCACTCGTCGCGCCGCCGTCGTGGTGAAATTGGTAGACACGCTATCTTGAGGGGGTAGTGGCGAAAGCTGTGCGAGTTCGAGTCTCGCCGACGGCACCAGCGCACAAGTCCGAAGCCACGCATGCTCCTGGAACCCTACCTCGGCGTCATCCTGTTCATCCTGGTTGGCGCGGCAGTCGGCGCCGCGCCGCAGGTGATCGGCTTCCTGGCCGGGCCCAACCGGCCCGATGCGCAGAAGAACAGCCCGTACGAGTGCGGGTTCGAGGCGTTCGAGGACGCGCGTATGAAGTTCGACGTGCGCTACTACCTGGTCGCGATCCTGTTCATCCTGTTCGACCTCGAGATCGCCTTCCTCTTCCCGTGGGCGGTGGCGATCCGCGAGATCGGACCCGCCGGCTTCTGGGCGATGATGGTCTTCCTCGGCATCCTCGTCGTCGGCTTCGCGTACGAATGGAAGAAGGGCGCGCTGGACTGGGAATGACACGATGATCGAAGGCGTCCTGAAGGAAGGCTTCGTCACCACGTCGGTCGACAAGCTGGTCAACTGGTCGAAGACGGGGTCGCTGTGGCCGATGACGTTCGGCCTCGCGTGCTGCGCGGTCGAGATGATGCACGCCGGCGCCGCGCGCTATGACCTCGACCGCTTCGGCATGCTGTTCCGGCCGAGCCCGCGGCAGAGCGACCTGATGATCGTCGCCGGCACCCTGTGCAACAAGATGGCGCCGGCGCTGCGCAAGGTCTACGACCAGATGGCCGAGCCGCGCTGGGTGATCTCGATGGGTTCGTGCGCGAACGGCGGCGGCTACTACCACTACAGCTATTCGGTGGTGCGCGGCTGCGACCGCATCGTGCCGGTCGACGTCTACGTGCCGGGGTGCCCGCCGACGGCCGAAGCGCTGCTCTACGGCGTCCTGCAGTTGCAGTCGAAGATCCGGCGCGAGAACACCATCGCGCGTTGACCGCGCGATCCGTCGACCACGCAATGACGCAGCAACTCGAACCCTTGCAGCGAGCTCTCGAGGCCGCGCTCGGCGCCAAGCTGAAGCGGCTCGTGCGCGACCGCGGTGAGCTGACGATCACCGTCGCGGCGGCCGACTACGCGGCGAGCGCGCTCGTGCTGCGCGACGACGCGGCGCTGCGCTTCGAGCAGCTGATCGACCTGTGCGGCGTCGACTACTCGAGCTGGCGCGATGCGCCGTGGGACGGGCTCCGCTACTGCGTCGTCTCGCACCTGCTTTCGCTGACGCACAACTGGCGCGTGCGGATGAAGGTGTACTGCCCCGACGACGAAGTGCCGATGGTCGCTTCGCTCGCCGGGATCTGGAATGCGGCCAACTGGTTCGAGCGCGAGGCGTTCGACCTGTTCGGCATCGTGTTCGACGGCCACCTCGACCTGCGGCGCATTCTCACCGACTACGGCTTCATCGGGCATCCGTTGCGCAAGGACTTCCCAGTCAGCGGCCACGTCGAGATGCGCTACGACCCCGAGCGCAAGCGCGTCATCTATCAGCCGGTGACGATCGAGCCGCGCGAGATCGTTCCGCGCGTCGTGCGCGAGGAGAACTACGGGGGACTGCAATAGCGTGGCCGAGATCAGGAACTACACGCTCAACTTCGGGCCGCAGCATCCGGCCGCGCACGGGGTGCTGCGGCTCGTGCTCGAGCTCGACGGCGAAGTGATCCAGCGCGCCGATCCGCACATCGGCCTCCTGCACCGCGCGACCGAGAAGCTCGCCGAGACGCGCACCTACATCCAGTCGCTGCCGTACATGGACCGGCTCGACTACGTCTCGATGATGTGCAACGAGCACGCGTACTGCCTCGCGATCGAGAAGCTGCTCGGCATCGAGGTGCCGCTGCGCGCGCAGTACATCCGCGTCATGTTCGCCGAACTGACGCGCGTGATGAACCACCTGCTCTGGCTCGGCGCGCACGGCCTCGACTGCGGCGCGATGAACATCCTCATCTACTGCTTTCGCGAGCGCGAGGACCTGCTCGACGTGTACGAGGCGGTGTCGGGCGCGCGCATGCACGCGGCGTACTTCCGCCCGGGCGGCGTGTATCGCGACCTGCCCGATTCGATGCC
>Ga0187893_10005037_pt1 | contig 24244 bp, 19 predicted proteins | sample MA1701074metaG_FD_139574 | JGI IMG/M metagenome (GOLD analysis project Ga0187893, IMG submission 139574) | White microbial mat communities from a basaltic lava cave in the Kipuka Kanohina Cave System on the Island of Hawaii, USA - MA170107-4 metaG ...
CGGCCTGGCGCTAATTCCCATCGCTGCCGGCATGGGAAAACCCGGGAGCGAGATCCAGGCCCCCATGGCCATGGTGATTCTGTTTGGTTTGCTGACATCAACTGCTTTGAACATGGTGGTGGTCCCGGCCGTGTATCACGCGGCCGCGGCCAGATCCGCTTCTGGCTCAGCAGAGGCGAAGCAAGACGGTGAGTTAACAAGACTGTAGGAAAAAGGAGAACCTATGTTTCGATTATTGATGACCTGTTTCGCGGCGGCGATGCTCTTGGCCTCTCTGTCGTTTGCTCACGATGAGCGCCTGCACAAAGATAACGCCTTGACGGGTGAGATCGTAGCCGTCACCGCCGATGGCCTGCAACTGAAGACGAAGACGGACACGGTCACGGTGAAATTTTCGAGCAAAACGAAGTTCGAACTCGACACCAAGGCCGTGGACAAGAGCCAAGTTCGCCAAGGCGATCGCGCTGGCGTCATCGGGAACAAGCTTCCTACGGGCGAAGTAGTGGCCAACGAAGTCATTCTCGGTCTGCCGACCCCCGGGGCAGCGGCGGATGCCGACACAAAGAAGGCGGCCGACCCTAAGGACTGAGTTGCCGGTGGAGAAGGGCGGGTAGTGCACGAACGGCAGAGCAATGACTCTCTGGAGGTTTTTTGCCTCGGCTAGTTCATCAGTCATCTCACGGATGCCGATATAGGAGCAGCGCTTCGACCTCCGTTTACCTGTGGCGCAGCCAGCACATGATGATCATGATCCCTGCAAGAGCCACCGAGCAGATCGAACCGGTCAGGACGCAGGCCATCGATGCGCCCCCCAAGAGTGACCGGACGATAATGATGCCGCCCGCAGGCTGTGTACACCCTACACAAATGAGCGGGTTGTAGAGCGGGAAATGTGCCAGTCAGCCTGCCAGCCATCCGCGTCCCTCTCTCAGCCTGACAAACCAGATACCCTCCACCGATCTCAGCAAGGCCGGCCAATACGAACAAGAAGGGGGTACCGCCGAATTTCTATAGACAGATTACGCAGCTCTGCTCGGCCTACGAGTGGCTCTAGGATATTTCGGAGCGTGCGCTTCCGATTCTCATGTGACTCGGCACAGTACGAGATGTACGTGACAAGACAGCATTTCGGTCTGGAGCGCCAATTCCGCCGCGAGGAAGGATTTGACACCGGATGGTCCGCCGAGCCGCAACCACCAATCAGACTGCACGCCTGACACAGCATTTCAGGGTGAGCGGATTGAAGGTTGTGAATCACTCTGCACAGACTAGAATGCCTTTGCCGGTTGGGCCCGTCCGGCAGCACTATCGTTCAATGTCAATGACTCGATCGTTTTGAGCCAGACTTTCGTCGAGCTGGCAGGCCTAGAGCCGTGAGTTTGCGAAGCTCCTGCACGGTCGATGGTAGACGCCTGCGCAGACCGAGTACCGAGGGCGAGGCGCGCCGTCGATCGCCCTAGAGTCTCCGGCGAAGACCAGTGTATCTACTGGGTCTTCTCGCCCGCAGGTTCGGTGTGCACTACGACATCCAGGATGCTGAGATCGGAGGCAATTAAGACGTCCTTGACCTTGTGGGCGATCGCGTGGCCCTCGCGCACCGACAGTCGGCCATCCACAACGACGTGCAGGTCCACAAACAGACCCGCCGGTCGGCCTCGCGTAGGATCACCGCGATGTTAAAGACGCGATTTCCCTCGTAAACCTGTCCCACGATCAAGCCCTGAAAGGCGGTCTCGATGGCGTCGAGGACCGCGGCAGGCTGAAAACCGAACTGCAGGAGCTTGTCCTGCCTCAAACGCACGACAAGTTGCGGAATACCGGGCGGCGACTCGATCCGCTGATCGACGGCGCCGGGAATTCCCGAAATCGTTCCCAGCACTTCTCGTGCGACCCCGTCGAGCGTTTCGAGGTCTTCCCCAAAGACTTTGATGACAACCGCCGCCGTGGAGCCCGACATGACTTCTTCGATTCGCTCGGTGAGAAACGTCTTGGTGGAAAAAACGGCACCGGGGAATCGTTCGACGATTTCGCGGATCTCGTTCTCCATGCGCTCGGCCTCCGTCCCCGCGACGGGCTTGAGGTCCACGTGGATCTCACTGTAGTTCGGTCCCCACGTGTCGTAGAACAGCTCGGCGCGTCCGGCTTGCTGCGCCACCGACGCAACGTCGGGATTCTTCAGCAAGTCGCGGGTCACAAGGCCGCCCAGCCGCATGGACTCGGGCAAGGACGAGCCCGGGGCCGTCGCCATGTGCACGATGAAGTGGCCCTCGCGTAGTTCGGGCAGGAACTCGCCTCCCAGGTAAGGAACGACCGCGAAACCGCAGGCGACCAGGACCGCGGCCACAATCATGACGAGACCCTGCCGGCGAGAAATGCTCCGCAGGAGTCCCTCGTAACTCGTTTTGAGCGAGGTCACATAGCCGGGGACTCGGGCGGTGTCGGCTGTCTTGGGGAGCAACAGGTAGGAGAGCGCCGGCGTAACGGTGAGGGCCACGACCAGCGAGGCCAGAATGGCGAGGATATAGGCGATGCCGAGTGGCGCAAACAGTCTGCCTTGGATTCCCGAAAGCGTGAGCACCGGCAGGAAAACCAACGCCACGATGAAGGTGGCGTAGACGACGGCACTGCGCACCTCAATAGACGCGTAGAGGACGATGCGGAAGAGCTTCGAAGTGCGTTCGGAGGCCGGGGTCTCGCGCAGGCGGCGAAAGATATTCTCGACATCGATGATGGCGTCGTCGACGACCTCCCCAATGGCGATAGCCAGCCCTCCCAAGGTGAGTGTGTTGAGGCTTTGCCCGAAGTGGTGCAATAAGATCACCGCGGTTAGCAGCGACAGGGGAATGGCTGTGATCGAGATAAGACCGGTGCGGAGATTGTAGAGAAAGAAGAAGAGCACAACCGCGACCAGGGCGGCGCCCGTCAATAACGAGACACCCACATTGTTAACTGCGGTTTCAATGAAGCTTGCCGGGCGAAACAGATTGGGATGCAGTTTGATGCTGGCTGAGCCGATTGCGGGCCGCAGGTCTTCGAGGGCTCCATCTACGGCGGCTGTCACTTCCGGGGTATCAGAGCCGTACTGGGAATTGATGAGCAACAGGACCCCTGGCTCGCCGCCAATCGAAGCGTCGCCTGCCTTCGGTTCGGGCGCTTCCAGCACCTGGGCGACGTCCTTGATGCGAACGGTCCGGCCGCCGAAAACGCGAAGAACGACCTCTCCCAGTTGCTCTGGAGTGACGGATTGGCCCTGGCTCTGAAGAACAAGGCGCTGCGTCTCGGTTTCAACAAACCCGGCGCCGCGGATGCCGCTCGCCGTTTCGGCCGCCGTGACGAGATCCTGAATCGACAGATCGAATGCCGCCAAGCGTTCGGGGATCGCCTGAACTTGAAGCTGCTTGACCTCGCCACCGAAGGTCGAGACGCTTGCCACTCCTGGTACGGCCAGCAGGCGAGGGCTGACGGTCCAGTCCGCGAAGGTTCGCAACTCCATCGGCGAGCGCGTCTCGGAAGTCAGGCCGATGACGAGTACGAGGCCCGTCGTGCTCGTCAGGGGAGCCATAGCCGGCGGCCGGACGCCCGGCGGCATCTGCGAGACGGCCTGGGTCAGGCGCTCGCTCACCAGTTGGCGTGCCAGATAAATGTTGGTGCGGTGGTCGAAAACGGTGGTGACGACAGACAAGCCTTGGACGGCCTGTGAACGGATCGCGGTCAGGCCAGTCGCGCCGTTGAGCGCACTTTCGACCGGCCGAGTCACGAGTGCTTCAACCTGCTCCGGGGAGAGACCCGGGGCTTCGGTCTGCACCACGACCAGCGGTGGGGCAAACTCGGGGTAGACATTGTAACGAGCGTGGTAGAGCGTGTAAACGCCATAGAAGATCGTCAGGCACGCCAGCGCAAGAATGACGCCGCGAAAACGGATGGAGAAGCCTACCAACCGCGTGAGCATCACTCGTCCTCACCGACGGAGATGAAGGACTTCAGCTCCTCCGACAGCAGTAACTGCGCTCCTTGCGTTACGACTTCTTCGCCTGAGGCGAGACCCTCTTCGACCACGTAGCCGCCTCGGGCGGAACGGAGGCCGCTCAGCGGTCGCCGTACAAACTCTTCTTCGGAGGTCCGGACGTAGACGAAGGAAGCCCCAGCGTGCCGCACCACAGCCGAGGAAGGCAGGACTATCACGCGGTGAGGGGATCCGGGAATCGACAGATAGGCGGTCACGGCCAAACCCGGGCGGAGCCGGACAGGGTTCCCTGTCAGCAGAAAAAGCAGGGACTGTCCCTGGATTCGAGGATCGACGCTCGCGCTGACCGCGACGGGCTCGGCCGGGATCGACAGCTCCTCGAGGCCAACCGGCACGATGCGGGCGGACGCTGGCTTGGAGGGAATAGTCTGCCCGACGGGCAACTCGATACGGGCCAGCAATCGGTCGAATCCGACCAGGCGCAGTAGGGGCGTTCCGGCGGTCACTTCCTCTCCCGGCAGCGCCATCACCGCGGTGACTTCGCCTGGCTTCTCGACCGTCAAAGCGACAAACGTCTGGGCCTCGGCCGATTGCAGCGAGGATTCGATGACAGCGAGGATACCCTTGGCGGCCGTCAGACGAGCTTGCTCGGTCGCCCAACGGGACTGCGCCTCTTGCAGCGCTCGGTCGGAAATATTCTTGTTGTCCGCGTTGAGCTGTTGCGCGCGCTCGTAGGCGGCTCGGGCCACTTCCGACGACGCGCCGGCGGCTTGGACATCTCCGCGCACCTGCAAGAGCCTGTCGGTCAGGTTGATGCGGTCCGCCGGCGCTAGGCGCGGCTGGAGTTGTCCGACGACCGCGCCGCTTGTTAATGGATCTCCCAGGCTTGGCCAGCCGGATTCGGGGGCGGAACGCAAGATTCCGGAAACGGGCGCACGGACTACGAATGCAGTCGACGGCTCTTCTTCCAGGCGGCCGTAAGCGGTCAGCTCAGGTTGTCGCGCCTCGATCGCCGTCCGGGCGGTCTGGAGGCCGATTCGCTCTTGTACCTCCGTCGGCAGCCGGACAACGTTTTCACCTTGTTCATTGCGGGCAACCTGGGCCGGCTGATAGGAAGGTTCCGAAGTAGTTGCTTCGTCAGAGTTGCCACAAGCTCCAAACAGAACGGGGATGACCACCAGCATCGCGAGCCATGAATCGGGCAGTCGAAAGATCTTCATCTCGGAGGACCTCCGGATCTCTCCGGTACAGCGTTCGGGAACGATGGAGCGCTCTGAAGAGGCTGCTGCACGGCATTCTCCAGCAGACCGAGTGCGGCCTGCGCTCGAAACAACACGTCCAAGCGCGCTTGTGCGGCCGTGACCCGTAGCAAATGCTCGACAGCCAGGCTGAGGCGGTCGGTTTCTCCGAGTTCGAACGAGCGCTGGGCATCCTGTTCAACCTGCTCCGCAGCTGTGAGGCGGCTATCCGCTTCTGCCAGTTCCTTGCGTGCTGCTAGGTAGGCGGCCAGCGCTTCCTCCATCTGTGCGATCGCCTGGGACTGCAGCAGCTTGAATTGCTGCTCGCTTTCCAGACGTTGCGCCTCGGCAACAGCTATCAGGCCGCGATTCCGGTTGAGCAAAGGCGCCACCGAGGTGAAACCAAACACGTAGCGGGCAAATCCTTGCTCGAACAGAAATCCCGGACCCAGTTGGACATCTGGATACTGCTTGGCAACCTCCAGCCGCACCGCCGCCTCCGCCGCGGCATACTCCGCCAGAGCCCGTAATATGTCGCTTCGGTGGAGCAGGCCCCTACGTTCCACGCTTTCGAGCGGAAGCTCGGCTTCGGGTGGAGGCGTGTCGAACGCCGGTTCGCGGGCGCCAGTTCCGGTGAGTGCGGCGCTGGGGAGCCCCAGCGCTGCGGCGAAGGCCGCCCGGGCTTGCTCTTGCTGTCCGTTTGCGGCGGCGAGCGCAGTTTGGGTCGCGGCTAACTCCTGCCGGGCCACATCCACGACGGGCTTTGCGGTTTCGCCGACTTCCAAGCGCCGTTCCAGCATCGCTACCACCCCGGCCCGGATCGCCACTTCTTGTTCGATCAGATCCCGCCGGCGCGCGGCGACGATCCACTGAAGCAACGCGGAACGGACCTGGCTCCTTACCAGCCAGGCAGCCTCCTGCAGTCGCAGCCGGGCGACATGGGCCTGTTCCTGGGCAACGAGAATGCGCGAGCCGCGCTTGCCGGCTGTCTCGATCGTGAAGTTCGGCAGGAAATCGAACAGCGCCGCCGGTTCGGGGGCTGTGTTGTGGCCGCCTGAGACGGACACGGAAGGGTTGACACGCGCTCCGGCTGCGATAACGCCTGCATCAGCCGTCTGCACGGCGGCCCGCGCAGCGTCCAACTCGGGATGGAAATACCACGCGATCAGCGTCGCCGTATTGAGGTCCAGGTCTCGCGGAGGCCACGCTGAAAGCCCTTCGGCCAGGTTCGTTTCTACAAACGAGTGGATCTCTGGGTTGTCGAGAGTTCGGGAGCGATATGCCGTCTCGATCGTGGGCGGGTCAAGCGGCTTCGGCTGATACTTCACGCAGGCCGTCAGGACGGCTAGGGACACTACCACCGCACACCGTATCTTGACGCCGCGACCCACCATCCAAGGATAGGGCGAGACGTCTGACACGAGTCTGACGACGAGATTACGATTTCGTCATGTTGGGAAAGCTGAGCGTCACCAGCGTACCCTGGCCGGGATTGCTGGAAAGATTCACTTCCCCTCCGTGCATCGCAACAGCCGTCTTGACGATGCTGAGTCCGAGGCCGGCGCCGCCGGACGCTCGGGTCCGCATGCCGTCGACTCGATAGAACCTCTCGAACACATGGGGAATGTGTTCGGGGGCGATACCTTGCCCGGTATCTGCCACTTCGACTCGAACGCCTGAAGGATGCGCGATCGCGGAAAGAGTGACCCGGCCGCCGGCTGCAGTATGGCTGATTGCGTTGGAAAGAAGATTTCCCACGGCGCGTTGAAACAACGTGCGGTCCAGACGCATTTCAAGCTTCTCGGGGCACGTGAGGACGATCGCCACGCCCTTCTCGGAGGCAAGCGCTTCGTAGAAGTCAGCCAGACTACGCAGCTCTGCCCCGAGTTCAAGAGGTTCGGTTCGAATCTCCGCTTCGGGGCTTTCCGAGCGGGCGATGAATAACAGACTGTCGATGATCCTCGCCAGTGCATCGTACTCTTCCAGGTTGGAGCTGAGCACTTCGCGGTATTCCTCCGCAGTCCGTGCTTGGCTGAGCGCCACCTCGGCTTCGCCCCGGAGGTTGCTGAGCGGCGTGCGCAGTTCGTGCGCCAGATCCGCTGAGAATCGAGACAGGCGGGCGAAGGAATCTTCAAGACGGCCCAGCATCGCGTTGAAGTTCTCGGCCAACTCCGCCAACTCTGCTGGAGGGTTTTTGAGCTCGATTCGCTCGTTCAGCGTGTGCGTACGAACCCGCCGGGCGGCAGCCACCATCTCCCCTACTGGCGCCATGCCGCGATAGGCGATGCGGTAACCGAAACCCAAGCTGAGCAAGGCGGCGGCCCCCAGAACTGCCATCAACAGACGCCGGTATTGTCCAAGTACGTTCTCGTCGCTGCTAAAGTCCAGGGCAACCGTCACAAGCCGGACAGCCGGGTCGGAATTACGTTCGACGCGTGCCGACAGGACGCGGAATGTCTTTCCGAACGGGCTGAGCACGGCAGCGGCCGCGCCGCCAGATTGTTCGGCTGACGGACGTTCGAAAATGTCAGGCGGCAGCAATTCAGACATTCCGGGCGTCTCCAACAGGGACCGTCCGTTCTCATCGCTGACGCGGATATAGAATTGCGGATGCTCGACGTTTTCCCACTCCGACTGAACCTCCCATCTCAACTGGGAGGCGTCCTCCTTCGTATTGAGGAGCAAGGCCCGGACAACCTGAAATGCGCTCTTCGAGAGCCTGATCGTCCTCGGCCTCCAGCCCTTTCACGAGACCCCAGTAAAGGATCGAGACGGCCGCCAGTACGAGCCCAAAGGCCGACAGAGCGTACCAAAGCGTCAGCCGGGCGCCGAGCGACCACCGCGACCGGGTGGCGGGCGGATAGGCTCCCTGCGACGCCAAAGGATCAGCGGCTTTCGAGGACATAACCCATGCCTCGGACGGTGTGGATCAGCTTGCGCTCGTACGGTTCGTCCACCTTCGATCGCAGGCGCCGAATATGGACGTCGATGACATTCGTGTCACTGTCGAAATTCATGTCCCAGACGTGCTCCGCGATCAGCGTGCGAGAGAGGATTTCGCCTTCCTTGCGAGCCAGAAACGAAAGCAAGAGGAATTCTTTGGGTGTCAGATCCAACAAGGAGTCGGCGCGGAAGGCTTTGTGTCGTTGCAGATCCAACTCCAGGTCTGCGATACGGATGAGGGTCGGCCGTTGCGCTGAGCCACGACGCAAGATCGAACGAACACGCGCCAGCAACTCAGAAAAGGCAAATGGTTTGACGAGGTAGTCATCGGCTCCGAGATCCAGGCCGCGAACCCTATCGGCCACGGAATCCCGGGCTGTCAGAAAGAGGACCGGCGTCTGGCGATCCCGCTTTCGCAAGTCTGAGACAATCGACCAGCCATCACGGCCGGGCAACATGACGTCGACGATCAACAGATCGTAAGGAAACTCCAATGCCAGGTGTAGGCCCTTGTTCCCGTCCGTTTCCAGATCGACCACGAGGCCGTGTTCCGTCAGGCCCTTGTGGAGATAGGAGGCGGTCTTGACTTCGTCCTCAATCACCAAAACTCGCATAGCCCGCCCCGGCATTCCTCGCAGGGTTGCCGTCTCCATCATTCTACTCGCGATGGCATGCTCGATACCCGAGATGCGCGGACTCCCTAGCCTGGGACAAGTGAAACAGTTATGGTGGGGTTGCGATCAACCTAGCGGTGCTACCCTCAATAAAGCAACACGTGCCCACTTGTTGGTTCAGAACTGGCTTCTCTTCAAATCCCAAACCCGTCTTTCTGTGGAGCTCTCATGACGCGCATCCAATTGGGTCGGGAGTATTTGGAATATCTACAGGGTTTGTTCCGCTCGCTCAGACATCCGAGGCTTCGGGGTATCTTCTTGCTAGCTGTGCTGGCTTGCCCGAGCCTGCTCAGCCGGGAAGCTTTCGCTGAGCCGGTGGAGTTCACGGTCGACCACGGGCGCTCCTACATTGCAGTCAAGACCGACAAAGAAGGACTCCTGAGCGCCTTCGGAGCAGGACACAACCATGGGATCGTAGCCACCAAGTGGTCGGCTAACGTTTGCTTTGATCCACAAAACGTTTCCGCGTCGCGGATAGCGGTCGCTATCTCAACGGCATCTTTGAGAATTGACACAGCGGAAGCTCGCGAGAAGGCCGGACTTGATCCGGAAGGCCCGAACGCAAATGATGTGCAGAAAATTCAGGAGAAGATGCTCGCCTCACAAAATCTGTCCGCTGAGGAGTATCCCGATATCGAGTTCCAAAGCACGTCTGTCGAATCCACCAACCAGCGGTCATTTCTGGTACGAGGCTCTCTGACGATCCGAGGTAAGCCACAAACCGTATCCCTGCTTGTCTCCTTCGAACGACTGGATGGCCAAATCTACCACTTTTCAGGGCAGTTTCCGGTCAGGCAAAGCAGTTACGGCATTAAGCCTGAGTCGGTCGGAGGAGTCGTGAATGTCAAAGACGAAGTCACCGTCCACATTGGCCTATACGGGAGTTTGACGTCCAAGGCCTGTGAGTAGGCTTTACGCAAGTGCTCCACTTGAGCCGTCGCCGCAGGAAAGTGTGGCTGACAGCTATCTAAACACCCTGCGAACCCTCACTTTGATACGGGAATCCGATGCCCGCTCAGACGAAGAAGTCAGTTGACACGCTCTCGAACTCAGCAGCCCGGGGGACCAGGACAGTCCTGCTTGGCATTTTGACGAGCGCAGCTCTCGCCGCAATCAAGGTCGTCTCTGGTGTACTCGGCAATGCCTACGCCCTCATCGCCGACGGTGTCGAGTCCATGCTCGACATCATCAGCTCTCTAGTTGTTTTGGGTAGCCTCCGGATCGCTTCCCAACCTCCCACGGAGCGTTTCCAATACGGCTATGGCAAAGCGGAGCCGTTGGGAGGGATGGTCGTTTCGATAGCTCTCCTGGTTGCCGCGCTTGGTATTGCAATTCAAAGCGTTCGGGAGATCCTGACGCCCCACCATCTGCCAGCGCCCTTCACCCTGATCGTCCTCGTAATCGTCGTGGCGACCAAAGAAATCATGTTCCGCAAGCTGTCTGCCATAGGAGTCTCGATCGGAAGCCGAGCGATGGAGACCGATGCTTGGCATCACCGCTCCGACGCGCTGACCTCAGCAGCAGCATTCATCGGCATCTCGGTAGCCCTCCTGGGAGGAGAGGGCTATGAAAGTGCCGACGACTGGGCTGCGCTGTCTGCGTGCGTGATCATCGCGTATAACGGCATGCGGCTGTTGCGGGCGTCGTTGGAGGATGTTCTGGATGTGGCACCGCCCGTGGAAGTCGAACGTGCGATCCGGTCGATTGCTGAGGCTGTTCAAGATGTGAGACACACCGAAAAGTGCAATATCCGCCGCAGCGGCTTGGGTCCCCGAGCAGGTCGGCGAGCTCCAGGTCAGAAACGGCGAGGGTCTGCTGGTCCCGCTGCGGGAGCTGGCTGACGTTTTCGAGGCTCCGGGACGCTATTCCATTGATCACGACGAGACGCGAAGACGTCAGACGGTGGTGTGCAATGTGCGCGGACGGGATTTGGCCTCGTTCGTGGAAGAAGCGAAGCGAGCCGTGGATGAGAAGGTGCGTCTTCCCCGCGGCGTCTACGTTGCGTTCACCGGGGCCGCCGAGGCCCGTTCCCAGGCCCAGCACGAGTTGCTTGTTTATTCTCTCCTTGCCGGGGCCGGAATCATGATGCTGCTTTCCATGGTGTTTCATAGCTTCAGAAACAGCCTGTTGCTGTTGGTGAACCTGCCGTTCGCCCTGGTCGGAGGCGTGCTGGCAGCCTTTGTGACCGGCGGTTCGCTTTCGGTCGGCTCGATGGTGGGCTTTGTGACGCTGTTTGGCATCACCGTGCGGAATTCGATCATGATGCTCTCTCATTTCGAGCACATCGTCGCCGTCGAAGGGGAGCTTTGGGGGATCGATGCCGCCGTTCGCGGCGCATCGGAGAGACTGCTCCCCGTGTTAATGACAGCAGTGACTACCGGCCTTGGATTGTTGCCTCTCGCCCTCGGAAGTGGGGAAGCCGGCCGGGAAGTCGAAGGCCCCATGGCCATCGTTATCTTGGGTGGCCTTGCCACATCGACCCTTCTCAATCTGCTGATCTTGCCGACCCTGGCCCTGCAATATGGACGGTTTCAGGCACGTCAGTCGGACCAATAGACTCTCGTGATCCCCGCGCGGAACTATCGTCCCGACTGGTAGCACCGTACGCGGCTGATCAGGTCCCTGGCCGCAACGGAAGGTTCACCCCTAGGAGCCTCTAGCGTCCGTTTGCCATCGCGACTTATCTGTTGGTGGCGATCCTGAAGAAACGCCTAGGCCTGGAAGCCAGCCTCTACCAACTTCTACAGGTGATCAGCATCACCGTGTTCGAGAAAACGCCCATTCTACGGGCCTTTGAGCGCACTGCCTCCAAAGTCGCCCCCCCATCCTTCTAACCAACTGACATTGCTCGACTTATAGCCGGACAATAGTGTGCCACAACCTACAGTTCGATCTCGATGTCGCCCCCTTGTAGGCGCACTGAGTAAGCCGTAACACCTCGCGCCGCGGGGGGCTGTCTCACCTCGCCCGTCTCGAGATCAAAGTGGGCTCCGTGCCAGGGACACTCGACCTCGCCACCCACGACAGAACCTTCCGCTAAGGGACCTCCCCGGTGCGTGCAGACGTTGTCGAGCGCATAGTACTTGTCTCCCGAGCGGATCACAGCAATCTGGCGGCCCTCGATTTCCACAACCTTGGCCGAACGGTCTGCGAGTTCACCCTGTTCAGCGACTTTGACGAAATTTCCCATGGCAGTTCCTCCATCGAGATTTTCTCGACCTCTCCTTTACGTCTGGTCTTTGTGTGGTTTCGATTTTCGCCCCCCGGCGGTTCTCCTGCCGCCAGCCTTGGGAGCAATCCGATACGAGCAATTGCTATCACCGGTCAGCAAGTGAGAGACTCGGCTCACCTCACCGTCAACCAAATCGCGGATAAATATCAATTCCTCTTCACATGCCACCGGGAAGCACCGGGCCACATCGCGAATGGCGCAGTTATGCTCAGTTAGCAGGAACTCTCCAGGACCTAGGCGCTCGGCATCGGCCATGTAGCCACACTCGGTGAGGATGTCGGCCACTGCCCGCACTCGCTGCTCGAACTCCGTTCCCTCCACCCGTGGTCCGAAGAGAGCTTCCATGGCACTCCGGCGCTTCCGAAACAGCTTTCTGACTTTGTCCGTTCCCTCAAGCTGTACGAGGTTGGAAAGTAGCTCGTTGGCCAGACGCGCATACTCTCTCGGAAACTGGCCATCACCCTTCTCGGTCAGGGAGTACACCGCCGCCGGCCTTCCTCTTGAGTGCCGGCGGGATGTGGCCTCGATGAGGCCCTCGGCCTGCAGCTTCAGCAGATGCCGGCCCACGGCCATGGTGGTCAGACCACAGAACTGGGCGATCGTCTTGGCATCGGCAAACCCGTTCCGCTTCAGAAAGTTCAGGATCGCTTTCTGGGTCGACTCCTCTCGAGATCCTGGTTTATTCATGGTGCAACCGGCTTCTTTGCTCAGCGTCACCTAGGATCCGCACCGACGGTCTCCGCCGATTGACGGTGCCGTTGCCTATAAGAGGCTGTGAAGCCGAGCAGATCTTCAAGGCCTTTGCGGTCGAAGAAATCGCCCAACGACTCACCGCGACAAGCGTCGGACTTATAGTACACAAGCAAGGGCCGCAGCTCGGCAACAACCTCGTCGAGAGGAACGAGCTCCTTGTAAGTGAAACCAAGCCGCGTACCCACCAGATTCCCTCCCATGAAGATCTTGTACTTGCCGACGGTTTGGCCTACCAGGCCGATATCGGCCGTGTAGGGCCGGGCGCAGCCATTGGGGCAACCCGTCATACGAATCGTAAACTTCGCGGCACCGAGGCCCAACTTCGCAATCTCTGCTTCCAGCTCATCGACCACCGACGGCATCACTCGTTCCGCCTCGGTGATCGCTAAACCACAAGTCGGCAGCGCCGGGCAGGCCATCGCGTAGCGCCGTGCATGGGAGATTTGTGCCTGGGTTCTGATGCCGTGCCCTTGGAGTAGAGAGAGAATCTCATCCTGCCAGTCCGATTCCAGATCACAAAGCAGAATGCTCTGCTGGGGGGTCAGCCGGGCAGGCATGTGAAAACGCTCCAAGATCCGTCGCAGTCCCGTCTTGAGCCGCATCTCAGCGGTATCCTTGATACGGCCGTTTTCCAGATAGATGCCCCAATAGAACTTGCCATCTCCCTGTGGATGCCAGCCCAGATGGTCCTGGTAGCCGTAGGCCTCTACGGGATAGGGCGGTTCGAGTTCCTGGCGCCCCAGGTACTGCTCGACTTCGGATTTGAAACGAGGCACCCCCCAATCGTGGACGACGTATTTCAGGCGCGCCCGGCGGCGGTTGGCCCGGTCGCCATAATCGCGCTGCACCTTGACAATGGCTGTCACTACCTCGAGCACCTCATCATAGGGCACAAACGCCAGAGGATCGGCGAGCCGGGGAAAGGTATCCTTGGAGGCCGGGGAAGTCCCCATCCCGCCCCCCACGAGCGCGTTGTAGCCGATCAATTCTCCACGGTCGACGATGGCCAGCAGACCGATGTCCTGCGTGTAAACGTCAATGCAGTTGTCCTCCGGCAAGGCGATCCCTGTCTTGAACTTTCGCGGTAAGTATGTATCTCCGTAGAGGGGCTCGACATCCGGCCCCACCGGCTGCTTGCTCACCTGTTCTCCGTTCAGCCAGAGCTCGTAATACGCCCTGGATTGGGGCAGAAGGTGCCGTGAGATGGCATCCGCTGTGGCCTGCATGCGATCGTGGACCCGATCGTCATGATGCGGCGCCGGGCAGGACATAACGTTGCGCTCCACATCGCCGCACGCACCTAAGGTCGTCATCAGTGCTTCGTTGACGGAGCGCAGGACGGGCTTCAGCCCTCCCTTCAGAACGCCGTGCAGCTGAAAACCCTGCCGCGTGGTCACTCGCAGGGTTCCATTCCCATACCGCTCGGCCAGATCGAGTTCCGTCAGAAACTGCCGGGCGGTGATCTTGCCACCGGGAACCTTGGTACGGACCATGAAGGAATAGGATTTGTCTCGGCCGCTACTGCGTTTCCGGGCGTCTCGGTCGTCTTGCTCATAGATCCCATGGAACTTCAGGATCGGAGTGCTGTCACGCCCAAAATGGTCGGAGCTCTGCGACAGCTCCTGCGGGATGGTGCCCCGCAGGAACCGGCTCTGTTTCTTGAGCCGTTCGGCTTTCGGAATTTGGGCCGGGTCGCTCACGGTGGTCTCTCGCCGACGTGTCCTCCCGTCGAGTATACTAAACTTTTGAAACATGTATATTTATTTACTTCGAGCGAACCTGATACAAGGGAAAGAGACGGCCTCGTGGGGATCTCGGCATCATCCGCCCTGCCTCTCTGCGTCGTCGATCTCGCACGAGACTCCGGTGAGCTGCAGTGGAGACTCCATTCTTGGCGATTTACTTGAAGGTCTCGTGCTGCCTACTCGCCGGTCAGGCCAGGGATTGGGAGCCGAGCAAGACAAGCAGCATCCGTATTGTCGGCCACGGAAGAGAGCGTACGGTTCGGGCTGGGAGGTCGAACACCGCGCTAGAGGAAACTGCGTGCAGTTTTGGGGTGAGCAGGGGAACAAATTCTCCAGGTTGAGTCCGGCGTTTTGACGCACGGGGGGGAGGCGGGTCGGCTCCGACGGCTGGAGCAATAGCTTGACTCGGAATGAGAGCACCGCCCGGTGAAGCATCGCGTATCGTCGGAAGTCATGGAGTAAGCCTCAAACCGACACTGCCGCAGGCGACCGGTCCGATTACATGGGGGGGGAAGGCCCGAGAATGGAGGTCAGAAGATGCCATACATCATTGCGGAACCATGTATCGGGGTCAAAGACACCGCGTGCGTCGATGCCTGTCCCGTGGATTGCATTCATCCCAAAAAGGACGAGATGTACGCCGACGGCCGGCCTGGCTACGACGACGTGTTGCAGTTGTACATCGACCCGAGCGAATGCATTGACTGCGGAGCCTGTGTCCCCGTGTGTCCCGTGGAAGCGATTTTTGCCGAAGACGACCTGCCCGAGAAGTGGCAGCAGTTTGTTGAAATCAACGCGAACTACGTCGACGCCAGTCAGTTCCAAGCCGACAAGTTCAAGGCCAAAGGCTGACCGTGAAGCGCTTCACGGCTGCTTGAAGACTGTCTTGCTTGTCCAGCTGTTGCGGGTTTATGGGTGAGGTTCTGCCAGCAGTAACCCTCGCGCTCGCCGATACGAAGCTGTATCCCGAGCGGTACCCGTCGGCGACCAAACGGTGCGGCGGAGCACCGCGGCTCAACATGCACGGTGACAAATGAGAGTTTTTGCCATCTCATTCAACCTTATCGTTCTCGCTGCCCTCGGCCCTCGGAGTGAAAGGAGAGGCTTGTCATGTGCCCGATTGGAAATCGACAGGATCGATCAATACTCGAGCGACGAGTTTGGTCACGCGGTGGAGCAGGTGCTTGAGATAATCAACACCGAAGCAAACGGGCCTGGCTGGGCCCACTCGTAGGGAGCTAAAGGAGATCTTCCGGACTTCTCCCCGGCACGAATGGATGTTAGGGGACATGGCATGGCGCGAAGAGAAATGGCAGCCGGCTTCGGTAACGTCGGCATCAGAGCAGTATAGGTGACGAACACGAACGGCCCTCGCTTTGAGATGGGATGGGGGGCAAGGTGGCTGTCTCCATGCAAGCTCGACGTCCCCGATTGAGGAGGTGTTTGCGTCTAGCGCGGGATTTGGTGAAACGGACCAGTGCCAGAGCCTGCAGCACGAGCCGTACACAAGTCACATCGGGCTTCAAGACTGTGGAACCCACCTGAGCCTCAGAAGCGCGAGAAGAAGGTTGCAGGTATCAAGCGGCCCGGGAACGAGGAGGCTGCCGCGAGGATGACCGTTGGACTATCCGCGAAGCCGATCTCAACAGCGGACCGCGGGACTGGGCTCGGCGAAATCGTAGCCCGGATTCACGGCTCTCCTTTATCTTCAACACGCCGCCTGAAGACCAGCCAACCCTCACAGATCAAGCTAAGGAGCGGATCCATGAACACGCAGTCCAGAATGAAAACCTGAAGACGAACACGGAGGCCGAGAATCCGAGCCACTTCACAGGTCGCAGAAGGCTGCACGCGATAACAGGCGACACGCCACACCTACTGAAACAGGGCAGCGCGTCCCGCCCCGCGCGCCTTCGGCAGGCCATCTGTGAACGCCTTTTCCGCCATGTGGCACGTTGCACAACTCATCTGGTTGTCACCCGAGAGCCGCGGATCGAAAAACAATTGCCTTCCGAGGGCGACCTTCTTGAGAGTCGCCGGATTGTCAGCGGGGGCAGGAGCTACCATCGGTAAGGAAGCCATTGCTTGGCCGCCGGAAGTCTGAGCAAGGATCGACGACAGGACCGTTAGCAGCGGCAACAGGCTGGCGAGGAAGCATCCTGTAGATATGCGATTCCGGATCATCGGCTTTTACGGGCAAGAACGAGGGCGTCCAAGGACGCGGGTCCAGCGCCGACAACAAGCAAAAACAAAGAGCCCAGCAGCATCGAGAAATCGGTGCGTGCTTCGTGCGCCATGCTCCAGAAGCCCGTGTTCAGGAGTATCGGAACCTTCGTGGTCGCGATCGCCGTCAACATCACGACGGTCAACGGAATCGCCGCCAGTCTGGTCAGGAGCCCGAGCAGGACGAGAACGCCACATACAATCTCGACGCAACCGACGAAGGACGCCAGTGTGTCGGGCGCCGGAATGCCGATCTTGATAAACCGCCCAACACCCAGTTGGTCCGGAAACAGGAACTTCTGAATTCCTTCGGAAAGAAAGACCGATCCGACCGCCAAACGGATCAGAAGGGTGGCAGACGGAGCGTGCGTACGAAGAGCTTTGGTAACCGCAAGCATGGGGTATGCCTCGATTTCAAGCGGGAGGAGTGAATTTGGCCAGATCGTAGATGCCAAGAATCTTTTCGTACCTGGCAACTTCTTCCACATTCCTCTCGAATCCGTCTTCACCAAAAAGCTCGTGTTCTTTTCCCTCGAAATCTTCGCCCAGGGCAGCATATTCGTTGGGAGAGACGATCTTGCGTAAGGCTGGGAACAGCACGGTGTCCTCCCGTGCCTCGTGTGGCTCGTACATCCTCACAAATAGCTGCAAGGCGTTACGAAGCTCAGCTCGACTCGAAGCATCTTTCAGGGAGTCGGCTGTGGCCAGACGCTGGATCGTGCCGGTCAAGTCACGGCCCCTCTGGTGCTGGAGTTCCAGCACATCCACCAGTTCAACGAGACTGCCTGCCTTTCGAAAACGAGGGAAGAGGTGTTCCTCCTCCAGCTTTTCGTGGTAGTCCTCGATGAAGGTTCGGATCAGATTCGCCGAACCGATGAGAGGCTCCGGCGGCATCTCCTGCTTCGAGTCGATTCGAGCGATACCTTCGCGGTAGATGAGAAGCACGCGCTTGAGCACGCCGTGCTCGCGCATCAGGTCCTCCGCCGGGGAGACTTCCTCCTCCTGGTTCCCCCGGGCCTCTTCCTTCCCATCTGTCTCGTCTTTGCTTGCAGCCCCTGTTGGTCCACTCGTACAAGCCGTCATCAGCAGACTTCCTCCTGCCGCTGCTCCGCTGAGAAACTGCCGCCGGTTCGTAGTTACATGTGCAAACATCTCCGTCCACCTCCTTTCGTTCGACATACTCCTTCTCGACCTGTTTTGGACAAGGCCATACAGCATTCGTGCACTTGCGCAATCCAACAGAATAGACCCTGCTATTGCGTAGGCTGAAGCGCGGCGCCCTGCCGAATTTCGTCACTTGCCCTGCGAACGATGGTGTCGCCGGCTTTCAGGTCGCCGAAGACCTCAACCATTTCGCCTTGTGTCACTCCGCGCCGGACATCGACCCAGTCCGCCTTGCCATCGACGACGCGAATCACAAAGATCCGCTCTGTGGTCGCCTTGATCGCGGATGCGGGTACAAACAGACTCTCGCCGCCCCGGCTCACCGGCCAGGCAATCTCGGCGTACATGCCCGGCGCGAGTTTTCCGGAACGATTGTCTACGTCCGCTTCCACGGGCATCGTCCGCGTCTCAGAATCTACCGAAAACGCCGGTCGGGCGACGATTCCAGAAAAGGTTTGTCCAGGAAAAGCCGGGATCGTAAATTGCACTCGGCTGCCGATCCGGATGCTCTGCGTATAGGCCTCGGGAACAGGCGCTACAAGCCGTAGACGATCGACTTGCTCGATACGAAACAGCGGTGTCCGCTGGTTTCCTTCGGGTCCCACGAGGCTGCCAGGATCAGCAAAGCGTTGGGAAATGACGCCGTCAATAGGGGCGGTCACGCGCAAATACTTGAGGGTCTCTTCCACGGCGCGGAGAGCCGCCTGTGCGGAAAGAATGCTCTTTTGAAGAGCATCGACTCTGGCCTGATCCGCTTCGGCGGCCTTCTGGGCGAGCACAACGTCGTTGCCCGCTACAACGCCGGGTGTTTTGGACGCCTCCGTGAGCCTCTCGTATGTGCCCTGCGAGCCGGCTCGCTTGGCTTCGGCTGCACTCAGATCCGCCTGGGCGGTTGCAATGCGAGCCTCAGATTCGGCACGCCGGGCTTCGATCTCGGGCGCGACCAGGACCGCAAGCACATCACCCGTCTTCACGCGCGAACCGCGGTCGACCGGCACCGATTCCGCAAAGCCCGTGATCTTGGCGTGAAGATCCACGGCCCGAAACGGTTTCAGCTCCCCGGGGATGTTTGTGGTCTTCTCAACGCGCTGAGCAACAACTTTGCTCAACTCCGTCGAAACAACCGAAGCCGTCTCGGCGCCCAGCAGTGAGAGGCTGCTGCAAAGAGTCGCAGCAATTAGACGGTAAGTGAGGTTCAACATCATTCCTCCTGCCATTTGGTACTAAGCGCCCGTTCGCCTACGCGTCACCTGGCGATCTCTCCAGGCCGCCGTCGTAGTACCGCCCGGTCGGATCATCCGGATCGATCGACGGAAAGTGGACCGCCGATTTCCCTTCTACAATCGCAAACACCGATGGGATGACCAGCAGAGTAGTCAAGGTCGAGGCAATCAGGCCTCCGATCACCGCGATCGCCAAAGGGGCGGTTTGGGCTGTGCCCAGCGCCATCGGGATCATGCCGCTGATCATGACGATGCTGGTCATCAGGATGGGCCGCACGCGCGATTGCGAAGCCTCCACCGCGGCTTCAGCTGAAGTCATGCCCTCGCGCCGATAGTGATCGGCAAACGTACACAACAAAATGGAGTTCGCCACCGAAATGCCGATGGCCATCATGGCGCCCATGAACGATTGGATGTTCAAAGTCGACCCTGTCGCCAATAGCGCCATGCTTACGCCGCAGAGCACGGCGGGAATCGCCATAATGATGGCCAAGGCAATCCGAAGCGACTGAAAGTAGGCAGCCAAAAGAATAAAGACAGCGACAATCGACAGGCTCAAACCGAGCTTTAGGTTGTCGATCATCAGGTTCATCGGGGCCACTTGCCCTCGAACCGTCACGGTCACCCCGCGAGGCGCTTCCGGCAACGCTTTCAGCGCCGAAGAAATATCGGCCGCAGCGGACCCGAGATCGCTGCCCGCGACGTTGGCGTTTACCGTCAGCATGCGTTGCATGTTGATGCGATGATATTCGCCGTAGGCGGTCCCTTCCGCGACGCTGGCGACATCGCGAAGCAACGTCGGTGAAACATGATTCGCTTTCACTGGCAAGCTGGCAATGTCGTCGATTGAAGAGACACGGGCCTGCGGGGTCTCGACCTGGACTTGATAGGCAATACCGCTCTTGGGATCTGCCCAATAGACCGGCGTGGTGAATCGGCTGGACCACGTTGCGGGCGCGAGCGCTCTTCCGACGTCTGCTACCGTAACGCCCAGCTGGGCAGCGCGTTCGCGGTCCACATCGATGTCGAGAGTCGGATAGTTCAGAAGCTCGCCCACCTGTACATCGCGCAGAGACGGGATCTCGCGCAACTTTTCGACAATCGAGTTGGCATAAGTTCGATTGACTTCCAGGTCGGCGCTCGAGACGGCCACCTCAATCGGCGTCGGGGCGCCGAAACTCATGACCCGGCTAACCAAGTCGGCGGCCTCGAAAGTCACGGTTGCGCCCGGCGCAATTGCAGGGAGCTGCTGCCGCAAGCGTTCCTGCACCTCCGCCGTGGAGATGCCGGCGTCTTGCTTCAAGTCCACGAGCATGACCGCCTCATGAGGGCCGCCCGTCCACAGAAAGATCAGGTTCACCGGAAAGCTGGACGGTTGTACGCCAACGAAGGCCAGCGACCTTTCGACGTTCTCAGGGCCCACTTCATCCCGGATAGCCGCCAGGACTCTCTGAGCGAGCACTTCGGTGCGCTCGACGCGCGTTCCCGTGGGGGCTCGCAGACGCATTTGAAGCATGCCAGGATCGCTACTGGGAAAGATCTCCGTGCCGAGCCGGGAACCGGCAAGGAAGAGAATCGCCGCAGCGGAAAGGAGGTAGATCGCGGCGACCGGCCACCGAAACTGTACGACTCTGCCGGAGATGCCGCCATAAGCAGACCGCACGGGATCGAACCACGACCCTTGCGTGTGTCCTCCTGGAGTGATGCCCTTGCGATGGAGCCAAGTTTCTAGGATGGGAACAAGAGTGCTCGCCAGGAAGTATGAAGAGGCCATCGCGAATCCGACCGCCAGCGCCAAAGGCACAAACATGGCCCGCGCCACGCCGGACATGAAAAACGAGGGTGCGAAGACCGCCAGCATGCAGAGCATGATGAGCAGCCGGGGAATCACCACCTCGCGGCTGGCTTCGAGAACCGACCGGGCGACGGGCTTGCCTTCACTCAGGTGGCGGTGAATGTTCTCGATCGCAATTACCGACTCATCGACGAGGATGCCGATTGCCAGCGTCAGACCGCCGAGGGTCATCAGGTTAATCGTCTGTCCTGCGGCCCACAGCGCGACGACCGCCGAAAGCAAAGCTACGGGAATCGTCAGCACGACTACGATGGCGCTGCGCAGACTACCCAGCATGAGGAAAATTGCGCCGCCGGTGAGCAGGGCGCCCAGCAGCCCTTCAACGCGAAGCGCTTCGAGGGCGTCGGTCACATAGAACGACTGGTCGAATTCGAAAGATATGTTGATGTCATCGGGGATGCCGGCTCGAAAGCTAGGAAGCGCCTCCCTTACCCGCCGTACGACGTCGAGGGTAGAAGCATCGGCGCGCTTGGTCACCGCGATGTAAACGGCTCGTCGGCCATCGACCAGAGCGTAGCTGGTCAAGATATCGGCGGCGTCTTCGGCGTAACCGATGTCCCTGAGATACACCGTCGGCCCCGGGCCGCTACGGACAGGCACGTCGTCCAATTCCGAAGGCTGCTGGACTGTGGAATTCACGGGCGCCATAAAGGCCATATCGCCGATCCGGACGTTGCCGGACGGAGTGATCGTATTGGTCTTTGCGATCGCCTGAACGACCTCGTCGGCGGACATATTGTAGGAACGCAGGCGATCCGGATCAACGTGCACCACCAGGCTGCGCGCCGTGCCCCCGAAGGGCGGAGGCGCGGAGACTCCGGGAAGACGCGCAAACATGGGTCGAACCCGGAACAATGCCAAATCTGAAACCTCATCCACTGTCCTGGTTTCACTCGAAAAGACGAGATAGCCCACTGGAGCGCTGCCAGCATCGAAACGCATGACGAACGGCGGTACCGTTCCCGGCGGCATGAAGGAGCGAGCCCGGTTTACCTGCGCCACGGTCTCGGCCATCGCCTGCGCCATGTCGGTGCCTTCATGGAAGTGCAGGCTCATCAGAGCCGCTCCCTGTATCGAACGCGATTCCACATAGTCGATGCCGCTGACGTAGAGGAAGTGATACTCGTAGTAGTTGACGAGATAGCCCTCCATCTGGGCGGGGTCCATGCCGCCATACGGCTGGGCGACGTAAATGATGGGCGTGCCGAGTTGGGGGAAGATGTCAGCCTTCATCCGGTTGAGGGCCAGGAGTGAGCACAAAGCGACGCCCAAGATCGCCATGAGAATGGTGATCGGACGTCGCATCGCGGCGTGAATCAGCCACATAAGAATTCCTCCGGTTCGGTGACAGACGCCGCGTCCGTCATGGGGCCGTCTGGTTCAACAGATCGTCGATGTCGCCCTTCGCGGCAGCGACGGCGAACAAGGCGCGCCATACGCTGAGCCGTGCAATGGCATCGTCGATTTCGGACTGGCGCAACAACCGCAGCGCGTCGGCTACCTCGATGACAGTACCGAGTCCTGCTCGATAGCGCTCGCGGGCTTGCGTCTCGAGCACCTGCGCCGCCTGCAAGGCAACCGGTGTGCGTTCGGCAATACGACGAGCGTTCTCGACCTGAACGCGAGCCCTTTCCGCCTCGCCGCGAAGACGCTGGATCACGCCGTCGTAGCGCGCCGACTCGGCATTCTCGTTGAAGCGCTCGATTTCCTGACGCACCCGGTTTTCCTTGAAATCGAAAACCGGGAACATAATGTTCATCCCAACTGCCCAGTTGCCCTCAGAGGGACCCAAGCCATGGCCGCCTCCTTTGAAAGTGCCGTCCACGCGAGCGCCCGTGCCTCTGCCGTACACGGCCGACTCCAAAAAGAACCTCGGCCGGTAGCCTTTCTCCAACGCTCTGCGGCGTGAGCTCACCACGTTGACCTCGGCATTTTGAACCTCCGCCAGTGGGTGGTGCGCCAAGTCCGCCGCTGGGAGAGCGCCTTGTGGCGGGGAAGACAAGAGCGCTCCTACCGCGACATCAACCTTGTCTCCAGCACGGCCGAGCGATTCGGCCAGTCCGGCCTGCGAAACATCCCTCGCCTGCTCGGCGCGAATCAACTCGATCTGCGCCTGAGCTAACTCCGCTCTCGCCCGCGACTCGTCTGCGCCCGCGCGAAGTTGATTCTGGACCAACACCGAGATGGAATTGGTGAACACCTCCATGCGATCCACGTTCGCGCGCGCCGCCAGAACCGCCTGCTCGGCGGCTACGACAGACAGGAACGCCTCAGCCGTCGCGAGCGACACGCCCAATTCGGTGAGATCGCTCGTGGCCTTCTCGCGCCGTCGAAAAGACTCGGCTAACGCGACGTTCGCACCGCGCAACCCAAAATCAAACGGCTCCCAGGAGAAACGGGCCCCGGCGGCGCTGCCAAATGTGCTACTGATTGTGGACTCATCCAGCACTGGGCCGGAGATAGCCGGAATGACTCCGTTCGGCAAGATTAGACCGAAGACGTTGTTCCGAGTGGCCCGGTTGAACTGCAACAGCAGATCCGTACGAGGAAGATAGGCCGTGCGAGCGAGGCTGATCCCGGATTCCGCTGCTGCCGTATCGGCAAGGGCCGCTCGAATGGCGGGGTAGTGTGTCCGCGCGTATTCGACGGCGGCCTTGAGCGTCAACGGAGTCGGCGGGGAGGCTGTTGACTGAGTGCCAGCCTGTACATTGCCGGCTGCAAGAACAATCGCTCCAAAAAACGATTCCCAAAACAGAAAGCCCACTAGAACGACTACTCTTTTCATCTTCGCTAGACCTTCTCCGTGTACGCGATGCGGCTGGCAATGCCGGCTGGCCGGGGCATCACGCCGGTTCCTCTTTACGCTTTTTGCGATTGGTTTGCTTCTCCAGCAAAGCTCGAAGCTCGTCGACCGTGAAAGCCTCCCCGACGAGTTCCATAAGGCGTAGCTTTTGGACTCTCAGATAGGTGCGCCCCTGCGCCGTCAGCCGGTAGTACTTGCGGAGCTTGCCATCCACGACCTTGTCCTCCCGGCGCACCAATTTGTCGCGTTCGAGCCGGTGAAATCGCGGATAGAGATGACTGGCACTCAGGCGGTAGCCATGGCGAGCTAGTTCTTCAATCATCCATAGGCCGTATAGCGGCGCCTCGGACGCATGGTGCAGGATATGCAGCTCGATGAAATCAACATGAAGATTCTTTTGTCGCTTCATGATATCGATACCTGAGAA
>Ga0187893_10005039_pt1 | contig 24244 bp, 21 predicted proteins | sample MA1701074metaG_FD_139574 | JGI IMG/M metagenome (GOLD analysis project Ga0187893, IMG submission 139574) | White microbial mat communities from a basaltic lava cave in the Kipuka Kanohina Cave System on the Island of Hawaii, USA - MA170107-4 metaG ...
TGCTCCGGCGGTCCGCGGCTCCGCACTGCTCGCCGCTCCCTCCGATCCTCGCGCTGGCGCGCTCGGTCTCCGGGCGGGCCTCGCAGCCGCCCGCTGGCGCGGGCGCCCGGCTGCTCCGGCGGTCCGCGGCTCCGCACTGCTCGCCGCTCCCCTCACTCGCTCAGAATATGCCGCCGGATCGTCCGGATGAGCTGGTCCGGGTCGAACGGCTTGACCAGATACTCCGCCGCGCCGGCATTCCGTCCGCGGTTCTTCTCGGGTTCGCCATCCAGCGCGCTCAGGAAAACGATCGGGATGTGGCGAGTCGCAGGGGCGCCGCGCAGCTCGAGGCAGACCTCGAAGCCGCTCATGTCGGGCAGCATGACGTCGAGAAGGATGAGCGCCGGAGGCTCTTCGGCTGCCTGCCGGATCGCCGACCCGCCGTCGAAAACGCCCCGGTAGCGGAAGCCCGCCAGGGCCACGTAGGCCCCGACCAGCTCGTTGATCTCCGGGTCGTCCTCGACGACCAGCACATCGCGACCGGCCTCAAGCTTCATCGAGTTCCGCCTTCACCGCCGCAGCTCCGCTTGGTAACCTACCACCGCTCATCTCTGCTTTCGGCAGAAGGAACCAAGAACTTGGAGTGGGAAAAACCCGATCCGCCGGTCGTCCTGCGGGCGATCGAGATCTACGTCGGGATCGCTTACGGAGCGAACCCCCCGCGAGGGGTTTCGGCCTACGCAGAGCGGCTGCGGAGCCTTCCGCGCGCCGAGTTTTACGCCAGCCCATGCTTCGAGGCGACGCCGGAGGCGGATCCGACCCGTTTCAGTCTGCGGCTCGGAAACCGGCATTACCAGCACATGAAACTCGTGGTGGAGCGCGCCCCCGCGGGCCGAGGGTTTCTCTTTCGAGTCGATACCCACGATCTGCACGCCTGTCCGGACCCCACGGCGCCGGATTACGGGGACTTTCGCCGCCTGATGGCGGTCAATCGCTCGCTGGGCCAGGAGATCGAGGCCGCCTGGGCTCGCGAGGGCATGCCGACCTTCAAGTCCTTCTTGAAGAGCGATCTGGAGCGCCGGCAGGTGATTTGAGGGCCTCGGTGGACGTCTCGGAAAGGAGACCTATGCGGCGACGAATTCAGCAACCCGGGATCATTCTCTCGACCCTGGCGTTCTGTCTTCTCGGAGGCTTCGGCTGTAGATGGAACGGCGAAGTCCGGGAGGCGGCCGCCGCCGCCCCGGCGGTGGACTTGGAGCTTCGCGGCTCGCGCATCATCGGCTGCTGCTGCGCGTCGCCCTGCCCCTGCCGCATCAACAAGAAGCCGATGCTCTGCCACGGCTGCGACCACACCGATGCGGTGCATGTGGACAAGGGCTACATCGGCAAGACCCGGATGGACGGAATAAGCTGGGTCGTCGTCGGTCGCGGATTCGGCGAGGCGAAGGAAGGCAACTGGGTCTACGTCTACGTGAGCGACCGGGCGAGCGACGAGCAGGTCAAGGCGCTTCAGGGCATGCTCGAGGCCGACATGAAGGCCTGGGGACCGAAGGCGCAGTACCTCGCGGGCGACTTCAAGGGGATGCGGAAGGTGCCGATCGCCTACGAGGTAACGGCCGACCGGCGCGAGTATCGTGCGTCGATTCCCGGCATCCTCGACCTGCACACGAAGGCCATCGTCGTGCCCGGCCACAAGGAGCCTGTCGTGTCGACCGGAATCTTGGATGCCTTCGGGGACCGGCTCGTCCACGCCGACGCGCTCGCCCACAAGTACAACGACCCCGAGATCAAGTACGCGTGGGACCTGACGGGCCGCCAGAGCAACACGTCCGATTTCGTCCTCGACGCCCGCCGAAGGGCCCAGGGCGCCATCGGATGGGGCTGCTGGACGGCCCACGTCGACTTCAAGGATCAAGAGAAGTACCAGGAGCAGATGGTGGAGCACAAGTGAGTCCGTACGGATCTTCATCCGCGGCGGCCTGAAACCTTTTCTCATAGAAATTCCTGCGCTCCCATCTATCATGGCCCCCTTCAATCCGGTGGTCACTCCGCGAGCCGAACGAACCGATTCATGAGTTCCCCTGCGCACCCTGCCGAGATCAAGGGAATCCCCCACGAACACTACTGCCTCCTCCACTCGACGGCCCACGTCATGGCGGCCGCGGTCCGGAGGCTCTGGCCGGACGTGAAGCTCACCGTCGGGCCGCCGATTTCGCGCCCGTACCGCGGCTTCTACTACGACATGGACCTCGAGCACCGCATGGGGCCGGAGGACCTGCCGAAGATCGAGGCCGAGATGCAGAAGATCGTGAAGGAGGACCAGCCCTTCGCTCGCAAGGTGATGCAGAAGGGCGAGGCTCTCTCCTTCTTCAAAGCCCAGGGGCAGGAATACAAGCTCGACCTGATCGAGGCCAAGGCGGGCGCCGCCCCCGAGGCCGACGCCGAAGGGGTCGAGGGCGACGTTGTCACCGCCTACACGAACGGAGACTTCACCGACCTCTGCAAGGGGCCGCACGTCGCTCGCACGGGTCTCTGCCGGCACTTCAAGCTCCTCAACGCCTCGGGCTCCTACCTCTGGGGCGACTCCTCGCAAAAGCAGATCCAGCGCGTCTACGGGATCGCCTGGCCGTCGGCGGACGAGCTGAAGCGCGATGTTGCGCGGCACGAAAGCGCCGACGAGCGCGACCACCGGAGGATCGGCCGCGACCTCAAGCTCTTCCAGCAGCACCCGGAGTCGCCCGGTACGTTTTTCTGGCTTGCGAAGGGGACGCTCATCTACAACACCCTGGCCGAGAAGATGCGCCGCCTCCTCTTGCGGAGCGGGTACCAGGAAGTGCGTACGCCGCTTCTTTACCACCAGTCGCTCTGGGAGACCTCGGGCCACTGGGAGAAGTTTCGCGAGAAGCTCTTCATGTTCGGCGAGGAGGGCCAGTCAATGAGCCTGAAGCCCATGAACTGCCCGGCGCACATGCTCATCTACCGGAGCGAGCGGCGCAGCTACCGCGAGCTGCCGCTCCGGATTCACGACCAGGGGGTCCTGCACAGGCGCGAAGACCGCGGCGCCGTCGAGGGCATCCGCCGCTCCTTCCAGTTTTGCCAGGACGACGCGCACATCTTCCTCCGGCCGGACCAGGTCGAGGTGGAGATCGCCGCCCTCATCTCGATGATCCGGCGCGTCTACGGCGCCTTCGGGATCGAGTTCAAGTGCTACCTGAGCACCTCCGACTGGGAGAAGCACCCGGAGAGGTGGCTCGGCACCCGCGACGTATGGAGCCGCGCGGAGGCAGACCTCGCGCGCGCACTCGAGAAGAACGGCATCCCGTTCCAGACCGATCCGAACGAGGCCGCCTTCTACGGCCCGAAGATCGACTTCATCACGCCCAACGTTTTCGGCGAGTTTGAGCACCAGTGCGCCACGATCCAGCTCGACTTCAACCTTCCCGAGCGGTTCGACCTGAAGTACGTCGACGCCGACAACGCCGAGAAGCGGCCGATCGTCGTCCACCGTGCGATCTACGGCAGCTTCGAGCGGTTCATTGCGTCGGTGATCGAGCAGACGGCCGGGAAGTTCCCCGTCTGGCTGGCGCCGGTCCAGGTCAAGGTGCTCACGATCTCCGAAGGCGCGGTCCCGTACGGCCTCAAGGTCTTCGAGGCCATGCAGGCGGCCGGGCTCCGAGTGGAGTTCGATGACCGCGACGACAAGATCTCCTACAAGATCCGGTCCGCCTCGAAGGAGAAAAACCCCTACATCGTCGTCGTCGGCGGCCGCGAGGCGGAAAAGGGCACGGTCAACGTGCGTGCCCGGGAGGAGCCGGAGCGCCAGGAAGAAGTGGCCCTTGAGGCGTTCATCGCCAAGGTGCGCGCCGAGAGCGAGATGGATTTCTGAGAGCGAGAACGAAAGTTCAGAGAAAGGAGCCTTTCATGCCGCACGTCCTTCCCCCCTTGCCCTACCCGTACGAGGCGCTGGAGCCCCACATCGACTCCCAGACGATGAAGCTCCACCACGACCTACATCACAAGGCCTACGTCGACGGCCTGAACGCCGCCGAGGACAAGCTGGCCGCGGCCCGCGCCTCGGGGGATTTCGCGGCTGTGAAGGCGCTTTCGCGCGAGCTGGCCTTCCACGGCTCCGGCCACTTCCTCCACTGCATCTTCTGGAGCAACCTCGCTCCGGCGGGGAAGGGAGGCGGGGGGCAGCCGGCGGGGGACCTGCTCGCCCAGATCAACAAGGACTTCGGCTCCTTCGAGGCTTTCCAGAAGCAATTCTCAGCCGCGGCGACCACGGTCGAAGGCAACGGCTGGTGCATCCTCGTCTGGCAAGGCCCCCCCGGGCTCTCGAAGCTGGAGATCCTCACGAGCGAGAAGCACCAGGTGAACACGCAGTGGACGACGGACCCCATCCTCGTGATCGACGTCTGGGAGCACGCCTACTACCTCAAGTACCAGAACCGCCGCGCGGAGTACGTCAAGGCGTTCTGGAACGTCGTCAACTGGTCGGACGTAACCGCCCGCTTGGTCAAATCGAAGAAATAGTCATCTCCTCCCCAGCTTGCGCAGCGGCTCCCGCCGGTCGGCGATCTCGAACGCAGCGGCGAAGACAAGCCGGACGATGCGGGTCATCTTCGCGTAATTGATCTTGTCCGGCGTATCGGTGGGCCGGTGGTAGTCCGGGTGGAACCCCGTGCAGAAGAAGGCGATCGGGATTCCCTTCTCGCCGAAGCTGTAGTGGTCGCTTCTGTGGTAGAGGCTCTCCTCGTCGTACTCGAGGTCGAGTCCCACGAGCTTGTTGGCGGAGAGGACGGCGCGGTGCATGTCCCTGCTGTGCCTCTCGGCCCCCACGACGTGGACCGAGTTGGTGTTGTCTTCGGGCTTGTCCTTGTTCCGGACCTCTTCGTTGCGTCCGATCATGTCCATCTGAAACTCCGCATAGAACCGATCGAGCGGAATCGGGCCGCGCTCGACGAAGTGCCGCGAGCCCCAGAGCCCCTTCTCCTCGGCCGCAAAGAGCATGAAGACGAGGCTGCGAGCCGGCCGGCGCGGGCCGGCCGTGAAGGCCCGGGCGAGGGCGAGGACGCCGGCTGTGCCCGACGCATCGTCATCGGCTCCGAGGTAGACCTTGCCACCGTTCACGCCGACGTGGTCCAAGTGGGCGCCGATCCCGACGACCTCGCCGCGCAGCACGGGATCGGAGCCGTCGAGAATCCCCACGACGTTGTGCGTGGTGCGGACGGCGGTCTTCCTCCGGACCGTGAGGCGGACCTTGACGCCGTCGAGCGGAAAACGCGGGAGCCTTCCGTCCAGCTTGAGCAGTTCCGCGACGCTCACGCTCCGCGATCGGAGGATCCGGTCGGCCGCAGCGCCGCTGATGAAGACCACGGAAGGTTGCGACGGGTCCGCCGCAGGAGGGTTTCTGTGGGCCGGCCACTCCCGGGAGGAGAGCCCTTCGCGCCTCCGCACTCTTTCATCGGACACGATGGCGATCCGCGTCGCGCCCGCCGCGAGAGCGGCCCGGCTCTCGTAGCGGTTCTTTCCGGGCCGAGGCAGGACAAGGACCACCCGCTCCCGGACCGGCAAGCCCGCGAAGTCGTCGGGGGCATCCTCGGCGGCGCCCTCGCCGTGACCGGCGAAGCACCAATCCTGCGTCCATCCCATCTCGGTGAGATCGCGCAGGGCCAGGTTCCCCTCGAAGCCCAGGTGATCCTTGCCCGTCGGATCCTCGATGTCGAGGCCGCTTGAGGCCCCGTCGACCTCGCTGCGATGGAGATCCAGGGCATGGTAGAAGGATCCCGCATCGCCCGCGGGCTTGAGGCCGTACCTCTCGAAGAGGGTCGCCGCGTAGCGGGCCGCGACGTCGTAGCCGCGAGTCCCCGACTCCCGACCTTCGAGTTCGGGCGAGGCCAGAAAGCCGACCCAGGCCCGCAGGTCTGCCTCCTCGATGGCGTCAAATCCCGGGCGAAGGAACGGAGGGGGCGGGGGCAGCGCCGCCGGATCCGGCGGTTGATCGGCCGGCGCGGGAGGAGCGAACCCACCGCAAGCGAGCACGACGACGCAGGCGTACCGTTTCATGGGGTTTCCACAACCGAGTTGCATCACAGCGCCGGTTGCCTTCCTTCCGCGGGACCTGAAACAAGGGGCCCATGATAGCACGGACGCGACGCGAGATGCTGCAGGCGGGATGCGTCCCTTGAATTCCCCCAGGCGACTCCCTAAAATCTCCAAACGTTTCAAGGATTTGAAATGAGAATCGCTCGTTCAAACATCCGTCTAGGGTGTGATTCCCTTTGTACCTGTAGCTAGGGAGCGTGTCTGCGCTCCCATCCCTCCGATCCGGCCCTGGATCCGGCGGTAGAAAGCGGCGTCGGCGCAGGTCGCAGATCCCAGACGCGGGCGAGCCAACCCCGCATCCCTTTCTGTCCTTCTCTCAGCGCCGGCGAATCTCACCCCTTTGCCCCCGGCCTCCGTCATCCCGATGTTCGGTGTCGTGCCCCTCAATCGCGTCGACTGTGGACTGATAGACCATTGAAGCAGTGAACGACCTCTACCCGATTTTCATCAAGCTGGCCAGCCGCCCTTGCGCCGTCGTAGGGGGCGGCGAGGTTGCACTCCGCAAGGTGGAGGGACTTCTCGAGGCCGGAGGGAAGGTGACCGTGATCGGCCCGAACCTCCACCCGGGCCTCGCTGCACTCTACCGCGAGGGAAAGGTCTCCTGGATCGCACGCCGTTACGTTCCGGGGGACCTGGCGGGATCGATGCTCGCCATCTCCGCCGTCGACGATCCGCAGGTCTCCGCCGCCGTCTTCGCCGAGGCCGAGGAGAGGAGAATCTTCCTCAACGCCGTCGACTACGATCCGCATTGCAGCTTTCATGTGCCGGCCGTCGCGGCGCGCGGCGATCTCAAAATCGCGATTTCGACCGGCGGAAAGAGCCCTGCGCTCGCTTCGCGGATCCGACGGGAGCTGCTGGCCGGCATCCCGGAGAAGCTCGATCGAGCGCTGGCGGTCCTCGGCGGTCTCCGTGCGAGAGTCCTCGCGCGCTTTCCGGACGACCCAGCGAGGCGCAAGGCCATCCTCGTGGCGCTGGCGGGCAGCGTGCGGCTCGATCTTTTCGCGTCGCCCTCACGTCCGGGCTCTCCTCGGGCCGGGGCGCGGATCGAGCGGGGCAAGGTGTACCTCGTCGGCGCGGGGCCCGGCGACCCGGGCCTGTTGACCCGTCGAGGGGCCGAGCTGATCGCCGAGGCCGATGAGGTTCACTACGACCGGCTCGTCGGGCCGGGAATCGTCGCGCTCATCCCGGAAAACGTCCGGCGGATCTTCGTGGGGAAGGAGGTGGGGGACCCCAACCGGCCCGACACAGCGCATCTCCTTGTCGAGGCCGCCAAGGAAGGAAGGGCGGTCGTGCGCCTCAAGGGAGGAGATCCGCACGTTTTCGGCCGCGGGGGCGAGGAGATGCTTGCCCTCCTCAAAGCCGGCGTCCCCTTCGAGGTCGTGCCGGGAGTCTCCGCGCTGAGCGCGGTGCCGGCGAGCGCCGGCATCCCGATCACCTTCCGCGGGCTGGCCCGCGAAGTCGTGATCCGCAGCGGTTATCACCGAGAGGACTCGACGACCTGCGGGAAGCTCGCAGGCCGCTCCGAGGGCACCACCTACGTCTATTTCATGACGATCGGCCGACTCTCGGAGATCGTTGAGGAGCTTCTCGGCGAAGGGCTCGATCCCCAGACTCCCGTCGCTGTCATCCAGAGGGGGACGCTCGCCGACCAGCGGGTCCTCCATGCCGCCCTCGGCGACCTGGTGGCTCGTGCGGCGCGCGAGAGTCTTTCACCGCCGGCCCTCCTCGTCGCCGGCGAAGTCGTCCGCTTCGCCCGCTGGAGGGAGTTCCTCCCGCTCCTCGACGGCTGTCTCGCCGAGGGCCAAGGCTCCGCAGCGCACGGCGCGCGGACGTCGGAGTGAGCGGGCGATGGCTCCGATCCCGCTCGACGAGCTGGAGAAGGCGGCCGCCGCCGCCCGCGCCTCGGGCATCGACGGCGACGCTCGCGCGATCCTGCGCTGGGCGCGGGACCTCCTGGGGGACGGGCTCATGATGAGCACTTCGTTCCAGAAGGGAGGGATGGTGCTCCTCCACATGGTGAGGGAGTTGATGCCCGATCTGCCGATTTACTTCCTCGACACCGGCTTCCATTTCCAGGAGACGCTCGACTTCGCCGAGAAGATCCGGCGAGAGTGGGGGTTGAACATCCTTTCGAGGACCGGAAAGCTCCACGGCGAGGACTTCAAGGCCAAGTACGGCAACCTCTACGAGACCGACCCCAACCTGTGCTGCCACCTCAACAAGGTCGAGCCGAACAACGAGCTTTTGACCGAATACCAGGGCTGGATCACCGCCATCCGGCGGGACCAGGCGTCGACGCGCGCCCAGGCGGAGACGCTGGAGGTGCTCGAGGGAGGGAAGCTGAAAGTCCAGCCGCTCGCGCACTGGACGCGGGATCGGATCCACGCCTATCTGGAGGAGCGCCGGCTCCCCGTGCACCCGCTGTACGAGCGGGGATACGCAAGCATCGGCTGCGGTCCGTGCACGCAGCCGTCGGGCGATTCCTCCAACGAGCGAGCAGGCCGCTGGGGGGGGAAGAAGGTCGAATGCGGCCTCCACACGTTCTGGAAAAAGCGCGGCGGCATTCCGACAGTTGGAGGGACGCCTCCCGGCGCGGCTCCCGAGCCTCCCCCGGCGACAGGGTGAGCCGCGCTTCCGATAATCGGGGCCGCTCGAGCACTCCCGCTTCCGCCGAATCCCTTTCAAGTCCCGCTCGCCGTGTGGCCGAAAGATGGACGTAACGAGGGTGGAGGGTATGGATTGAGATCTAGGGGAGACATCGGACTCGTGGCGCCCCACTTGGCGGTCATTCACCGCGGCAGACAGCAGCCGGCCTCGCTCGAGGCGCTGCTGAGCGGCGATTTCCGCTTGAGCATCGCCGGCTCGCTCGAATCGGCGCTCGATGTCGTCCACAAGGACCGGCCGCTCGCCATCGTGATCGTTGAAGATGAGACCCCCGAGGCGGTCCTGAGCGCCTTGCAGAGCGTGGAGGCGAGCCGGATGCTGCCCGTGGTCGTCGTGGGCGGGCGGCTCTCGCCTCAGCGGGAAGCCGCTCTCCTCGATGCCGGCGCCGAAGAATGGCTCGCCGACGACTGCGAACCCTCGATCTGCAAGTCCCGCATCCACACGGTCGCTCGCAGGGCGCTGAAAGTCCGCAATCTCGAAGGCGAGCTGGAGAAGATGAACTCGTTCGTGAAGACCGTCACGCACGACCTGAAGAACCCAATGGGAGCGATCATCTCGCGTGCGGAGCTGCTGGAAGTCGCGGTGAGCCAGAACGACATCGACGAAGCGCTGGACCTCATCAAGGGTATCCGCCAATGCGGCGAGAACGCACTGGACTTCATCCAGGATTTGCTGGGGCTCCTGCGCGAGGGGACCCAGGTCCTGCGGAAGCAGGAAGTGCCCGCCGCGGAAATCATCCGGGAATCGTTGGCCTCGCTTGATCTCAAGATTCGCAACTCCAAAGCCGTCGTGGAGGTCGCGCCCGACCTCCCGACCATCTTCTGCGATCGAAACCGGATGGTGCAGGCGTTCGTCAACGTCATCGACAACGCCGTCAAGTACGTCGCAAGGGGGATGGCGCCGAGGGTGAAGATCACCTCCCTGAACACTCCTCACTCGAACACCATCGTCGTCAGCGACAACGGCATCGGGATGGATGTGGTCGACACCAAGCGGATCTTCCAGAGCTTCGTCCGGCTCCCCGATGCGGACCCGTTCCCGGGGACGGGGCTCGGTCTGGCCATCGTTCGGCGCATCGTCGAAGCGCACGACGGCGAGGTCTTCGCGCGCAGCCACCGCGGGAAGGGGAGCGAGATCCACATCATGCTGCCGACGCAGCAAGCGGTTCCAGTCGAGGTGGTTTGAGGATGGGGATGATCAAGTCGCGCAAGATCCTCATCGTCGAGGACAATCCGGTGGTGAGCAAGGTCCTGGAGAGGTACACCCAGACCAAGCTCGACTGCGGCCTGACGGTTCATCTGGCTTCGGATGGGCTGAAGGGCTACGAGATGGCCGTAGCCCAAAAACCGGACCTGATCCTCCTCGACCTGAACATGCCCATCTACAACGGAAAGTGGTTCCTGGAGACTTCGAAGATCGATCCTCTCCTCGCAGACACTCCGGTCATCGTCTACTCCGCTGCGGACGACAACGCCGTCAAGTTGATCCAAAAGGAGTTCCCGGCGGTCAAGGCCGCGCTGAAGAAGCCGGTCACTCCCTCCCACTTGGTGAAGGTCATCCAGCAGTACCTCTCCATCTGACGCCCGTCGCCGCGTATACTCACCGGCCCGATCTGCCCACGCCGAAAGTTACCTATGGAGAACTCCATGCAATCGACCGCGGCCTTGCTCCTCGTACTCGCCTTCTCACCCGGGGCTCCCGCGGATCCCTCGCCGGCGAACTGGCCCCAGTTCCGCGGCCCGCTGGCCGCGGGCTCGTCGATGGAGAAGGCTCTCCCTCTGCGCTGGGACCGCGAAGAGAACGCCGTCTGGAAGGCGCCGGTCCCCGGCTCGGGCTGGTCGTCGCCGGTCGTGTGGGGAAGGAGGATCTTCCTGACCTCGGTGGTCGCGGAGGGAAAAGGGGAAGAGCCGCGCAAGGGGCTTTACCTGGGGGGGGAGCGCCCCCGCCCGCCCGAGGCGGTCCATCGCTGGATCGTTCTCTGTGTCGATCTGGAAACGGGCCGAATCCTCTGGGAGAGGGAGACGCACAAGGGCGCTCCCGAGAGCCCCCGCCATCTCAAGAACACATACGCATCGGAGACGCCGGTCACCGACGGCGAGCGGGTCTACGCCTACTTCGGCAACGTGGGGCTGTTCGCGTACGACATGGAAGGGAAAAGCCTCTGGTCGCAGAAACTGGGGAGCTTTCGAACTCGAAACGGCTGGGGAACTGCGTCCTCTCCCGTCCTCCACGAGAAGCGCCTTTACATCCAAAACGACAACGAAGATCGGTCCTACCTTCTGGCCTTCGATGCCAAGGGCGGCCAGGAAATCTGGCGGCGGCTGCGAGATGAAAAGAGCAACTGGTCCACCCCTTTCATCTGGGAGAACGAGAAACGTTCTGAGCTGGTCACGACCGGCTCGGGCGCCGTCCGTTCGTACGATCTCGACGGGAAGCTCCTCTGGGAGCTGAAGGGGATGTCCTCCATCACGATCCCGACTCCCACCGCGGCCTTCGGTCTCCTCTACATCAGCTCCGGGTACATCCTCGATCAAGAACGGCCGGTCTACGCCATTCGCCCCGGCGCAAGCGGCGACATCTCGCTCGCGAACAAGGAGACCCAGAACGGCTCCATCGCCTGGTCCAAGCGGCAGGCGGCTCCGTACCACCCGTCGCCCCTCATCTCCGGGGATCACCTCTACATCCTCCACGACCGGGGCTTTCTGAGCTGCTACGACGCGCGTTCGGGGAAAGAGATCTACGAGAGGAGGCGATTCTCCGAAGAGGCGACGGCCTTTACCGTCTCGCCGTGGGCGTACGGAGGCAGGGTCTTTTGCCTGAGCGAGGACGGGGATACCTTCGTCGTCCCGGAGGGACCCGAGTTTCGCGTCGAGAGACGGAACAGCCTCGGCGAGATGTGCATGGCGACGCCGGCGATCGCCGGGCGGAGCCTTCTCATCCGCACCGCAGGGCACTTGTACAGGATCGAGGAGAAGCCGGGGATCTAACCGATCACGCCCTGTCGAGGTCGGAATAGATCCCGGCCGGTGCGAGCTGGTGGCCGGTGAGCGGCTGGGCGGCGACGATGCCCGCAGAGAGCTGCCCGCAGCCGCCGCCGTGCTTTTTTCCGCTCGAGTAACGGACCTTGATCGGCTTTTTCAACCGCCGCAGCGCCAGGACGAACCGGCGCACCTCCGCCCACGTCGGCGCACGGAAGCGACCGTCCGTGGCGTTGTAGGGGATGACGTCGATGATGCAGGAGATGTCGGCGAAGAGGCGATCCAGCGCGTCGATGTCCTCGTCGCCCATGTTCTCTCCCGGGATGGCGACGTACTCAATGGTCACCCAGCGATTTCGGGCGTGCGCGCTCCGGTACTCGCGGATCGCATCCACCAGCTCTGGAAGCGGGTAGGCCTCCTCGATCGGCATGAGCCGCTGGCGCTTCTCGGCGATGGCCGAGACGATGGAGAAATAGAGAGGGAAACGGTGCCCCTCGCGAGAGTACTGCCGGATGCGCGGGACGACTCCGGCGGTCGAGATGATGATCCGACGGTGAGAGATCTGCGGGCCCCGCGAATTCCCCAGCGCGTAGGCCGCCTGGATCACCGCGTCGTAGTTGAGGAGCGGCTCTCCCATGCCCATGAAGACCACATCGGTTACGCGGCGCCCCGCCCGGCGCTGGGCCCACGCGTGCTGTTCGAGCATTTCTCCCGTCGAAAGGTTGCCCATCCATCCGAGCAGCCCCGTCGCGCAGAAGGCGCACTCAAGCGGACAGCCGATCTGGCTCGACAGGCAGAGCGTGAGGTCGTCGCGCCGCGGGATCGCTACGGCCTCGATCGACCTTCCCTCGAGCCTTTTGACGGCGAGGAGGAGCTTGATGCTGCCATCCTCGGCCGAGCGGCTTTCTCCTCGCGGCTCAAGGAGCGGCTCCAGCTTGAGGTTCGCCTCGATGGCCGAGCGCCAGCGCGGGCTTTCGTTCTCCATGTCCTCCAGGGACATCGCCCCTTGCTGGTAGAGGGCGATTTCAAGCCGCCGCGCGCAGGCGCGGGCCGATCCGGCCGGCAAAGCGGAGCCGAGCGCCTTCTCCAACCCCTCGCGATCGAGCTCTCGCGCTTTCGGCCTTCGTTCGGACAAGGGGGAAGCCTCTCGGGTCGTCTTGGAGTCCATCGGAAGCGGTGGTAGTGTATCACGCATGCGCGCGGTCATCTTCGATCGGCCGGGGGGGCCGGAAGTCCTGAGGGTGGGGCAGGTCGCCGATCCTAAGCCCGGTCCCGAGGATCTTCTCGTTCGAAACTTCGCCGCGGGGATCAACCGCGCGGACCTTCTACAGAGGCGCGGCCGCTACCATCCTCCGCCGGGCGAATCGGAAACGCTCGGCCTCGAGTTCGCCGGCGAGGTGATCTCGGCGGGCGAGAAGACTTCGGGCTTCCGGCCGGGCGACCGCGTCTCGGGTCTCATCGGTGGGGGGGGCTACGCTGAGAAGATCAAGGTGCATCATCGCCTCGCGATCGCGATCCCGGACCGTTTCTCGTTCGAGATGGCCGCCGCGGTGCCAGAGGTCTTCTTGACGGCATCCCAGAATCTCTTCGTCCTCGGGGGGCTCTCGGCCGGTGAGACCGTGCTGATCCACGCCGGCGCCAGCGGCGTGGGAACGGCCGCCATCCAGCTGGCTCGGGACGAGGGCGCTCGCGTCATCGCCACGGCCGGAACCCCCGAGAAGCGCCAGCGCTGCCTGGAGCTGGGCGCGCACAGCGCCCTCGACTATCGAGAGGACTTCTCCGTCCCCGTGCGGGAAATCACGAGCGGCGTGGGCGTGCAGGTGATCCTGGACCTTGTCGGGGCGAGCCACTGGGAGAGGAACCTCCGCTCGATCGCCGTGGGGGGGCGCTATCTCGTGGTGGGGCTCATGGGGGGAGCGACCGTTTCCGCCGATCTATCGCTTGTCTTGACCCGCCGCCTCCGCGTCATCGGGTCCACTCTGCGCGGCCTTCCCCTTCCGGAGAAGATCGCCCTCACGGACTTTTTCCGCGAACGGTTCCTCCCGCGCCTCGAATCGGGAGCCCTGCAGCCGGTCCTCGACCGGGTCTTCCTCATCGAGGAAGCCGCGGCGGCTCATCAGCGCATGGAGGAGAACCGCAATATTGGAAAGATCGTCCTGCGGATGTAGAGTGCGGGCACGAAAGGAGCCTTCCCCATGGCCATGATCCGCCCCGAATCGCACGCGTCCTGGTCGCGGCGTCGTTTCCTGCATTCCGGATTAAGGGCCGGCGCTGCGGGCCTGACAGGCTGGAGCGCCCTCGCGGGCTGGGGACGGCTGACCGCCGGCGAGGAGGGGCCGTCGAGCGAAATCCCGCGCGACATTGCGGCCGTGCCCGATCGGACTTCGAGGGCGCCCGCTGACCCGGTAGCGATCACGCGCTGCCTGACGTACGACCTGCCGGCCGTCCAGAAATCCCTGGCGGAGACGTTCGACCGGATCGGCGGGATCGAGAAACTGGTCAGGGGCAAGACAATCGCGGTGAAGCTCAATATCACCGGCAACGGCCGCCAGAAGATGTGCGGGCTGCCGAGCGAGCGGACGTACCAGACCCACCCGGTGATGGTCGAAGCCCTTTGCGGTCTTCTGGCCCAGGCCGGGGCCCGGCGGATCAAGCTCCTGGAGAGCTACTACGAGAACCGCAAGCCCGAAGAGATCCTGAGCCGCCACGGCTGGAGCGTGGAGAAGATCGTCCAGGCCTCGGGAGGTACCGCCGCCTTCGCCGACACGCGGAACATCGGCGAGTTCAAGGAATATGCGACCCTGAAGGTGCCCTACGGCGGCTACGTCTTCCCACAGTACATGCTCAACCGGCACTACACCGAGGCCGATGTCCTCGTTTCGATCGCCAAGCTCAAGAACCACATCACGGCGGGCATCACCTGTTCGGTGAAGAACCTCTTTGGGATCGCTCCAACGTCCCTCTACGGCGGTGACGCCCCGAACGAGCGGACCACGCAGAACCGCGGCGCGATCCTCCACGACGGCAGTCGGGCGGTCCCGTCCGGCGTTCCCGTCGAGAGATACGCCGACACGCCCCGCGTGGGTTATTACCGAGTCCCGCGCGTCACCGCGGACCTCTTCTCGCTGCGGCCGATCGATCTGGCGGTCGTCGATGGCGTCGAATCGGTTTTCGGCGGCGAAGGGCCCTGGTGTCCTCCGCCGCTGCGCGCGACGAAACCCGGCGTGATCATAGCCGGCCGCAACGGTGTCACGACGGACGCCGTTTGCGTGGGCGTGATGGGCTACGATCCGCAGGCCGGCTACGGCGAGCACCCGCTGCCCGGGGAAAACCATCTCAACCTCCTGGCTCGGGCCGGATTCGGCTCCAACGACCTCGGTAAGATCGAGGTTCGCGGCGTGACCCTAAAGGACGCGCTCCACGAGTACGAACCGGGCCGGAAGAAGCCGGGCTGGGTGCGGAAGAACTTGCTCGAAGGGTAGAAGTCCCGCCGGCCCTCAGGCTTCCCGGATTCCCTTTCATTCGCTGTCCCGTCGTTCACTACCCGACTCGATCTTAGTTGGCGTCGTAGGCGGCCGGCCGGACTCCGGCGGCCGCGAAAAGGAATCGAAGCGCGTGTCGACGCCTTCGAAGCCGAAGCGGACGTGGTGGACGAGGAAGTCCACCATCCCGACGGGCAGGGTCAGCGGCGAGCTCAAGACGGTGAGCCCCCAGTCGTACTCCTCGACGAGAATCATCCGGATTTCATCGAGGGGGATCTCCCGGAGCTCTCCCTTCACTTCATGACGCCAGAGCCGGCCGGATGTGTAGACGATGGGCCACCCTCCGTACCGCACGACCCACCCTTTCGACTCGTGGACCGTTGGGCGAAAGGCGATGGAGGCGGAGCCGACTTCCGTCGGATCGACGCGGCCACGGACCCATCCTTCGCGTGAGGTCAGGATCTGGATGTCCACCGGTCCATGGTGAAGGCGAAGATCGCGGGGGGTTACGGCTCGAGTGGAGAAGCAGCCTGTCAGTGCAAGGAGAAGCAGCCCCGACCCGCATCCTCGCGCTTTCGCCCATCCGACTCCGCTTGGCATGCTCGGAATTATAGGTGGTAACATGTTCCCCTCCTATGCATTACACGTTTCTCGCTGAGGCGGCAGGTTGCTTTTTGGCTGCCCCCGCATATCATGGCGGTCAGTTCAGAACGGGTCTGGGACTCCTGCGCGGTGCAGGAGCGACCCTGACCCCCGATTCCCGATCCGGGGGGATCCAGGCGCGACGCGCCTCCTTCCGGGGGGAACTTTTTGGAGGGTCCGAAATGGATCCTGGCGAACGCGAGATCGGCCCTGAGCCGGTCCCCGAAGGCCTATCACTGGCCGGTGGGTTCCGCGTTCCAGGCGTCCGACGGGCCCCCCGCCGTCTCCACTCCTCGTAGACTTCCTCTCTCTCGAGAGCGCACAGTCTCCATAGGGCGATCGGCACTGGAGCCCCGACGCGTTCGGTCCGCGGGAAGGCCCTTTCCGGCTTGATTCAGGGTAGAGAGGGTAACCCTGGCCTTTCGATGGTCACCCGGAAAGGATTCTACTTGTGCTCCTCAAGCTGCTTCTCATCTTCCTGGCTGGACTGATCTCGGACCTCCTCGTGACCCGGTACACACGGGCGGTCTCGGAGAAACGGCCGCTCCTCGCGGCGTCTCTTAGCACCGCGAGCACCGTCTGCAATCTGACGTTCGTGAGCTTGATCTTGGCGTGGACGGAGAATTCCGGAATCGCTCCGATCGCCGCCTTCGCGGGCGGAAGCTGGCTTGGAACATACGTCACGCTCCGGCAGGCTTGATGTTCGTGATGAGTCAACCGGGCCTCGGGTCCGTTTACGGCACCGGTCAGTTGCCCGAGGCCCGGCCGCTGCGGAGTAGTTCTGCCAGCCGGCGGCGATAGCCCGCGTCGCCCCCGCACGTGTGTGCCGCCGGTGCCGCGCCGCTTCCTCCTTCCTTCAAGAGTAGCTCGCGCGCCCGTTTCCGCCCGCTTGAGAAGAGCGGCGGGAGATGCGTATTCCACAAGCAAAGGTTTTCGAGCCCCTCGCCCGCCGGTCGGATCCCCATCGTCCCGGCCCCTAATGGCGCGAAGATCGTGACTCCGTCGAACGGAGACCAGCCGAAGAGAATCTGGCCGATTTTTCCTCGGTCGACGAGTTCGCGCGGCTCGCGGGAGAACCCGAAGCTCGAAGGGTTGAGGAAAACCGCACGCTCGATCCGTGCTTTCCCCATCCGGAATCCAGCCTCCAGAATGGCCTCGCAGCCCTGGGAGAAGCCGAGGGCGCGCAGCCTGAGGGGAGCGGAACAGCCAGTGGACCGATGCAGCTCCTCCATGGCGTCGGCCAGCGAGGCGATGACCCGTCCCGGCGGCCTGCACCCGACGTTGAACCAGACCCCCAGCGGGCCGCTGAAGTAGGTGGCAACGATGGCCAGGCGCGCCGGAGATTCCGCGGAGATCTCGTCGCGAACGCGGAAATCCCACGGGATCCCCAGATCCTTTAGCATCCCGTGGCAGATGAATACGACCTCACCGGCGGCGAATTCGCCGCGCTCGATTCGTTCCAGGTCCTCGTCGCGGACCGAATACCCAGCGCAACCGCCCAGAATCGCCGCCAGGATCCCCATCGTGATCACTCCTCTTAGGGTGGCTTTCATGAAGATCTTCCCGCAGTGCGGAGCCGCACGTCCGCCGTTCCATCACACCGCCGGAGCGGCCCGCGCCGCCAAGGCTTCGCGAATCGCCCCCGAGTCGGGAAGGTCGAGGATGCGGTCGAGTTCGCCCTGCAACGGGGCGATTTGGGATCGTCGGATCGCCTCCTTCACGATGGGGATCGCGTTCGGGCTCACGCTCAGGGAGTCGACCCCCAGGGCTACGAGAAGCACCGCCAAGGTCGGATCGGCCGCCATCTCCCCGCACATCCCCACAGGAATGCCACCCGCCCGACCGGAGGCAATGGTCCTCCGGATCATCCGCAGGACGGCAGGGTGATAGGGATCGCTGTACGAGGCCACCCGCCCGTTTTCCCGGTCCACCGCGAGCGTGAACTGGATGAGGTCGTTGGAGCCGATGGAGAAGAAGTTCACGTGGCGCGCCAGTTGCAGCGCGATTTCCACCGCGGCGGGGATCTCGATCATTGCGCCGATCGACGGCGGAGAAAGGGGTTCCCCATCCTCCATCGCCTCGATCGCGTTCCGGACCATTTGTTTTGCCCGGATCACTTCCGGAACGGAGCTGACCATGGGCAGGAGGATCCCGAACCGCTTCCCTTCCGCCGCCCGCACGAACGCCTGGACCTGTTCCTGGAGCACCCGGGGGTGGTCGAGTAGCAGCCGCAGGGAGCGGTAGCCCAGCTCCGGGTTCGGCTCGTGCGTCCGCGTGGCGGACGGCAGGAACTTGTCGCCTCCAAGATCGAGGACGCGGAAAAAGATGGGGGCGTGGGGAAAAGCCTCGAACGCCCGCCGGTAGATCCGGACCTGTTCTTCCCGCGTCGGAAAATCTTCCCGGATGATGAACGGGAACTCGGTACGGTAGAGACCGATTCCCTCGGCGCCGTTCTCCACGGCCCTTTCGATATCGGACGCGACGCCGATGTTCGCGAGCATCTGGACGTGGACCCCATCGCGGCTGCACGCCGGTTTGCCCCGATCCTGACGGAGCCGGATGTCCTCCGAAGCGATCCGGGCCTGCCGTCGCCGGTACTCCTCTTCCGTTCGATGCGATGGGCGCACGATGACGACACCTGCGTCGCCGTCGACGATGAGCGGGTCTCCATCCTTCACGGACAGCACGAGGTTCTCGACGCCGGTGACCGCGGGGATCCCCATCGACCGCGCCAGCAGGGCGCCGTGGGACGTGAGGCCTCCGCGCTCGGTCACGATCGCGCGAGCTCCCTGCGCCTTCAGCTCCACGACGAGAGACGGGAGGATGCCGATCGTCACTACGATCTCATTTCCCAGCCTCGGGGCCGGCTCGTCGACTTCCACAAGATGGCGGAGGATGCGGCTCTTCAGGTCGCGGATGTCCTCCACTCGCTCCTGGATATATGTGTCCTCGACTCCGAGAAGCTGCAGCTCGATCTCGCCGAACACCTGGTAGGCCGCCCGTGGCGCCGTGAGGCCGCCGCCGATCGCCGCTTCGACCCTCTGGAGGAGCGTCGGATCGTTCAAGAGGAGGATGTGCGACGAGAAGATCAGCGCGTGCTCCTCGTCCGCCTCCCGCTGTGCCGCTTCCTGGATGCGGAGAATGTCGTCCCGGGTCTTCTCCACCGCCAACGACATGCGGGCGCTCTCCTCCGCGGCGCCGGCGAAGACCTCGTCGCGAGCCTCGAACCGTAGGTCGTAAGTTCCGCGGAAGAGCGCCTTGCCGATGACGACGCCGGGGGAGGCCGCGTTCCCCTTCAAGTGGACGTCGAGGGCGGAGGGATCGACCATCTCGCCGCGGGCGGTGTTCCAGGAACGCACTTCGCGCAGGTAATCTAGCCCTTCCTCTCCCTGGTCGATCGCGTGGACGAGCCGCGCGTTCTCCACGACGCCCACGAGCTGGGCCGAGATGGTCGTGAGGGTCTCGGTCTCCTCCGGCGAGTAGCTCCGTTTCTCGCGAGTCTGGACGACAATCGCGCCGACGGGGCGGTTACGCATCGCGAGCGGCACGCCGAGGTACGAGTGGAACTGCTCCTCGCGCGTCTCCGGGAAATAACGGAACCCGGGATGGCTCGATGCGTCCGCCACGGCCAGAGACCTCATTTCCGAGACGACGATTCCGGTCAGCCCCTCGCCCAGGGCGAGGACGACCTTCCCCAACGCGGCCTTGTCGAGGCCTCGGGTCGCCATGAGCCGGAGGCGGTGATCCCGCGGGTCCATCAGATAGATGGAGCAGACGTCGGTCCCCATCTCCCGTGCGATCAGCTCGACGGTGCTGTCGAGAAGCTCACGCAGCGTCAAGGAACGCCGGATGAGGAGCGAAAGCTCGTGGGGTATGTTCATGAACGATTTCGACCACTGCGACTCGCGCGATGCCGATCGGGGTAAATGCCGCTTTCCGCCTTGGGTCGACTTGACCCGGGCACGATAGTAAATTGGATTGGCGAAGATGCAAATGAAGCTCCGCTTTTCCTGGATCCTGGACGGGAAGCTAGCCGTCGGCGAACGGCCCCGCAGCTACTTCGACCTCATGAGCCTGGGATTCACCGCCGCGGTCAACCTCCAAGAGGAAGGGGAGCCAAACCCAGTGAGGGAAATACCAGAAGGGTTTTTGTGGAAACGAGTCTCCATCGAGGACGGGATCGTTGGGGGAGTTCCTTCGGTCGAGCAGATAAAGACTGCAGTGAAGGCAATCGAAGGATTCCTGAAGGAGGAGCGGGCGACCTACGTGCACTGTTACGCTGGGGTCGGCCGCTCGCCGACTGTCTGCATGGCCTATCTGGCCCGAAGCGAATCGCTCAGGCTAGTCGAGGCCTACGACCGCATCGCTACGGCCCATCCACTGACGGACCCAACATCCGAGCAGCTACAGACCCTGGATCGGTACTTGCGGGAGCTTTAAGACCGCTGTAGGACCGATGGTCGCGTCGAGTCGATAGTCGTAAGGCCCGCTTGGGAAGCGACTTGGATAGGACAAAAAGTGCTTTCCGCGTGCAGCCTTGTTTAGAAGGCACTAATTGAATGCTCAAATCGACCCCTCCGCGCGAGGGGTTTTTTTATGTTCACCCCCCCCGGGGGCACGCTCCAGCCGCTTCAAGGCTGAGAAAAGTCGGAACATCCACCCGCTTTTCTGGTCTAAGTAACGCCGACCTCAAGAGAAAGCCCATGGAGATTCATCCCGATGCCAGCCGGAGAAATTCAGGAGGGTCAAGGCGCGAGCCTGTGCGACGAGCTCGAGGCTAGCCTCCCGCAGCTCACTGAAGCGGAACTAAGCGGCGAGCTTTCGCAAGCTCGGAGAGAGGAGCTGCTCGCCCATGCTCTGGCCTGCACTCGGTGCGGCGAGTCGCTGCGGACCTACCGGGCGCTTCTGAGCCGCCTGAAGGGCCTGCCGGGGATTGTGGCGCCCTCGGGTTTTTCTCGGCGCATCGAAGAGATCCTCAGGTCAGATCGGGCCGTCCAGCCCGCATTTTCCTGGCGGGTGACGTCCCGAGTGCTGCCGCTCGCGGCTATGGCCGTCGTCGGCGTCGCGATTGTGTTCGCGCTGCGGGATCGGCCTCAAGTCGACGGCCCGCCCGTGGGGGTGGAGCTTGCCCAGGCTCCTCAGCCGGTCCGCGGAGAGGTCGAGGGGGAAAGTGCCGCTTTCGACGAGGCGAAGGAGAGGAAGCCCACCTTGGAGTCGGCCCTGGCGCCTCGCACCGCGCCTCCGGGCGTGAGTCCGGAGCCACTGCAGGTCGAAGTCGCACGGGCGAAGGACGCCACTGCGCCGACCGCTCCTGCGCGCGGCTTCGATCAATCGAACCCCATGCCGGGAGCGAGCGGCGCGGTTCACATCGACGTCAGCCTCGCCTCCTCCGATGCGGGCGGCCTCGAGAGGCTGAGAAACCTTGCCCGAAGCTTCTCAGGTGAAGACCTGCTCTTCACCGAGATCGGTGCGCACTCCGAAAAGGCCGAGGCCAGGACCCTCCTCGTCCGCGTCCCGGCCGGGAAGGTCGCGAAGTTTCGCGATGCGGTTCTCGCCAGAGGCGGAGCGGGCGAGGATTTGAAGCGGGAGGGAACGCCGCCCCTCGTCGTACAAGCCGAGGCGAAGTCCTCTGATGCACTGCGGTTCCGGATTGAGGAAGCTCCGGCGCAAGCGTCCTACCCAAAGAAGGCCGGGGCCGCGTCGCCTGCATCTCCGGCCTCCCCCAAGGAGGAGGCCACGACGGAAGCTCAGATAACCGCCGCGAAAGGGGACATCGTTCGCTCGCGTGCGGCGAAGTCACCCCCCAGACCGGGGGGAGTCGTTACCGGTTCTCGTGCGCCCGCTCCGAGCCCACCGAAGCTCGAGGTGGATGAAAGCCGCGACTTCGGCGGCCTCGTGACGGTCGAGATCCGGATTTCCTTTCGGGATTAGACCCGATCTTTCCGCTGCGCGTAGTGCGCGACGTTCACCCACGTGTGGACGTGGGGCGAGCCGCGGAAGTACCAGGCAAAGGCGGGTCCTTCCACCCTCCAGCGGTCCCAGATGCCGTCGTTGCCGAGGTCGCCAGACTTGAAGAAAGAGAGGTGGAGCGCGTCGAGCCCGCCGTTCGCCTTCAAACAGGCGAGCACTTCTTCGACATCGGACTGACGGTACATGGCCAGCAGGCTCTTGAGCGTTTCCTCGAGGAGCTGCTTCTGGTCCTTCGACATGTTGCCTGCCGCCAGTCCCGGGAAGTTCGCCCGAGGGCCCCGCAGCATGACGGTCGATTCATCGTCGGCTGGATCCTCCGAAAGGAGCGCGCTCTCGCGCTGCTTGCCGTCGAGCGCCTGGAAGACCTTGTTGGCCAATTTTCCCTGGTGCCACCAGACGTTTCCGGGGTGATCCGGCGTCTCTTCGGCCGTCACCGCATGCCCGTAGAAGATCGGCCCGCCAAAGGCCGTGTTCTCGACGCTGTTGCCATCAGCGCGGATCGTGAGGTGGCGCCCCGTCATCACCCATTCGAATCGGTTTGCACCCGGTTCGCCGAAGATCGCGCATGTGTACTTCTCGAAACCGCCCGAGTCGTCCTTCATTTGCTTCTGGAACTTCTCGTAACCTTCCTCCGACGTCACACCGCGGAAGATTTGACGGATCAGCTCCTTCTGGTCGGAAGTGTAGAGCTTACCGATCGCGCCTTCCTTCTCGTCCACGATGTGCCAGTTGTTGGCCACGTGGGAACGCAGCTTGTGATCGAAGGGCATGTGCATGATCTTGCGCTGCGCTGGAGTCAGCGTGTCGTAGAGCATCTTGACGAAGGTCTCCGCCGGCTTCGACTCCGTGGCGGCCGGGCGCGAAGCAGCGGCGAACGCGAAGCTTCCGGGGATCACCGTCGTGGCGGCACCTGCCGCGATCGCCCTTCCGACGCCTTGGAGGAAGTTCCTCCGCGAGATTCCATCACAGACGGGGCAGACTTCGATCCGACCTGTGGCCTTCACGCTCTTCTTCATGCGACCCTCCTGAATCGTCCTTTCGGGACTGGATTGCGCGTATAGTAACGAAACGGGAAAAAACCTTGCAACAAAAAGATTCCCCGGCACCCGCGCATCGATCCTCGATCGGGGCAATCATTCGGGAGGTCCGATTGGCTTCCAGATGGGAACGCCGGTCCCCGGCGGGCGTCCTTGACGCTCCTTTCGAGCAAAGTTAGACTCCGCCCCGACTGAACTTCAGAGGAGTCTCCCGGTTTTCTCAATCAACAGGGTCGTTCTCACGTCGAAGGGGAGAGGTATGCCCAGGCTGGTGGTGCTTTCCGGAGAACGTCGCGGCGAACTTGTTTCCTTGACGGCACCGGTGGTTGTCGGAAGCAGCCGGGACTGCGCGGTCCATCTTCGCGATCCGCAGGTCTCCTGGACTCACGCCCGTCTCTGGTGCGACGCCGAAGGCAACTTGCGCGTGGAGGACCTCGAGAGCGCCAGCGGCACCCTCATCAACGGCCAGCCGATCCGCACCGCCAAGGTCGAACCCGGAGATTCGATTCAGATCGGCGGCGTCCAGCTCGCGCTGCTCCCGGATGACGGCAAGAACGGAGAGACGGCTGGGCGCCGCGGCGCGGGCGAATCTCCTGCCCTGCGCGATCTTGCCGACAGGCTGGCATCCGAGAAGGAAGAACTCTTCCATCGTGTCGAGTTGCTGTCGGCCGAAGCGGCTTCGCTCAGGGAGGCGCTGGCAGCCGCCGAGGCGCGCCACGCCGGCGAGGTCGACCGCCAGAGCGGCGAGATCGAGCGGCTCCGCAAGGAGATCATCTCGCGGGAAGGCAGCCTGGCGGCCTTGCAGCCGCTTCTCTCGGACTCCGGGCGACAGATCCAGGAAGCCTGGGCTTCGGCAGGACGGCAGGTGGAGGACGATCGCGGGCGTGCTCGCGCGGAGCGAGATGCCCTCGAGGCCCGGATCGCGTCCTTGGAGGAATCGCTCCGCCGGCGTGTGGCCGCGGAGCGTGAGGCGATCCGAGATGAGATCGCCAAGGTTCGAGCCATCGAGGCCGAAGAGAAGGCCGAGCTGGCAAAGCGAGCTCAGGAGGACCAAGCCCGCTCCCGGGAAGCGCTCTGGGGGCAGATCGAAGGACTTCAGGGGAAGCTGGAGGCGGCGGAGCTGGCCATGGCCTCCGAGCGCGACCGGCATGCGCAGGCGCAGGAATCTGCGCGGCAGGAGGCGGCGAAGCGCCTCGAAGAGGCCTGGCAGGCTGCGGGCCGCCAGCTCGAAGAGGAACGGCGTGCGGCGAGGGCCGAGCGCGAGGCGCACGCCGCGGAGATTTCGAAGCTGCGGGAGGCGGCTGCCGAGGAGCGGGCCGCGCTTGTCGCCGGGATGCAGAGCGAGATCGAAGCGATGCGGGCGAAGATCGAAGGGGCGGAGAAGGAA